>Ga0187771_10001107_pt1 | contig 17686 bp, 20 predicted proteins | sample 0116_SJ02_MP15_1_FD_133139 | JGI IMG/M metagenome (GOLD analysis project Ga0187771, IMG submission 133139) | Tropical peat soil microbial communities from peatlands in Department of Meta, Colombia - 0116_SJ02_MP15_10_MG | ecosystem: Environmental > Terrestrial > Soil > Wetlands > Peat | place...
GCATTGAAAGAACTCTGAAAAACTTCATGAAAAATGCTTTGTGTGCCAGAGTGGTCAGCATGGTTGATCTGCCCTTCTTTGAGTCGATAGCTCTGATCGAGGCGAGGCTAGGCAATCGCTCACGTGCTTGGCCTCTCAAGAAACAGGCTAGCTGAGGATCTTCAGCAGCCTCAATTCGTCTCTTATAGGTAGCCCACCGATGCCTGCAAGAATCTTGCCATGTTTCCTTGCAATAGCATTTGGTTCCACCTCAAAAACCTGGAAACCCAGAGCCTGATAGAATCCCAGCGCTGGCAAGTTGTCATTAGAGGTCGACACCAACATTCGCTTCTTTCCCGATCGCCTAGCTTCCAGCTCGGCCTTTTCAACTAGGCTGGTGCCGATGCCGGATCTCTGATATTCAGGGTACACGCCTAAAGCCACTATTATTAGATCGCCCTCGTCCTCTGCAAGTGAAATGAACGCGATGAGACTGTTCCCGGCTCTACCATAATATGCTACATGGTCAACGGGGTTAAATTCTCTGCCGAAGGCCAGTTGTTGCCCTTCTCCCCACAACTCTGCAACGAATCTTCTGACCCAACCTGTGTCGTCTCTTGCTCTGGCCTTTTCAATGACATAGTTGACCGTTCTCTGTTTCTTGCACGCTGAGCAAGTTACACGCTGCTGCGCATGTGCGTTACACACGGGTCTTCCGCACACGCTGCAAATGAAGGTCGCGTTATTCCTACAATAGTAACAGTTCAAACTGCAAACTTCCCTGAACGTCTTCGGCTGAAAAACTATATAACGTGAAAGGTTGAGTAATGCTGAAAAGCTTCAGGGGTCCGGGTCATTGTGCGTGCTGGGCAAAGACAAATTGATGGAACTCATTGAAAGCTACAAGTGCATATACCCGTACGACTACAACCTGCTTGACGGGGACGGCTACATCTTAACAGTCAAAGAGGAAACAACCCTACATTATTTAGAGCACAAGAACTTGATATCATATGAGGTCATTTTCGTCCCGCCGAACTACGTAGCCCACTTGACAGCCAAGAGCAAGTATGGCCGGTTAGGTTTGTCATTTCTAAACGCTGCCAAAGTTCACAGTGGATTTGTTGGGAGATTGGCCCTAGAACTTGTGAACCTTAGCAATGATCGACATCCAATCACGATCAAGCGAGGAGACCCTTTCATGCATGTAGAATTTGTAGCCAGAGAAGGATTGCCCGCACCCTATAACGGCGAATACCAGTTTCAGTATATGACTGACGACGAAGTGCAGATGTATACGCCGATTCTGAAGAAGGTTTTTCCGAACTACGCTGAACTGTCCAAATCATGGTTCAAAAACAAACGATTATCACCAGAATAACCAGAACAATATTTGTCTAATCCGAATGAGCATTACACACAAACGTCGCTGTAGCTGAAGCAAGCGAACAGCAGTTTGTTAAAGTCTGTCTTTTATTTTTGGAGAACGTTGATTTTACGCCCGATCTTTTGGCCTGTTCCAACGTCGACAAGAGATAGCTCTGGGCTCATCTCTGTATATCGTACATTATCGCCAAAAATCTCCTCTCTGAAGGGAGGGACCGTTCTGAAGCCTAACGATTTCGCTTTGCCATGAAGATCCAGTGTGATAAAGCCTCCGGAGCGTGTTCTTATCCAAGGGGTTACGAACACCAAATTTCCCCCAGGCCTTAATACTTCACGGGCACCGTCGAGAAAATCAAAGTACAATGGTTCAAGTTTGTTCGTTATTCGCTTTGCATATGATTCGGTTGGAAAATGAAGTAGGGGCGGTCCGAGGTCAGGTTCAGTAGCGATACAATCGATCGTTTCTTTGCCAATCTTAACTGTAAGCTTGCGGGAATCTCCTAGGAAGACTGAATACTTCGGCTCCTTGATGGCATACTGATTCTTCAACCATTCGAGGTTTGTGCGAGAAGCTTCAACACACCATGGGTCTATGTCCATTCCCATCACTCGCGCGCCAGAGAGAAGGGCCTCCTGAAGAATCGTGCCGACGCCGCAAAAGGGATCAAAGAGGGTTTTTTCTGGCAGGCAGCCTGATAGGTTGATCATGACCCTGGCCAACCTGGGTGGAATGGTGTAGATCTTTCGCTGGACAGGCCTTGAGATGTCTCTCCTTTGAAATTGAAACGGGTCGTGGACATCTGCGGTCTTCGACACAAACGTTTGCCTTCTTCCAATGCAGAAAAGCGTTTCTGTGCCGTTTCCCGTCAGTCTTTTTCTAAGCACTTCAACGTGCGTCAGCTGCGGAGCTCTTCTGTTCTTTTGAAACCCCATGAAACGTGCCCTTACCCCGCGCGATGCCAGTTCGTTCTTTAAAGAACCTCCGATAAATCTTTGAATCCTCTTTGAAAACGTCAGAAAGAAAGGGCTCTCGAAATACACGCTCACTCCGAACATCAGTTTCTGAGGAGGTTTTTCGAATAGCTGGTCAAAAACGCTATTTGACGACAGTTTTTGCCTGATCTCCTCTTGGGCTTGTTTATCTCTGCCTAAAAAAGCGTCTCTTACCACTTCAGATGAGCTCTTCGATAATACCCTGCCGACTTTTATTGTTCCACCAAGACTATTGACAGCCGTCAAGTGTGGGCTGATGTCGCTCGCAAGGACGAAGAATGATTTAGAGAGCTCAACAACTTTGAAACGAACTGTTCTAGTCGTAAGGAACGCTACAACCTCAGCTAGGGAGAGCCTCCAGTTCTTTCCAGGGATGAAAACATACTCGGCCTGGTCAATATGCAAGATCTCACGTTCAAACGGGTCTCGTAGTCCGCGTCACGGTTGCCAATCGCAGTTACTGTTGCCAGTATTTTAGCGTTGTACTCGATAGTTCACGATGGGCGTGACCCTCGAAGAGCATTTTTCGACTTGGACCCTGAGACTTGAGTCCCAGTGAATATGTCTCTGCATTTCCCGTGGTATGCCACGTGGTGTTTAGGAAGTATCATACCTTGTTTCTTCGTGTGCAAGTCGTCTGCGTATGCGAAGAGCATTTCTTCACACCCTGAAGATCACTGCCCTGAAGTGGCAGGATCAATAGTCGTCCTTCGGTTATTCTCAGGGGCTAATCTATGAAAAAAACCTTAACTATCTCAGAGTTCTCTATTGGGCTTGAAGATAGTGAATACGCAGGTCCAGGGGCAGAGAGCGAATTCTATTATTGGCGTCAGTTTATTTCGTTCGAATATATATTTAAGCAAGAAAATCATGCGTATGCAGAGAGGGAATCTAATTTGCACGCGAAGAACTATCGCGCAGTTAAGGGGCAGTCGTATACGCGGAAGGAATTTGCAAAGGGTTTCCCCACCCCGAAAATAACGAAGTTTACGATGGGAGACACTAAGAAGCAATTTGATTATGAGGCCAAGCTGATAGCTCTTGAGCAGGCTCAGATTAGACACAACTCTCTGGAAGCTGCTCGAGTGGCCTCTAACCGCGTCCTGATGGACAAGCTGGTGAACAACTACCGGCTAGACGTGTTGCCTTATCCTCACAATATTCTCAGGGAGAATAAGATGATTTTCGGAGCCCACGCTGATCGTCTTCAGCAGGGCATGCGGGCTTCTTTCGGAAGGCCGATAGGCACTGCGGCGCGGGTGAGGACCGATCAAGCGATAATCACAGTCGGGGTAGAGGAGCAGGGGATCGAGACAGCGAAGCTTGCTTTGAAGCGTGGAAGCGCTAAGCTTCCCATGCCATGTAGGATAACGATTGAAAAGAAGCAGGAGGCCATTTTGGATGAGTGAAATGCGAGAGGACTTGACAATTTGGTTTGAGAGTCTGAGAAAGACCGACATTCCGTCGGTGGGGGGCAAAAACGCCAACTTGGGCGAGCTGACCACTGCTGGAATACCCGTTCCGCCCGGTTTTGCTATAACAGCGTATTCGTACAAGAAGTTCATTGAAGAGACTGGGATATCCACAAAGATCTACGAAATCATTAAAGAGACCGTCACGAACCCTAACGACCCTAGACTTTACGAGGTGGCTTCTAAGAAGATCAGGGATCTTATTGAAGTAACGCCTATGCCTAAAGAAATCGAGAACGCTATCAGATTGACGTACGAGCAGTTATGCAAGAAGCTAGGCGTAAACGAGGTTTTCGTGGCAGTGCGATCCAGCGCAACAGCTGAAGACTTGGCTGACGCTTCCTTTGCTGGACAACAGGAAACCTTCTTGAACGTGCGAGGCCCTTCGGAGCTCGTGAAGTCTACCTACAAATGTTGGTCAAGCCTTTTCACTCCACGCTCGATCTTCTACCGCAATGAAAAGGGCTTTGCTCACGAGAGGGTCTTCATAAGCGTTGGCGTTCAGAAGATGGTAAATTCCAAGGCGGCAGGTGTAATCTTTACGATAAACCCAGTCACTGGGGACGCCAGTCAAATTGTGATCGAGGGCAACTACGGCCTCGGTGAGGCAGTAGTTTCAGGATCTGTCACGCCTGATGATTTTGTTGTTGACAAGAAGACTCTGAGCATAGTCGAGCGGCGCTTGGCAAAGAAGACTGTTCAGTTCATTCGAGACGCGAACACTGGCAAAACTGTTCATGCGGGAGTGCCTGCTGAAAAACAGGAGCAACCGTGCATCAGCGATGAGGAGATCCTGAAGCTCGCAGACCTAGCAAAGCGCATTGAGCAACACTACGGAAAACCACAGGACATCGAATGGGCGATCGACGGGGATCTGCCCTTTCCGGCAAACATGTTCATCGTACAATCCAGACCTGAGACAGTCTGGAGTCAAAAGGCGGCGGAGGCGCCTATTGTCAGAGGTGAGGCAGGAAAGATAGGAGCGGCAGAAACCCTGAACGTTGTTGTCAGGGGAATCGCGGCGGGAAAGAGAGGCTTTGGAATAGGCACGGCTAAAGTCGTTAAGAACCCAGAAGAAGCCGGAAAAGTGATGCAGAAAGGTGACATACTGGTCACTGATATGACCAATCCTGACTACGTGCCCTTCATGAAGCTCGCCGGAGCAATAGTGACCGACAAGGGCGGCGTGACCTGTCACGCGGCCATCGTAAGCCGAGAGCTTGGAATTCCGTGTGTCGTCGGAACGGAAAACGCTACGGAACTCATGATTACAGGAAGGGAGTATACGGTCGATTCCAGGAGCGGCGTTGTATACGAGGGTGTTCTTCAGAGTTTGACAGCGCAGCTCTCCTCGGCCGCCGAAACCGGCGTCGCCGGTGCCGCAGTTTCAGGAGGCGTTTTCCAGTCCGTGCCGGTGACCGCAACGAGGATATACATGAACCTTGGCGTTCCTGAGAAAGTTGAAGAGTACAAGAACTTGCCTTTCGAGGGCATAGGACTCATGCGTATCGAGTTCATCCTGGCCAGTTACATAGGTGAGCATCCTATGTCCTTTGTCGAGTCAGGGCGCTCACAGGTCTTCATCGACAAGCTGTCCGAGGGAATAGCGACCGTTGCCAGAGCCATACAGCCGCGGCCGGTCGTCGTGCGTTTCAGCGACTTCAAGACGAATGAGTATCGTGAGCTCAAGGGCGGGGACAAGTACGAGATCGTGGAGTCGAACCCGATGCTTGGGTGGAGAGGATGCAGCAGATACATTAGCGAATGGTACGAGAAAGCCTACAGGCTTGAGTGCCAAGCAATCCGCAAGTGCAGGAAGGAGTGGGGTCTCAAGAACGTTTGGGTCATGCTTCCCGTCGTTCGTACGGTCTGGGAGGCGAAGGAAGTGCTCGAGATCATGCGCGAAGAAGGACTCGAGAGGTCTAAAGACTTCAAAGTGTGGTTCATGGCTGAGACGCCTTCTATAGCCATACTCGCGGATGAGTTCTCGAAGCTCTGCGACGGCTTCTCCATAGGTTCGAACGATATGACTCAAGGTATCCTGATGATCGACAGGGACTCGGAGCGTCTGGGTCAGATGGGCTACTTCGATGAAAGGGACCCTGCAGTGGAGAGGATCATTTCGCATCTAATCAGAGTGGCTCACGAAAACAGAGTGACGGTTTCTATCTGCGGGGAGGGTCCATCTAATCTTCCTGACTTCGCAGAGTTTCTCGTGAGAGCAGGAATCGACAGCATTTCGGTCAACAATGACGCGGTCGTGTCTACTAAGAGACTCGTTGCGAGCATAGAACGCAAGATTATGCTTGAACGGCTTGCCGAGCAGCATGAGAGAACTCTCCGCCGCGAACCTCAGAGGCCAAGACAGGATCTCGAATGGGCGCTCGAATAGAGACTGCAGTGAGTTCGGGTTTCTCTGGAACCTGACGTTCAGGGTTGAATTCTGAGAGTGGCTTTATGAGAGGGTACGATTTTGAAGAGGAGAGAGTGAAAGAGGAAGTGCTGAGGATTGGGGCAAAGCGTGTTCTTCTACAGCTCCCCGAAGGCTTGAAGCCTGAAGGCCCCAGGCTGGCGAAAATCGTCGAAAAAACAGGAGCCGTGGCCATAGTCTCTGCAGACCCGTGCTACGGCGCGTGTGACTTAGCAACGGAGGTAGCGGAGGGCCTGGGAGTTGATCTTATCGTTCATTATGGACATTCGAGGCTTCTGAAGCACGAACGTGTACCGACGATCTACGTGGAAGCCAGGGTGGCTCTGAGCGTGAACGAGGTGGTACAGAAGGCGTTGCCAGTGCTCAAAGAATGGCGTCGAGTCGGTCTGGTCACGACTGTTCAACACGTGCAGACACTTGATTCAGCGAGGGAGGTTCTGGTTCGAGCAGGAAGGACCGTCGTGATGGGTGATGCTGGAAGACTAGAATATCCTGGCCAGGTCATAGGATGCGACTACAGTAACGCTAAATCGATATCCAAGGATGTAGATGGTTTCCTTTTCGTTGGAGGCGGCAGGTTCCACGCTTTAGGAGTCGCGCTGTCAACAATGAAACCCACAGTGGTTGCCGATCCGTATAGCCGTGAAGTCTTTTCTGTTAACGATGACGTTGAAAAGATCATTAGACAAAGATGGAGAAGTTTGGAAGCAGCTGAGAAGGTTAGGACTTTCGGGGTCTTAGTGGGCTTGAAACCGGGGCAGAGAAGTTTGGATCAAGCGTTAGAGTTGAAGATGAAGCTTGAGGCAAAGGGGAAGGTTGCTTGTCTGTTCGCAATCAAGGAAATCGTGCCAGAAGCGTTCTCGGAGTTTCCGGCCATAGATGCCTACGTGAACACGGCGTGTCCGAGACTGTCAATCGAGGACGCTCAGAGGTTTGACGTACCAGTGCTTTCGAAGAATGAGGTTCTAGTCATGCTCGGCGAGATGTCTTGGGAAGAACTGTGCAGAAAAGGATTGTTCGAAAGATAGAGTTGGAGGCATTCCTATCCCGCGTGCGACAGCATCCCACTCCAAGGCCCGACCTTGAACAGTACACCATTCCTGTCAACGTCGCCGAAAAGATGCTCTACGTCGCTGCCTACGTATGGGGTGAGATCGAGGGCAAGTCAGTCTTAGATCTGGGATGTGGCACGGGAAGACTCGCTCTCGGGGCCGCCTACTTGGGAGCAGCGAGCGTCGTGGGCGTCGATGTGGACAAGGTCGCCGTAGAGGTTGCAGCTGAAAACTCGAAAACGGTAGGCTTGGAAAGGAAGGTGGGCTGGGTTGCGGCTGATGTTTCTGCGATCTGTGGCCGTTTTGACACCGTTCTGCAGAATCCGCCCTTCGGCGTGCAGAAGGCGAGAGCGGATAGGCCGTTTCTGGAGAAGGCGTTGGAAGTGGGCACGGTCGTGTATTCGCTGCACAAGAGGCCTCAGGCTGGCACGGATCTGCTCAAGAGGTTGAGGTTTAATTCTTCAGGGTTGGAGGTAGTCACCCCTTCCCCTTTTTTCAGGGGGTTTGTCGAGAATCGCGGACGAAAGATCTTGGGTGTATACGCCATGTTGATGTCAGTCCCTCATATGTTCGATTTTCATGACAAGTTAAAGCATGAGTTTGTTGTCGATCTGTATGTCATCGGAGGCTGACCTCTTCGGCGGGTGCATAAGTGTTGCATTCCCTGTTGCCGCTGTATGTCGTATGCTTGCGCGTTCATGATGGCAGGCTTGCTTGTAAATCAAAAGGTTTATTGATGCCTGCTGAGGACTACGTAGTACTCAGCAGACGGGTCGGTATGCTCAGCGATTCTGAAGCAGCCGATCCTCGTTTGTGTGTGCTTGAAAAGTGGAATGGATTAGATGATTTCGAAGCAGACTGGACAGAAAAGAGGAGACCTGGTGCTTCCGGGTGAACGTCTGGGCGTAATTGAGGAGTTTGTGCCCGATTCGGGAACCTTCGTGAAGGACGGTGTGATATACGCAAAACTTGTCGGTCGATCAATGATGGACCCGGCGACCAGGCGCGTATCAGTCCGGCCTCTAGGCAGGGCTGTTGTTGTTCCGAAGGTGGGCGACATGATTGTCGGTCAGGTCTCGATGGTTCAACCTGAGAGCGCCAGTGTACGGGTTTTCCAGGTCGACCAGAAGAGGCTTTCCGGCGTTTTTGCAGGGGTTCTTCACGTTTCTGACGTACACCTGAGGTACGTCGACTCAATGTTTGAGGTGTGCAAGGCAGGTGACATAATAAAGGCGCGGATTATCAGCGAAAAAAACCAAGTTTATCACCTGTCGACCAAGGATAAGGACTTGGGCGTTGCCTACGCCTTCTGCTCTAACTGCGGCGGCCTACTTGAAGCAAAGAGGCAAGGCATGCACTGCCCGAAGTGTGGAAGAATAGAGCGGAGGAAGACAGTTCTCGATTATGGGAAGGAGCTGCTCTGAGCAGGAGGGAACATATGGGTGAAGGTTAAAGTCGTGAATAAGGCTTCGAACGAGCTCAAGTTAGAAGTTGAGGGCATTGGGCACACTCTCTGCAACCTGCTTCAAAAAAGGCTTTTGGAAGAAGAAAACGTGGAGTTAGCAGGGTACGATATCCCTCATCCTATGACTTCAACCGCCATCATTTATGTGCGTACGAAGGGACGAGTGAAGCCTGAGGATGTCTTAAAACGTGCTCTGACAAAGGCGCGTGAACGGAACACTGAGTTCAGCAAAGAACTTGAAAAAGCGTTCAAGAAAGCTTAACTCGGTGAACTATCTTTTCGAGTAGTTCTCTAATGCCTTCTGCCAAGTCTTCACTCTTCTCCAGAAGAGCTACACTCTCTTCCAGAGTGATGCAGTCGCGCAGCCACGCATAGACTATCAATGCTTCAGCAGCGTCTGCCAAGTCGTGTCTGTTAACCCTTGACGCAGCGTACGACCTCAACCCGGCTCTCCTCAGTCCTTCCGCGAGAAAGCTACCCTTGACCCTGGCTCCTGAAGGAACGCCTCTCTTGTTCGAAAGTGCAAGTGAATAGGCGAAGTTGATGAATGCGTCGCCGAGCGCGGCCAGCTTGTGATCGTTTAGAACCGCAGCTAAACTGTCCCGTTCCTTCACTGAATCGAGGATTCTCTTCTTTGTTTCCTTCATATGTGCATCAGTCCCTTTGCTCATCGGCATACTGCGTCTTGAGATTTGACAGAAAACGGTTCGCTTTTCTGCGATATTCCAGGGCACACGCAGCGGCGGTGCTCGAGGAATAGAAGCCGAACACATTAAGTGAGATGGAATTGCTCAAAACGAAAAGCGGATAGGTACGCGCTTGGACAAAACACACTTTGGTTCCTAGAATAGCTGACCCTATTACGAGATCTGACGAGCGGTCAAGTTCTGCGTTCGACCTAGCGGCGCGAAAGGACTGGCGAACTACCAAAATGGTGTGCACGTTGATCGTGAAGAGGAATCCTAGGCAGACCAAGAGAAAACCCGCTGCATCAATCTCCACGAGCATCGCGATGGATCACTCAAACATCAGCTTATAAGTTTATTCGGGTCGGTATCAGGAATAGCTGAGGCTTTCCTTGTCTTGCAAGAGGTTTCGCGTAGTCAAGCCTGAAATTCGAGTTTTAGGAATAGATGATGGAGTTTTCACTCCGCACGCGAGGGGTTTCGCTCTTATCGTCGGTGTAGTCTTCCGCGGTGGATACTGGCTCGACGGTGTGATGCATACAAGAGTCAGGGTCGATGGTATGGATGCTACTCGCAAAATAATGTCGATGATAGTCAACTCGCCTCATCGCCGGCAGCTAAGAATAATAATGTTCGACGGCGTGACCTGCGCCGGCTTTAACGTCGTAGACATCGAAAAACTCAGCCACCAAACAAGCCTCCCAGTAATTGCTGTCACTCGAGAGAAACCGAACCTGTCAGAAATTCGAAAGGCCCTTCAAAACCTGCCTCAGGGCGAGAGGCGGTGGGCGATCATCCGCAGGCTAGGGGAACCAATCGAAGTGCACACAGGGGTGGAGAACGCGAAAGTCTACATGCAAATAGCCGGCATATTTGAAGAGGATGCGAGGAAAGTCCTGCTAGCAACCTCTACCCGAAGCAGCCTTCCGGAAGCATTGCGGGCGGCCCACCTCATCGCGTCAGGGGTCACCTCGGTGACCCTTTAGCTATGATAATTATTGAAACAAGAAAAAGTTTAAAAGAGACTGCGCCAAGGGAAGACAAACGGCAGTGGAGTTAAGCGGCATGGAATTTTGCCCAAAATGTGGATCTCGTCTCGCACCCAAAAAGGCAAAAGCCGGCAAGGAAGCCGCGCTAGTTATGGTTTGTCCGAAATGCGGCTACAGGAAAAGGGCTTCTGAAAGAAAAGTTGAACTGAAACTTGCAAAGGTCATCCAGCCCAACCCGAAACAACTCGTTGCCGTGATTGGTAAAGAGGAACAGAAACTTCGAACACTACCCACCGTTAGAATCGAGTGTCCGAAGTGTGGCAACAATTTGGCCTATGTCTGGCAGGTTCAGACGCGAGGTGCAGACGAATCTTCAACCCAGTTTCTACGCTGCACAAAGTGTGAATACACGTTCAGAGAGTACTCATGACTGTCAAATTTGAAGAAGATTATGCGGTCAGCTTTCATCTGGGAAACAGGGGTAACTCATAAGCATTGCTAATGACTCAAATTGTTGCTTGACAAGTTCCTTCGAGAGCAGCGCTCGACGAACCAGTTCAATTCTTCGATACATTCAAGAGAACATTGCGAGGCAATTATAAGCCAATATGATCGTATACTTTGCGTACGATGGATCGCAACTAAACATCGCTGAACAAATTGCAAAAAGTATGATCGCTAGCAATAAAGGAAAAATCCAATTCTCAAAGTGTTCTTGCAGTAATTCAAACATCAATGAGTTTTTTCAAAACGACCAAAGTCCAGGATGTCCTCGAGGCATTTCTTTAGGGGGGCAAGTGCTTTCTATCTTGCATTTTAGTCCATGCAATAGTTTTCCTCAGACCCTCATCTAGGCTTGTCTTAGGAGTCCATCCTAGTTTCATCATTTTTGATACATCAGGAACGCGTCTTTGAACATCATCCCTGTAACCCGCCACACGCTCAAACCTAATAGGCTCTTTTCTACCGCAAATCCTCCAGATCTTTTCAGCCAGTTCTATCACCGTAGTTTCTTTGTTCGTTCCTATGTTGAAGTCATCATTCTGCGTCTTCGCTGCGACAAGGAGCATCCCGTCAACTACATCATCAACATAGGTGTAGCATCTAGTCTGCTCTCCTGATCCCAGTATTTCAAGCGGATACTGACCCCCCAGGATTTTACCAATCAAGTCTGGAATTACGTGACCATAGCCCACATACTCTCCGGGTAGCTCACCCTCCCCATAGACATTGAAGGGTCTGACGATTAGGTATTTCACGCCAAATTCCTCATGGTAGGTTCTGGCTATATACTCTGAAAGAAGCTTTGAGAAGCCATAGCCGGTTTTCGGTGGCGGGGACATTTCGACGGCAGTTTCTGCCGTTGGAAAAGTTGTTGCTCGTTCAAAAACCATAGATGATGAGAGACACACCATTTTCACGTCGGCTTTGGCAATGGCATCCCAAAGATTAAAGTTAATTATCGAGTTATCACGCAGAATAGTGGCAGGCATCATATGGAAAAACCCAATACCTCCAAGTTTGGCAGCAAGATGAAAGCAGACTTGGCACGTTACCAATGCTTTTTTCAAAGCAACTGGATTCAAAAGATCTGTCTGGACAAATCGAATTCTTTCAAGGTAAGGCGCCAAGTTTTCTTGACTACCTTTTGAAAGGTCATCAAGAACAGTTACGTTCGCTCCGAGATCGACCAGTCTGGCCACTAGCTTATGACCTATGAAGCCTGCCCCACCGGTTACTAGCACTTCTTTGTCATGCCAATGGCTCAAGTTCCTCGCCCGAAGCGGAGGTATGCAGCTTTCTTGAAGGTCCCAGCGTCAAAAATACCCCAAACGTCGTAAACAAGCTTGCAGCCACTTTCGTCAATTTCTTTCGCAAAATTGCTGAACTCAGGGTGGTTCATTGCGACGATAACGACGTCTGAATTCTTAAGTGCCTCATGAATCGGCAACGTGCCCTGTACGTATGGATCATGGACCTGAATCATTGCTCCATATCCTTTGAGTAATTCGACAAGTTTCGTGCATGGAGAAAGACGGGTATCATCGCTTTTGGCTTTAAAAGCGAGTCCTAAGACTGCAATCCTTTTCCCATATAACACTCCTAGTCGTCTTCTTATTGACTCTGTTACGTGTTGAGGAATCGCTTCATTCAGTTTCCAAGCAGTAGAAACAATACTAGTGAATATGGTATTGTCTAGCAACAATCCATCTTTGCCAAGACATGGTCCACCCGCGAACCCGGGTTTAGGAAGTCTACTTCTTGGGTAGTTATAGTTGGCAATTCTTATAACCTCATGAGCGTCTTCTCCATAATTTTCTGCCCAAACAGCAAATTCATTCGCCAACGCAAAGCTCACATAGCGATAGATGTTCGTGAATAGCTTTGCTAACTCGGCCCCTGTTGGAGAGGTGTAGAGGATGTCCTTCTTTGGGTTTATTCTTTTGAAAAGCTTGGTGAATATTGTGTTGCTTATCTCGTTGACTCCACCTACGATCTCGGGGAGATTAAACAACTCATCCATTGCGCATCCTTCCAAGATTCTTTCCGGACACATCGCCAACGCAAAATCTTTACCTGCTTTAAGCTTGCTCTTTTCTTCGAGATGTGGTTTAATCACGTCATTTAGTGTCCTGGGGATTAGGGTGCATCTGATTCCAATTGCTTTTCCATAGAGATCTGACTTTGAAATTTCTTTGAGGGCGCCTTGCAGCTGGGAAAAATCCATGCAACGTTGCATGGTTGTGGGTGTACCCACCGATACTAGGATCACGTCTGATCGAGAGACGCTCTTTTCCGTTTCAGTTGTCGCTTTGAACTTCCCCTGCCTTTGGACCCGCCTCAGCAACTCATCCAATCCGTCTTCTTTGAATGGAGGTTCGCCACGGTCAACTTGAGAAACCTTTTCTGGATCAACATCCACGCCATAGCAAGTCAATCCAGAACTAGCTAGTGCGACTCCTAATGGTAGTCCCACACGACCTAGGCCTATTACGCATACAGTCGCATTACCAGATTCTATTTTGTCAACAAGGGCAGGCAGCATCTGTGTGCGCTTATCCTCCTAATCCATATAAACGCGGCCGAAGACATTACTTTTGGTCTTATGAGGATATTAGGTTTGTCAAACCCGTTGAATTCCACGCGACTATTACCCAACATCACTGGAAATCGTTTCGTTTCTGTAATTATTCCTGCCTACAAAGAACAGGAATACATCGTGCAAACTATAACGGAGACTATAGTGGCGCTAAGGCAAAATCGGTTCGATTTTGAGGTGATTGTTGTATTGGACTCGGTGCCTGGCGATCAGACAGGCAGCATGACTCATGAATTATGTGCCAAATTCGCTGAGCTGCGACTAATTGAAAGGCCAGGTAAGCGAGGGGTAGGCAACGCTGTCAAGACTGGAATCAGTGCTGCAGAAGGAGACATTCTCGCAATAGTAATGGCAGATTATTCGGAATGTCCTAATGACTTGGTAAAACTCCTTAGAGCTGTTGCACAAGGCTATGACATGGCAATTGGTGACAGATTCGGAAATGGAAAGCCCCATAACTATCCTTTTCCAAAGTACATTGTAAATCGATGCTATAATCTTCTGATTAAGTTGATATTCGCAGTCGCTTCTTTTGATACGACAAACGCGTTCAAAGCGTACAACGCCCGAATTTTGAGGCAGATAAACATATCTTCCAAAGGTTTCGAGGTGTTTGCAGAGATACCACTCGGAGTTTTCTTACGAGTGCCGCGCGCCAACATTACTAGCATCTCTGTCAAGCATTCTGTTAGGAAAAAAAGGGAAGCCAAGCTTTCACTTCTGAAAGAAGGACCCCGCTATATCAGAATTGTTGCGTCAATGTTCTTTACCGCCAAGATAAAGAAGAATTACCAAAGCATAGATGGTCAATAATCCTGACCTTCCCACTTTGATGAAATTTGAGAACTATAAGGCATAATGTGTTTCGTAGGATATTTTGATGAGGCCTTCAATTAACGGGAAAGCATTTTATTGTCTAATGATTGATCAATAGAAAGAAAGGAACCTGGGCTGCAAGATGCCGGAAAAGAAGAATTACGGTTGTTTTCGCAATAAGATCAAGGCCGTTTCGTTAGTTACCTTCCTTTGCGTTTTGGTTCTAATAGCACCTCCGCTTAGCCTCTTGTTTTACATAAGGACTTTTGGCGTGAACGTAATTTACGCGGATGATTGGGGAGGTGTTTCTCTTGTTCAGAAGGCTTTGAACGACACGTTATCCTTCTCTGATTTGTTTGTTCAGCATAATGAGCACAGAATGCCATTTCCGAATTTGTTTATGACTATTATCGAAATTTCGACACAATATAATATGGTCGCAATCATGTTTTTTAGCTGGATACTTCTCTGCCTCACTCTCCTAATCATATTCATCGTCTACCGCAAGAATTCCAGATGGACTAACAATACTAGAATGCTACTTGCTTTTTTGCCTGCTTCGCTATTCCTGTTTAGCTTCAGACAGTGGGAGAGCATATTATGGGCTATCACGTCTCAGATATACCTAATGATTTTTGGCGCAGTTGCAGCCTTGGCGCTTCTTGAAAGGAGCAGAGATCTCGATTCTTGGTTTGTCTTGAGTCTCATATGCGCAAGTCTAGCCTCTTTCTCATTTCTTGCTGGTCTTGCTGTATGGCCTGTGGGGTTTTTCCAGCTGGTCATTTCAAAATGGAGAAGTGCCTTGCGACAACTCACTTTATGGGGAATAGCAAGCGTAGGCATCTTCATTTCATATTTTTGGGGTTGGGTAAAACCAGCATACCATCCACCGTTAATGTATGCCATTGCTCACCCTATCGAATCTGTCGAATATTTCTTTACATTCCTCGGATCACCAGTTGGGGATTCAGTTCTCATGTCTGAAGCGCTAGGTCTAGTTGCCTTCATGGCTACAATCCTAGTCTTAGTCTACGCGCAAAAAACGAAAGCACTAAGAAACAACTCTCTATGGCTGTCAGTGATCCTTTTTGCTGCATTTTTTTCGTTTCTCGCTACTGTTGGAAGAAGCGGTTTCGGTGTCGGGCAGGCTCTATCATCTAGATACACTCCAGTGACTTCCCTAGGAGAAATTGGGGCATACTTCTTGGCACTCTCAGTCTTCGAAAAAAGACTTCACAAAAGCAGAGGTTGGGCACCTCATTTACTGCTCCTTTTGATCACGGTTATTATTGTCATCGCCTGTTTGGGGGGCTATTCCGAAGGATTGGTTTCGGGCGAACATTGGAGATCTTCAAGGGAAATTAGCGCTTACGTCCTTTCGACATACAAGATACAGTCCGACGAAAACATAGTCAATTACCTGGACGCCGACCCGTACATGTTCGTAAGAAGCGAGGCACCTTTTCTAGAGAAGAATAGGCTTAATGTGTTCAGCGCTTCGCCGGTTCATATGTCCACCCTAACCTTGATGCAGTCGAACACTTCATTTGAAATCGAAACGATAAACGACATTCCGACCAAAGGACAAAGTATGAACTTCGCGATAGATTCAAAACAGTGCCAAACCCTTACGATAGCAGGGTGGGCCGTGGACAGAAAGAGTGGAGAGGTTGCATCTTCAGTATTCATAATCATAGATAACAATACTCGTATTCCCACTATTTACGGCTTGGACCGGCCAGACGTGGTTACTCATCTCAAGAATCCCAACCTTGAATTCTCAGGTTTTTGGGCAACGTTTTCTTCTTCAATATTAGTCGCTGGTAAACACAGTGTTTCGCTCGAAATAATCAGCGTAAATGGAAAATACTACTATGATCAGAACCGCGTATTGACCTTGGTAGTATCAACGTAATCAACGAAAGAAAGGGTGTCAGACTTTAGAGTCTTTAGGAGCAAGAGACGATTTTCCTTTTTTGATATAATATGGGTGGTTTTCCCAATTTGTCAAGGTGGAGCTTGCTCTTTTGCGAGCGGATAGACACTTGAAAAGTCTTTCAAGCCTCACAGATGCTGTAGCCCTATAGCAAAAAGGCTTGGAAAATGGCAGAAAAATGAAAAAGAAGGCTCTGACGGCATCCTCGCTATACAAAGTTTGAATACATGTTGAGGGAACACACCTAGGCATGCAATCGGTATTACCAAGCACGAGTTGCCCTTCGAAAACGTGCGCTGCATCACTTTTTTCTTGCAAGTATTTCTTGAGTAGATTTGTCCAACACATGCTGGGCGCTCAAACACAAAAGTCTTTTAATGGCGACAAAGCATATGCGATAGCTTGTGGCTTTAATGTTCAAGCTCAAGGTTACTGATGCCAAGCTCTTGCGAGATATGGTCACGTCGATTTCGATTCTCGTTGATGAGGCTACGTTCAGGCTGGACCCTGAAGGCATGAAGCTCCGTGCCATGGATCCGTCGCGAGTTGCAATGATCGACTTCGAGTGGCCCAAGAGCGTTTTCGAAGAGTACATTTGCAATGCCCCTGCGAAAATGTGCATTAACATAACTGAGTTGCTTAAGCTTCTGAAGAGGGCTGGCAAGGACGAAATCGTGGAACTCTCGTTGGACGAGAAGACTGGGCGTCTTCAGGTGATTATAACGGGCAAGTATTCCCGGAGCTTTAACATGCCGACTCTTGAAGCTTCAGAAGAAGAGGTGCCGACTCCGAAGCTCTCTTTTAACGTAATAGTTAAAGCCACTACTGACGGTCTAAGCCAAGCAATCGAGGATGCTCAACTCGTGAGCGATCACGTCAGACTTGAGGCCGACCAGGAGAAACTGGTTTTCAACGCGGCGGGCGACCTCATGGGCGCAACGATAACCATCCAAAAAGGAAGCGACACTCTACTAGAATTAGAAGCCAAGGAACCATCGAAGGCAACGTTCAGCTTGAGCTACCTCACGGAAATCATCAAGGCCGCCTCTGCCACATCTGACATCGCAACGTTGGAGTTCTCATCAGACATGCCGGTGAAACTGGACTTTCAGCAGATGAAGGGTGGAAAACTAACGTTCTACTTGGCTCCAAGAATTGAAACAGACTGATGAGAAAAACAAGATGCAACAGAGAACCATGAAGTTTACAAAGAATGATTTTGCAAGATATCCTTTCTTGAAAGAGACAGCAGACTACGTGACGAAGCTTGAGTTGAAGCTTGAAGATCTTTCAGCCCCTGGCCTTGAGGGCGTTCTCAACCGTGCCGAGGAAAGAGTCGAAGAGGCAGTCTTCTACACCCTTACCGGCAAGAAACTAAGAA
>Ga0187771_10001108_pt1 | contig 17679 bp, 11 predicted proteins | sample 0116_SJ02_MP15_1_FD_133139 | JGI IMG/M metagenome (GOLD analysis project Ga0187771, IMG submission 133139) | Tropical peat soil microbial communities from peatlands in Department of Meta, Colombia - 0116_SJ02_MP15_10_MG | ecosystem: Environmental > Terrestrial > Soil > Wetlands > Peat | place...
CCAATAGAGCTAGTGTGATGGGAAAAGGGGAGGGGAAACTCTCCCCTTTTTTTACGGCAGGTGTCAGGTCTCAGATGTCAGGTCTCAGGTCCAGGTCTGGGGTTGGCTTGGGTTTTCCTGAGAGCTGACAGACTGATAGCTAAGTAAAGTGAGGATGGCAATGAAGTGCCGAATGACAATGATCGCAATTCTTCTCTCAGTGGCTGTGGCCGGCTCGGCCCAGGTTGCTTCGCACGCGCCAACCACGGTTGCCGCCGCGACGTCTCCCGCCGCCCAGTCAGCTTTCGCCCAAACGTCACCCCTTGTGGTGACCGATCGGCCCGTCGCCCGCGTGAATGGCGCGGTGCTGACGGATCGCGACCTGTTGCGCGAAATGTTTACCATCTTTCCCTACGCGAAGCAGCACAACGGATTTCCAAAAGCGGAGGAAGCGGCTATCCGGCAGGGCGCGTTGGAAATGATCATTTTTGAGGAGCTGGTGTATCAGGAGGCGGAGCGGCGCAAGCTCGTAATTCCAGCAGCCACGCTCAAGAAGGCGGAAGCCGATTTTCGCGGACAATTTCACAGTCCCGATGAGTATCAGCAGTATCTGCAAAGCGAGATGCAAGGGTCCGAGCAGAAAGTGCGGCAGCTCATCAAGCGCTCACTGCTGATCGAGCAGGTGCTGAAAACGGATGTAGAAAACAAGTCGGCGGTGACGCAGACGGAGATCCGGGCCTACTACGAAAAGAACGGCGCGCGCTTCCAGCAGCCGGAGTCGTTCAGCTTCCAGAGCATTTCCGTGATTCCTCCGCTGAAACCTACGCCGCAGCAGGCGAAGGACGCGGAGAAGAAAGCCGACGACGACCTGGAGAAGGCGAAGGCTACGAAAAGCTACCAGGATTTCGGTTTGCTGGCAGAGAGCATCTCCGAAGACGACTTCCGCGTGAATATGGGCGACCATCGGGTGGTCGCGCGCGAGAAACTGCCGCCGCAGATCGTAAAGGCGTTCTTGAGCATGCAGCCGGGGCAGGTCAGCGGATTGATCCAGATTGAATCGGCGTACACGATTGTGCGGCTGAATGCGCATAATCCGGCGCGGAAGCAGCCGTTTGCCGAAGTCAAGAACGACCTGAAGACGGAATTGCAAAAGACCAAGTACGAGAAGTTGAGGTCAGGGCTGGCCAAGCAGCTACGCGCCAAGGCAAAAGTGGAAGTAGCGTAAGCGGCTCTCGTTTCGCGCTGTCGGGCTCTCGCTGGGCGGTTCTCGGAAGCCAGGTTTTTCTCCGAAAGCCGGGAGGCGAGAGCCGTTTTGCCTTTAAGTTGAGCCTTTCTACGCCCCATTTAGGGTCATATCCCGCAGCGGCCGAGGCGACGAGGCCGGACCTAATCCTGCCGAAAACGTAAGTTGTTGATTTCAAAGACATTGGTAAACGCCCATCGTCAGCGGTTTGGCAAGCTTTGTGCCCTTATGGAGGGTAAGTCAAAGATCGGGTGTTGGGAGCCCGTTTCAAGAAGGGCTGTGGCAAGCATGAAAGTGGCGAAATGCATCATCGGGCCGGCGGTGCTGATGATGAGCCAAATCATGTATTCGCAAGCGCCAGCCCCATCCCTAACGGTCGGCGAGAACACGCATTTGAATGCCGGTGGCATCGTCACCGTCGGGTATGCCGGCGACTACGGCGACGCTATTCCTTCCGACCACGGGTTGAACTGGGGGCTGAATGGCACAATGTCCGGCTACTACTACAATCCAAATTTTCTGAACTTCACGGTTACGCCCTATTACAACCAGTCGCGCAATGACTCGGAGTTCCAGTCGCTGACCGGCGCGAGCGGAGTGAACGGAACCGCAAATTTCTTCACGGGCAGCAACTTTCCCGGTTCCGTGAACTACCACTTCGACCGCAACAGCACGGGAACGTTCGGGTTGGCGGGGCAACCCAACTTTACCACCATCGGCGACAGCCAGGGGTTTGGGATCAATTGGAGCGCGCTTCTTCCTGACTGGCCGACGCTCTCGGTGGGTTATTCGCAGGGGGGCGGCCACTCCAACATCTATGGCACCAGCGAAGAGGCCAACTCCGACAGCAAGCTTTTTAATGTGCGCTCGACCTACGGACTTGCCGGGTTCAACCTCAACGGGTTTTATACCCACCTCAGCCTGAATTCGCAATCTCCTGAGTTCCTCACGAGCGAGCCGCAGACGGCGGCCCAGGATTCTTCGGGCCAGAGCATGGGTGTTTCCGCCACGCACAGTCTCCCGCTCCAGGGCACATTTTTCACAAATTACAACCGGTCAACGGTCGATAGCAATTACTCGGACGGCTTGGCGGGAGGGACGAATTCTTCGAGCTACACAACGGACCAGGAAAATGTCGGCGCCACGATTCACCCGACCCTGAAGCTGAGTCTTAGCGGCAACGAGAGCTATACCGGAGACCTGAGCGGATATCTCGCCCAGAGCCTGAGCACGAATGGCGCGCCCGTACCGGGGATTAACCTGGGCGGAGGGTCGCACTCGCTCACGATGGGCGGGGGAGCGGGCTACCAGTTCACCAACAACCTATCGTCGTCAGCGCAAGCCACCCACTACGATCAGTTTTTTTTCGGAAAGGACTATTCGGGGACGTTCGTGAGCGGCACGCTGAGTTATGGGAAACGGCTGCTCAACATGTTCACCTTTTCTGCCAGCGTCATCGACAGCAGCATTGACGAGCAAAACAATGCGCTGGGCTTCGTGGGCAATGTGAACTACTTCCATCGAATCAAAGGGTGGGAAACCTCCGGTCAGTTCAGCTACGCCCAGAACGTGCAGACGCTGCTCGTGACCTATACGGCCTCCTACTATAATTACTCGGCGAGCATTCATCGTCGCTTCGGCGACGGAGGGCGATGGCACTGGTCGGGCGCGTTTGGGGGATCGCACAGCGGGCTTTCGCAGGCGCCCGGGACGAACAATCACAGCGAAAGCTATTCGACGTCATTTGGCAACCCGCGCTTCACGGCGCAGGGCACTTATACGCAGGCGGTGGGCGCCTCACTTATGGGAGGAGGGATACTGCAGGGATTGCCCCCGACCCCCGGCGTCACCGACTTCATTCTTTATAACGGCCGCAGCTATGGTGGGGGAATCTCGGGGACGCCGATCCCGCGGCTGGTGATCGCGGCAACGTACAACCGGGCGCTCAGCAACACGCTGGCCCAAGTCAGTTCGCACAACGACACGCAGATTTACAATGCCCAATTGCAGTACCATCTAAGGAGGATTGGCTTGCAAGCCGGTTTCACGCGCTTCACACAGGGAATCAGCGCGGTGGGGACGCCGGCGAGCACGACGTCGTATTTTGTAGGATTCTCCAGATGGTTCAATTTCTTCTAGCAAGGCGGGGGTACGCAGCCTTGGATACAAGACTGACGACAGCCGCGCGGGCGGCAGTGGCCGCTTTCTTATTCGCGTTTCTGTTCACAACTCCCTCCGCAGCTTCCAAACGTCCCAAGGAACCGCTCGCGCCGCCCGGGCCGCCGGACCTGCTCATGGACGGCGGACGAAGACTCTCCTTTGAGCGCAGCTTCAGCTTGGAGAGGGAGGTCAAGCCAAAGCGCAGCTTTTGGACGCGCGTGGTGGACGTGGTCGCCGGTAAGCCTGATTTTCACTACCTGGTGAACCCCTACAGCGTGGTGACCGACTCTCACGGGCGCATCATCGTCACAGACCAGGGAGCGGCCGGGGTTCATATCTTCGATTTCACGCAGCAGAAATACAAGTTCATCACGCGCCGCGATGCGGGCAAGGACCCCATGCTCAGTCCGCAGTGTGTCGCGGTCGACGCGCAAGACAACATCTACGTGACCGATTCGCAGGTTGGGAAGGTGTTCGTCTTCGACGCGAGCGGCAAATTCCGGCGGGCTCTGGGCAGCCTGAAAGGCGGCGAAGGATATTTCAAGCGGCCTACTGGCATCGCGGTCGACTCTGCGGCGCAACACGTCTACGTCACCGATACACTTCGCAACAAGATCTACATGATGGACATGCAAGGCAGCGTGCTCCAGGTGATCGGAAAGCCTGGCATCGGCAACGGAGAGTTCAATTTTCCAACGGAACTACGGCTGAATGGCCAGGAATTAGCCGTGGTCGATGCCATGAATTTCCGGATCCAGGTGCTGGACAAGTCGGGCGCGTTTCAATACGCGATCGGCCAGCTGGGAGACGGAGTGGGGTGGATATTCCGGCCGAAGGGGATTGGATTCGATTCCGAGAATCATCTATACGTCGTGGACGGACTGTGGGGCGTGGTGCAGGTTTTCGACCGAGAGGGGCATCTGTTGTATTACTTCGGGCAGCGGGGAACGGGAGAAGGAGAGTTTCAACTGCCGACCGGTCTTCAAATAGATAAACAAGACCATATCTATGTCGTGGACTCTTTCAACCGGCGCGTTCAGGTGTTTCGTTACTATGGCATAGCCCAAGCCGGTAAGGAGGCCAAGCAGTGAGGAAGATCCGGTTGCCCGCTTGCCGAATGATCGCCACGATTATGCTCGCAGCTGCTTTCATGCGAGCGCAGGGCCCGCCACCTACGGCCGATGTTTTGGGCATGCATAACTTATCGCAGGCTAGTGGAGCGTCGCTGTATTCCAATGGCAGCCTTGGCTGTACCTTCTGCCATGCTCCGCACAGCGGACTGGGGAACGTTTCGCCACTCTGGAACCAGAAGTTATCGCAAGCAACTTACACGCCTTACACCAGCTCAACCTACAATGAACAAGGCAAAACGCAGCCAACCCTGGGAGTGACGAGCAGCCTGTGCCTGAGTTGTCACGATGGGACGGTGGGAGTCGGGCAATCGTACGCGTACGGCACGCTGCCCGTGAGCGGATCATGGAATAGCATCGACTCGTTCGGGACGACGCTGACCGGTTCGCACCCGTTCAGTCTGGTGCTTCCCCTGAAGGACGCACCTGACCTCGTGGCATCGCTGGTCTCGAAAGGTGTGACCGGCGATCCTACCGGGGCCGTGAAACTCATCAAAGGCAACATCGAGTGCACGAGTTGTCACTCTCCTCACATACAGGATATTGACCCGATTGCACAGGAATTTCTCGTTCGTGATAGTTCCAAGGGCCAAATGTGCCTCGCCTGCCATGATCCGAATCGCGTGGTGCAGGGACAGATCAACCCGCTGGCCGGTTTTACAGGGAGCATCCATCAGACCGCAACCAACCAGGTTTCCCCGGACGGTCACGTAGGGCCTTATCCTACGGTTGGAGTCAATGCCTGCACGTCCTGCCACATGTCACACGATTCCCTGGCTCCGGCACGTTTGCTGCGCCCAGCCACACCTGCCGCCTCTGGTACCGATCCCGTCACGCAGGATTGCATTACATGCCACAACGGCGGGAACTACTTGTCGCCAGCTCCCTTGAATATTATGGCCGAGGTTGCCAAGACCTCGCACCCTTTGCCGTCAGGGATTAATTTCCACGATGCTGCAGAACCCGTCCTGTTGAATAACAACCGGCACGCCACATGCGTTGATTGTCATAATGCCCATGCATCCAACCAGACCTTGCAATTCACCGCACCGCCTGCACTGCGTCCCTCGCAGGCCAATGTCAGCGGAATCAGCGCGGCCGACGGTGTTACGGTGCTCACTCCGGCGATCAATCAGTTTGAGAACTGCCTGCGCTGCCACGGCACGAGCACAGGGAAGAAGCGGCTCATTATGTATGGTTATGCGCCGATACGGGAGGTCTCAGCGCCGGATCAACTGAACCTCGTCCCTCAGTTTGCGACGACAGCGACGTCGAGCCACCCCGTCACGCACGCCCGCATGAGTCCGTTGCCGCAGCCCAGCCTTCTGCCAAACATGCTGAACCTAAACGGCACCACGTCCGCACGCCTCTTGGGACCGGGAACGTACATCTTTTGCACGGATTGTCACAATAGCGACGACAATCGTGAATTTGGTGGCACCGGACCTAACGGCCCCCATGGATCCCTCAACTCGCACATCCTTGAACGTAACTATCAGTTCAGTCAGGCCGCGACACCGGGCGGTGTGATCACAAACCTGTTTCCCAATCCGGACTTGTCAGTAGCTGGGCCGTATGCGATGTGCGCGAAGTGCCACGACCTGACTCAGGTCTTATCCAATTCCAGCTTCAAATATCACAGCTTACATATATCCCAGTATGGCTTCAGCTGTTCGGTATGCCATACCGCACATGGCATGGGCGCAACTTCTCCAACGGTTAGCGGTGAGCGGCTGGTGAATTTTGACGTCAACGTGGTGGCTCAGAATGGAGCTTCCCCGATTTCTTACCACCGCGCAACCAATACTTGCGTAATGGTGTGTCACCAGGTCGTGCATAACGCGAATGGCTCGGTCTCGCCTCTCGGTGCACTTCCAATCGGTGGACCAAGAAAGTAAAGCTGCACGTACGTTAGTTACAGTTGAGTGGGCCTTCGCTCGGTCGCGCCCGACCTCACTTCTGAGCCTCAATTTCGGCCATCTTCTGTTGCAGCGACTCAGGGAAAGCATCCACCGTCGATAGCCCCTTGCGCAGTACTCCGAGCGCTTCATCACGCCGGTTTTCGGCGCGCAGCAGATCGGCAAGTTCCAGGAAGCTTTCAGGTTTTTTTCGATCAAGCGTGCAGGCGCGGCGAAGATAATATTCTCCCCCACGTGTCATGTCCGCAAGGATTCGGCACTCTCGTGTCGGTCCTGCTATTGCACAGTCAAAACTGCGGTCGTAATCGTCACCGTGGGCTGCCCTTGCGGTGTTCCCTGAACTTGAACGTTGTACGTCGTGCCAGAACCGGAGCCTGTACCCGACCCTCCCCCGCCACAAGCATTCAGCAGAATGAGAGCAACGCCCAGAACCACCGGCAGCATCCAGCGTTGCCGGCGATTGCCCAGCCCGATCCCGGAAAGCAGAATTCCCGCCAGGGGCACAAAAGCCAATGCAAGCTGCAGAGGCTCACCGCCCAGTCTCTTCAGCGCCCCCGAAACGGATGGCACGCTAATCGTCAGCGTAAACGGCACTGGCGCAGGACCGGGAGTAATCTTCGCCGGCGAAAAACTGCAGGTAGCATTCGGCGGCAATGAACTTTGCAAACACGAGAGCGTAATCGCGTACCGAGGATCGCCGGTATGAGCATTCAGCTTGATGTCATACGTTGCTGTTCCACCCGGAGATGTGGTCTGAGGCGGAGGCTGATTCGCGGAGGGTTGCGTGGCCGAGATTGTCAGTTCGCGAATACGGGAGTTATCCGTATCCGCAATAAACAGGTCGCCGGAGGCGTCGCCGAACAGGCCCTGAGTCGCATTAATTTGCGCGCTGAGTGATTGTCCGCCATCGCCTGAGAAACCTGATGCATTGTTTCCGGCGACGGTTCCAATAAATCCCGTAGATGCTACGACCTCGCGAATTACGTAGTTGGCATTATCGGAAATGAAAATATTGCCCGAAGCGTCGACAAAGACGCCATTGGGAGAGGCGAGTTGGGCACTTGTAGCGGCAGCGCCGTCGCCTGTGTAACCTTCAAGGCCCGTTCCGGCCACGGTCGCAATGAAGCCCGGTTGAATCGTGACGCCGGCAATCGTAACCGGATTAGTGCCGGTGTTGACCACGCGAATGCGATTATCGCCGCTATCTGCGATATAGAGGTTTTCAGAAGAGTCGACAAAGATTTCTTCCGGGAAGCTAAGCTGCGCGCTCGTTGCGGCCGCCCCGTCACCACAAGCCGCGTTATCCTGAGCGCATTTGGTGCCGTTGCCGGCCACAGTTCCAATAGCCCCCGGTTGAATCGTGACTCCCGCCAGCGTAATCGCGACGCTGCCCGTGTTCACCACGCGGATCGTGTAATCGTCTGTGTCGGCGATGAAAATGTTCCTGGCGCTGTCCACGAAGATGTCGAAGGGCTCGAAAAGCTCCGCACTGGTGGCAGGACCGCCGTCACCGCAGGTTGAGTAATTCGCCGGAGCGCACTCTGTGCCGGTGCCCGCCACGGTCGCGACGTCGCCGGGCCCAATGGCGATACCGTCAATTGTGATTGACGCGCTGCCCGTATTGACGACGCGAATGCGATTGATCCCTGTATCTGCAATGTAGACGTTGCCGGCAGCGTCCACAGCCACTCCGTAGGGACTATTGAACTGCGCGCTGACCGCCGGACCACCATCCCCACAGGACGCGGTGGATGAAGGAGGGCAAGGGGTCTTGGGATCTCCAGCCACCGTTTGAATGGGGCCGCTCGAGGCCACTACTTCGCGAATGACCGAGCTGAGCGAGTCGGCAATGAAGACATCTCCTGCACTGTCAAGGAATACACCTCCCGGAAAATTCAACTGCGCATTGGTTGCGACTCCCCCATCGCCAGAATCGCCCAGCGTGTTGTTTCCGATGACAGTGTTGATATCGCCGTTCGAAGCGGTTACCTCGCGAATCACGAAGTTGTTCGTATCTGCAATGAAGATGTCTCCTGTGCTGTCAACGAACATGGTGTTGGGATTATCGAGCTCTGCGCTGGTGGCTGCACCCGTATCCCCGAAGTATCCCGCCGTGCCATTTCCCGCTACCGTTGCGATGTTTGTGCTGCCCGCGGCGATCTTCCAAATGACTGAATAACCGGAGTCTGCAATGAAGATGTCTTCCGACGCGTCGACAAACACACCGGTCGGTCCACAAAGATCTGTAGTGAGGGCCACCCCCGAACTCGTATACGTCCCACACGCTTCCCCGGCGCCTGGGTTGTAATAAGCTCCCGCCACAGTTTGAATGTCGCCCAGCGGAATCGTAACGCCCGCGATCGTCGTCGAAGGTGAAGTGTTCGTATTCACGACCCGCACTCGGGCAGTGTAGGTATCGGCAATGAATATGTTTCCCGATCCGTCGACAAAAACACCCGAGGGCAAATCAAGATTGGCGCTGGTTGCTACGCCGCCATCGCCGCAAGCTGTCGTGGGATCGGCGCAAAAGGTGCCATTCCCGGCCACCGTCTGAATTTTGCCGGTGCTCGCCACCACTTCACGCACCGCATCGTTCAGTGAATCCGCGATGAACACATTCGCCAAGCTATCGACGAAGACGCTCTGAGGCCCGTTCAGCTGTGCGCTGGTGGCGGGCCCACCGTCGCCGGAGTAGCCTGCGCCGAGTTTGAAGCTGCCTGCCACAGTTTGAATATTGCCGTTCGCTACAGTTACCTCGCGGATGAGTGAATTGCCTGTATCGGCAATAAAAATGTTGCCCGAGCTGTCGACAGCGACGCCTACCGGCCCATCCAGTGTTGCACTGGTTGCCGGTCCGCCGTCGCCGGAGTAGCCGTGAGTTCCATTTCCCGCGACCACGGTGACGGTGCCGGTCGCGGCGCTCAGCTTTAAAATGCGACTCGACCACGAATCCGCAATGTAAGTGTTTCCGGCCGCATCCATCACCACGCTGTCCGCATACCCGATGCTCGAAGCGACTGCTGTCAGACCATTCGGTCCACCACCGGCAATTGTGCTGATGTCGTATTGAGCAAGCGAGAGCTCAGGCACGATGAAGAGAAGTGCGAGGACAGCCAAAGTCTTCGCGCTAGAAATCGTCATTCTTAAATTGGGGGAGCGCATGTTCACTTCGCCTCCTGGCCGGAGATTCGGTTGAGCCGTACTACCGTCTTGCTTCGGGTGTTGCGCGGTCCCACCAACTGCAGGACGACTCGAGGCTGCACTCCTCTTTGCCACAACTGGTAATCCGCGCGTCGGATGGTGAATACCTGTGTCGTATCCGCGGAGGCGTGCGCGCCGAGCGCAACCGCACAGGCACAGGTTCCACCCTTCTCTGGGTGAGAGAGATCCCAAATTGTCATCCTCTCAACCGACAGGCTCGACTGCCCATGGTTCACCAGATGGATGCGCATCCGAATCTGTTCCTGCGAACCAAGATCCGTTTTTTGCACCACATCGTACGTCCCAGAAACCTGGGGACGATTGCTAGCCAGTACTGATTGGACCCCAAATGCGAGCATAGCCGCACACAGCACGGCAGCCCAAACTCCCCACTTGCAGATGCAAAGAATGTTGTAGCTCATGGAAACCTACCGTCCTTCTGGTCGCCCTCGAAGGCCACCCGCGCTCGAGCGTGCGCTCATTGCAGTGCTGGGTGCGCTGCGACACTCAAAACCTGTTCAATGCTGCGAATCTACGTCACCATCCCCGAGCGAGATCCGCCCCGTTCCGATTTGCCACTTTACACCAAATTGCTCCCCGTTCGTGCGAAGGCTGGAAGACGCTGCGGCTTCCAAGCTAGTGGCAAGCGAAATGCCACCCTCGCCTAAGCACTAAGCCCAATATTAGCAACGGTTTGCGTTATCATTGGCGAGAACGGCAGTCCTGCAAAGGGGGTAAAACGCGCCTTTGATGGGTGAAAGCCCCGATTCAGGACCCCCCGTCCCACAACGGAATCCGCCTCCGGCCCACCCATAACTGGTTGCGGATACGGCAACAAGCGGCCAAGCCGATGCGATTCCAGTTTTGGCAATTCCGGTGCTCCGATGTTCCCGGACCTTTGTGGCGTGAGCCTCATACCCTCGAACTTCCATGCTGAAAACTGCGTCCACAAGTCGCAGTACGATACCGATCATCGCAATGTTCTTGCTGTTCACCTCAGCCGCGGTTCTCGAAGCCAAAAACCTGACTGCGCTAGCTGCTCTCTCTAATAGCGATGTTTGGTTCCATCTGCGCACCGGACTCTGGATCCTTCAAAATCATGCCGTGCCGCACACCGGCCTTTTCTCGCAGTCACCCGATGCCCCTTGGATCGCCGCCAGCTGGCTCTACGACCTGAAGCTCGCCATCTGGTACAACCTGCTGGGCCTGCGCTCCATCCCCATGTTCCTGATGTTCTTCAGAGCCGCGCTCGCCGTGCTCACCTTCCTGCTGGCTGGCGGCCGCGGAAATTTCTGGCCCGCGGTCGCTGTCTCGGCTGTCGCACAATACATTCTTGCCGCCGTTCCGCCCACTCCGGCGTATGTGTCCGTACTTTTATTTGGCCTGGAACTGCTTCTGCTCCTCGCAAGCCGCCGCTCGGCCCGCCTTCGGACGCTTTTCTGGCTCCCGCCGCTTTTCCTGGTCTGGGCTAATCTCGATATCCACTTCGTGTACGGTCTTGCGCTGCTTCTTTTATTCCTGGTGTCGCTCGGTCTCGAAAAATTCGTACCATTAGGCGCGGCGCATCCCGAGCAATCCACAAAGCTCGCAGCCATCGCCGCTCTCTCCTTCCTCGCGACGCTCATCACGCCCTATTTCTACCGTCCCTACGCAGTCTTCTTCTCAACCGTCTTCAGCCCCGCCAACAGTGTTCTACCGGACTACCATGCACCCGGCTTCCGCCAGCCCCAGGATTACATCCTTCTTCTTTTTGCCATGTCCGCGTTCCTCGCCCTCGGTCTCCGACGCTCGCGTGACCCTTTCCTGATCGCGCTTCTTGCCATCAGCGCCGGACTCTCGTTTCATTCCCAGCGTGACGTCTGGCTGGTCACGCTCGCCGCCGTCGCCGTGATCGGCGAAGCTATTCCAATTCCCGCCGCGACCGAACCGGCTGCAAGCACTCCCCTTCGCCACCTTTTGATCGCCGCCGCTCTCGCGGTCGTAGTTCTTGCCCTGGCCGTTGTGCTCCGCCTGCCGCAGCGCCCACAAGCGCTGCTCGCCAAGGTGGGCCAGAGCTATCCCGTCGCCGCCTGCAATTACATTCGCGAGCATCACCTGCCTCAGCCCTTGTTCAACGCCTTCGAATGGGGAGGCTTCCTGGCCTGGTACTTGCCCGATTATCCTGTCGCGATCGACGGCCGCACTGATCTTTACGGCGACGATTTCATCCTCCAATATTCCCAAATGATGTCCGCCAACCTGCGTTACACCGACTTTCCCGCAATCGCCAACGCCCGCACCATCCTTTTGCCGCACTCCGCTGTCATGGCGCAGGCCCTCAGCAGGGTCTCCGCTTTCACAGTCGCGTACAGTGACGGCGTTACAACGGTGCTGACGAGGAACACCGATGTTCAGTGAACGAAGCATGACCGCGGAACTCCGCAAGCCGCCAGACCAGGCGGGCTCGCTGCCCGATCAAGCGCCGAACCTCATCGTCGTCGCGCCCGCTCCAGACGCCGTCGCCCCCGCCCGCTCTCCTTGGTGGCGCATCGCCGATTTTTCCGTCCTCGGTCTCTGGATCTCCGTCGTCGCCTTTATTCTCCCCTACCACGAAAAATGGGCCGACGAAGCTCAGGCCTGGCTCATCGCCCGCGATCTTGATCTGAAAACCATCTGGTTCCACGAACTCCGCTACGAAGGTTCGCCCGGCCTCTGGCATACCATCCTCTGGATCGCGCAGCACGTCTTCCACGCCCGCTACGATGCTATCGGCTACATCGGCATGGCCGGAGCCACCGCCGGGGTGGCACTGCTGATTTTCAAAGCGCCGTTTCCGCGCTACATCCGCTGGCCGCTGGCCTTCACGTATTTCATGGTGTACCAATATGCGGTGATCGCCCGCCCGTACACGTTGATGCCGCTGCTGGCCTTCGCCGTCGCCTTGCTCTTCAAGGACCGTGACCACCCCGAGCGCATGGTGATCATCCTCGTGCTCCTCGCCAACCTGAGCCTTCACGGTACGATCCTTGCCGGATGCCTCGGCTTCGTATACTTGCTCGACGCGGTGCGCGTCTGGAATATGCTCGACGCGAAAGTGAAGAAGCGCTACTGGATTTCTGTCGCCGCGATGCTGGCAACGTTCGCGTTCATTGTCTTGATCCTGAAGCCGACCCCGGATGTGCAGGAATTTGTAGAGAAGCGAGAAATTGCTCAGTTGCCGGCGGAAGTCCAGGCGCAATTTGCCAGCAAGTCGGAGAAGCTCGTCAATATTGTCTCTGGAGCCTTCCTGGACTGGCTGGTTCCGTCAGTGGCCTTCCTGACTTTGTGCGCCGCCTGGTGCTTCACGCGTAAGCGATTATTACTCTTCATACTGACTGTCGGGGTCATGCTCGCGCTTTACGCAGCAATCCACGGAGCGGCCCATCATCAAGGGACGGCTTTTGTCGCCGCGATCACCGCGTTCTGGATTGCTTGGCCAAGCGAATCGGAGCAAGCGCAGTTCAATGCTCTCCAGCGGCGTTGCCAGCAGGCAATCGCCGCCCTGCTGATCTCATTTTGCGCCATTAATATCTGGGACGCGGGAGTGGTACTCCAGCGTGAGTACAAATACCCGTATAGCGGAGCCACAGATGCCGCGAATTATCTGAAGTCGGTCGGCGCGGACCGGGGCCCGATATTCGGTTTCCTAATGGGAATTGCAGCCGTGCAACCCTATTTCGACCACAACATTTTCGCGAATACGCACACCTCGTACTTTCACCACGGCGTGCCTGTCGAAGGCATGGGCCTTGACGTGGACCAACTTCGCAGAATTCAGCCCGAATACATCGTCGCCTACTCGCAGAACCCGCAGATTATGCTTCAAGTCGGAATCCCGCTACTCACGCCAGAGGGCTACGAGATCGTGCACTTTTCAGATGGATACTATCTCTACAAAAGAACTGTCGCCAACAGAGAAGTCTACTTCATTCTTCGCCGGCGGCAGCAGTAACCTTTCTCGGCCGTTCCGTTACCGTTCACGTCGGTAGACGACGAAGTCGGTCGGCTCGACTTCGCGGCCTTGAAAGAACATAGCTCCTCTGGATACATGTGCGGGGAAGTACCCAAGTGAGCGGAGCATGCGATCATTCGCCCAAATGCTCTGCTTGCTAACCTCAAAAGTGCAACAAATCGGTGCGACTACCCACTTGGCTCCGTAACAGTCTTCATCGGAGTGATTCCCCTCCTCGAAGCGCCAGAAGGCTTCGCCTTCAGGCCAATTCTTAAATATGCTCCCTTGAAAGTAAGGTTGCACCGCAACCGTGTGGAACTCGAAGCCGCATGTCGAACTCCGATCCGCTCTGGCTGACCGCAAGAAATTGGCTACGTCCAGGCTGCCCGAGTACGACCGCGAGTAATCCATTTCAAAAGTGCGTGCTGTCCAGTAGCCGTTGACAGCAAAGAAAGCCACAGCCCCAACGGCCATGAATGCATTCAGGGCCCACCCAAGCTTGCCAAAGTTCCGCATAGGCAGCGGCCATGCAATCCATAGAGCTGAGACGACAATCAATGTAAGCGCCCCGCAGTGCCACAGGCTGCCATATACTTTGACGAAGAACGCCAGCAGGGCAAGCAGAGGAAGAGCAAACACTAGGAAGCGACGACGGCACGCGCACCACGCCCCCACAAGGATCAGAAAGGCGATCGATGGAATCGGAGAACCAAAAAAGGCCGTCGCGACCTCACTGGGCAGGGCACGGAAACCGAAATTCCCCGCATCTCCACCTGCTGCCGCCTGACGGTCGCCTCTGGCATTCGTGCGGTCCGCGGGCGGCCAATTGACAAAAACGATAAACGCAAGAACGAGGCCGAATACAATCGCCGCCGCAATGAGCCGTTTTCTGGCATGCCGCGGAATCCCGACCCGGGACCGAAACGCATACCAGGCACGGGACGTTACCAGCCCGAGGGCCATCATCACGCCTGGAGCAGTCACCATCGCCAGTGCGGACGCCGCCACCACAAACCGCCAAGGGCGGCGCTCGGCGTCGGCAAACGTGTAGGCGGCAGCGAACGTGCACAACGGCAACAGCACGTACGGCCGGGCCACGATCGCGTATTGAAACGCCATGAAGTAGGTGAAAGGAAAAAGCACCCGGACCCACAGCGGAAACGGGCTATAGCGGCAGAAGAACCAGCATCCTGCAATCGCACACAGACTGCCGATCCAACCGAGCGACTGATACGGGAGATGGAACCAGTGGCTCGCCACCCAGAGAATCGTGGGCCACAGCGGCGGATGTCCCTCATACGCTAGCTGATGAAACAAGAGGTAGCGGTAGCTCAAATCGCGGCTCAAAACCCAGGCCTGTGCCTCGTCGGCCCACGGTTCGTGGTGACTGACACCGGCAAGAACGAGTCCGCAGTACGCGGCCAGCGTCAACGCCATCGTGAACTGTCGGTTGCCAGAGAGCTGGACGTCACCCTCTTGACCTGCTGCCCTGCAGTGCACTAGCTCAAGCCGTGCTGACTCGCTTTCACGATCCACCTCGGCGAGCCGGGAAATCCGCCTTGGCACATTCATTCTGTGAAACTCTCATCCCCTGAACCTGCCTACTGTGACGGGTGTCACCGCTAGAAGTGACCGAGCCCGAGGCCGACACGTCCGGTGGCGCTTGACAGCATGAGTTAAAATATACGTATACGAAATAGTAAACTGAGGCCCGAACAGAGGCCGGTCCTCTGCGCCCAGGCGCACCCGCGGCAATGCCTCGGATTACCCAGGATTTCTGGCGATTTCCCGGGCCTTTTGCGATACGTTCTTTTGAATCAGGAATTTAAGAGGAGACCGCCGGATCGCTGTTAGCTAACTTACTGATTCTAAATAATGACGGCCAGACAGTCCAAGCCATGAATACGAATAACTAACGCGCGCTCAATACTTTACATGTAAATCCATGCGGCTCAATACTTTGCGACGGGAATCACGCTAACTCCTTGATTCCAATAGATCGGACTCCTGAGGGGGGCAGGGGGGTACCCAGTACCAACTAGTAAATAAAAATCGCTGACAATTTCCCAACGCTTGCACCAGGCCTTCTAGAGGCCTATCTGTCCGGCAGAATCGTGGGCACTGAGTTCGTATTATTGGCTTCGTTCGACAGCTCGAAATGACACTGGCGGCAGAACTGGGTGGAGGATGAAGTTTTGGGATTTCGGGCCAGAATCAGGTCGGAATTGTAGGGTCCGTTGACGAAGAAGAAAGTTGCATACGAATTGCCGCCACTGTCGTTGGCAATCGGGCTCGAAGACGACGACATGTAGACCGCCATCACGTGCTGGTTGTGGCAGGTCGTGCAAAGAAGGAACGGCTCGCCCGAGGAGCTGACACCCCAGGGATTCGACCAACGTCCCGGCACAAGCGACGGCCATCCGTAGTTGGAAACAAACCTGGCGTAAGGACTGCCCGGAACAACGGCGAAGGCATTGTTCGCCCAAACCAGTCCTTGGCCGGAGGCGATCACGGCGCTGGTGCCTACGGGATGATCGTTGGCATCGTCGCCACCCACGATGTCGTTACGGACGATCATGGTGGGAACGAGTTGGCGCCCACCGGTTTTGGGCAGGAGGCCGATTGCCTGCTCGAAAGTCTGGCCCGCCATCATGCTGGGAGGAACCACGTTCCCGTCGTGGCAACTAACGCAGGCGAGGATGCCGTTGACTTCACGGTCGGGCGTGGAAATCACAGCGGGAGAAACCTCGATACTGCGGCTACCATCTCCCAAAGTGACGGTTTCACCAAACACGGGAGTCGTGCTCGCGCCCCAGGGCTGAGCGGCAGTTTCCACACGTGGAGCGCCGGTGGTTTCGTTGCGGGATGCGCCGCGCGCCGAGACGTGGCAGATGGGACAGCCCCGTCCGCCCATATCGTGAGCGCCGAGCAGATCGACGGAAGGAAGGGGAGGGGTCTGTGCGAAGGCCACAACGGCCAGTAAGATGACAAGGAGTAAAACGATTGCAGTTCGTCTCATTCCAGCGCCCGATTACGACCGATGGATTGAAAGCCAGCCTCGTTAATATGACACAACTGGGACGCTGCAGCGGTGACGAACCGCACCGGCGAACGTGACTATAGACTCGGCACGTTTAGAACTCGTCAGCCTGCATGTGCTTTGAATTTATGTGACTCCGAAGGGCATTTTACGGGGCGGTGCTTTGGTGCGGCGGTAGGAAGAGATTGCTTCTACCGCTGAGGGACAAGATCGATGCGGCGGGCAAACACGGTGGCGATTTCGTCGTGATAGACGAGCTGAAAACGCGGATCGATGGTCAGAATCTGGGCAAGCGGCAAGTGTGAGTCGAGTAGCACCACGCCGGCTTCGTTCAAATAAGGATCGGTCTTGTAGGAGTCCTCGGCGTTCTGGGAATCAAAAAAAACTTTGTCGAGTTCGTCGCCGTAAAGGTCGTTACGGCCGTCAATGGCAACCGGATAGTTAGGCATATACCACATGAGAAACCCGCCCCAGTTGAGGTTGTTGTAGAGCGGCCCGGGAACAGGATGACGACGCAGAAAATTAATGGCATTCACCGGATAGCTAGCGCTGATGGCGCGGTCGAGGCCCCGCTGGTTGAAGTCCCCGTTATTTGCGATCAGCGCCAGCGTCAGGCTCACCGCAACAGCCACGCCAAGCCCTTCCAGCCATCTTTCTTTGAAGGTTTCGGCGAAGGAAAGCTCGGCAGGTACAGGCCGTGCTACAGGGTGTTCGCGGCGATCCTCGGCATACGTGCGAATTGCATCCGCTATACACGCGGCGGCTGGGAGGCAGATGAACCAGGCATCACGCATCGTGCGAAACGCAACTACACTTCCCACGGTGAGGAGAGCTAGTTTGAACAGGTCCAGGCGCAGCGTGTTGTCGCGCCATTGAGCAGTCGACACGTCTGGCTGCATGGTATTGGCCGGCGATAGGAGTACTTTCCGTTCCTTTGCCTGCCAGCCAACCGCGAAGAAGCCCGCGGCGGAGATGAATAGCTCTAGGAACTGGCTGTAGTGGCGAAAGCCGAGCGGCTGAAGCTCGATGATAACAGA
>Ga0187771_10001109_pt1 | contig 17674 bp, 17 predicted proteins | sample 0116_SJ02_MP15_1_FD_133139 | JGI IMG/M metagenome (GOLD analysis project Ga0187771, IMG submission 133139) | Tropical peat soil microbial communities from peatlands in Department of Meta, Colombia - 0116_SJ02_MP15_10_MG | ecosystem: Environmental > Terrestrial > Soil > Wetlands > Peat | place...
CGATCTGGTGAAGACTCGAGCGATGTAAGGGGCGATCAATCTAGCTATGACTATAGTAACTAAGAGAATTAGTATTACAGAAAGCCCCTGAATCGCATCGATCATTTATCCAAAGACTCCTAAAGCCATTAACATACCTCACGACAGACCACTTTTCACTTCTTAATTCTTAAACGTGAACATTTTAGCCTTTTCTTCATGAACTAAGGCGCTTATCAAGTCCCTGTGCTCGTGCATTATGCCGATACATTTTGGCAATATCTCACCCTGAAAAGCGTGTGCGTCCTAAAAGGATTCGTTCGGCATCTCGCTTACTGACTTGAGACGGATGGTGATTGTAAGGACTTTCCGTGTTTTGGTCCCTTGTGCGCTTTAAGGACGATAGAGCTGACAGTGCTCCTTACGCCTTTGATTTTCATTATTTTGTTCTTGAGAATGTCCCGAAACTCCTCGATGTCCGCGGCCAAGAACAGAGTGACGACATCATATTCGCCAGTTACCTCATAAAGATCAACTAGACTATCAAGCTTGCAAAGAGCCTGAACGACGTTATCCATTTCAGCGGACTCCACGAAAATGTCCACAAACGCTAATAATTTTGGCATATTAGTTCATCTAGCCTTACTGAACACACATTTGGCCTATTTATACGTTATAGATGAACAATCGGTTCTACGGTATGCTAAGACTCACTGACACTCGAACCTCACGTGCGCAGGCGCTAATGGCGTACCAAGGAAAAATCGATAGATTTGCTTATTTCTAAGCAAGCCTCCAAGGGACTTCGCCCAGATAAGAGTGGACCGGGCGGGATTTGAACCCGCGGCCTCCTGAGTGCAAGTCAGGCATTCATACCGCTGAACTACCGGCCCGTATTTTGGCTTCAAGAGTGTTTTGGTGAATGTCTTTATGAAGGTTATGCAAGAAGGTAACCCAGACCGTTTTCCGACGCATTTAAATCCTTCCATTCGATACGCGCGTTTGTTTCGATTAATGTTGAAGCACAGCAAGGTTTTAACTATGGCTTCTTTGCTTATGGGATATAGACTAATAGAAAGGGGCTGTCGGCTAGCTTGGTCTAGGCTCTGAGCCTCGGGCGTTCGGGACCCCGGTTCAAATCCGGGCAGCCCCACCATTAGTTCGGAACTGCTGTTCTAGCTTACAAGGGCACTTCAGATCTATATGCACATGGCTTTCCTGAATTTGTTTGTTAGGCTAGGTTGCTGCTGATCGTGCTTGTAGACTCATATTTGGATCATGTTTGGATCATATGCCTGACCGAGGGGGTAGGCTATGCGCACGCAGGCGCACGCAGTACTTCATATCATGCTACTTCTAAAGATGCTTCACAACTTGAAGCGCGACCGCTTACAAGAACCTGAAAGCTTAAGCTTAAAATATCACTGGAATCTTGATTCATACTTCCAACGCTGGGCAAAAACTTTGGCAAAGCCAGTAAAAATCACTGACACAACCTTCCGCGACGCACATCAATCCCTAATGGCAACCCGCATGCGCACGGAAACCATGCTAGACATAGCAGAAAAAATCGACCAAGTAGGCTTTTGGTCACTAGAAACATGGGGCGGGGCAACATTCGACGTCTGCATACGGTTCTTGAACGAAGACCCATGGGAACGCTTAAAGGCCTTAAGAAAAATCATCAAAAAAACACAGTTGCAAATGCTCCTCCGCGGACAAAATATCGTAGGCTACCGCAACTACGCCGATGACGTCGTCACAAGATTCGTAGAAAAAGCAAAAGAAAACGGCATAGATGTTTTCCGAGTTTTCGACGCAGTTAACGACATAAGAAACGTAGAGACTGCCATCAGAGCTGTAAAAAAAGTCGGCGCCCACGCACAAGGCACGATTTGTTACACGGTGAGCCCAGTCCACACTACGGAGCATTATCTAAAAGTCGCAAATCAACTCGCAGAATTAGACTGCGATTCCATATGTATAAAAGACATGGCAGGCTTACTCGCACCACAAGCAGCCTTCGAGCTTGTTTCGGCTTTGAAGAAGAAAGTAGGTTTACCCGTGCATTTACATTGTCATTCCACAAGCGGCATGGCACTGATGACTTATCAAAAAGCCTGCGAAGCCGACGTAGACATTTTGGACACATCCTTCTCTCCCTTCGCATGGGGCACAAGCCAGCCGCCAGTGGAAACGCTCGTCGCCGCTTTACAAGACACTCCATGGAACCCCGGTTTCGACATGAAATTACTCGTAGAAATAACAGAATACTTCAGAAACCTACGAGAAAAATACTACGATCCCATGCACTTGATCGACCCAATGGCAGAACGCGTAGACACCTCCATTCTGGTGCACCAAATCCCAGGCGGCATGTTCTCCAACTTAATCTCGCAATTGAGAGAGCAAAACGCCGTGGATAGGCTCAAGGAGGTATTAGCGGAGGTGCCCAAGGTCAGAAAGGATTTGGGCTATCCGCCGCTGGTGACGCCGACAAGCCAAATCGTGGGCACACAAGCTGTTCTAAATGTAATCTCAGGCGAACGCTACAAAACGGTGCCAAAAGAAGTCAAAGACTACGTCAAAGGCTTATACGGCAAACCACCCGCACCCATTTCAGAAAAAATAAAAAAGAAGATAATCGGAGACGAAGAAATCATAACACAACGACCAGCAAACCTGCTAAAACCAGAACTAGGAAACATTCCAGAAGAAGCGAAACCCTACGTAAAAAGCGAAGAAGACCAACTCACGTACATATTATTCCCAAAGGCTGCAATAGAGTTTTTCCTGAAAAGAGAAGCTAAACAAGAAGACAAACCTAGCCAGCTTTCCCCTATGGAAAGAGAAGAACTGGAAAGAGTAGCTGCAGTGTCAGCGGCCATAGCCGTGTTCACAAGCAGCACAAGAGAAGTCAAAGCCGTAATCCCAGTAAGAAAGACGGAAAACGTATCGCTGTGGACTCTGTCCTCAAGGCAAGCATCGTTAAAGCAAGGTGGATATACTGACTAAATACACCGTCGCAATCGAAGACAAACAATACAAAATAGACCTAACCAAAACCGAAAACCAAGAACACTTCATGGTCAAAATAAACGACAAACCATACAAGCTCGAACTCGAGAACAAATTCCAATACGACACGCCAATACGGGTTAAATTGGGCGAAAAAACCTTCACTGTACAAATCGCAAAAAGGGAAAAACAAACGGCTTTTCAGGTTAGAATCAAAGAAATCCCCATTAATGCAGAAGTGAGAACGCAACAGGTAAACCTTTTCTCACGACCAGTTGTCATGCCAACTCCAACGGCTAGAGCTATGAAAACTCAAATCGATAAGGTGGCAATTGAAAGCGCAATCACTGCACCAATGGCCGGGAAAATAGTTTCAATAAAAGTGAAAAAAGGAGAAGCGGTGAAAGCAGGCGCAGTGGTTTGCATTTTGGAAGCCATGAAGATGGAAAACGAAATAGTAGCCCAGAAAGATGGTCTCATAAAAGAAATTTTCGTGTCTGTCGGAACAGGTGTGAATAAAGGTGACCCAATGTTTGTCATTGAACCTTAGAAGATTGACGGTGCCTTGTATTCGCCATAAACGTCTCTCAACGCGTCACAGATTTCCCCAAGTGTAGCGTAAGCCTTCACTGCCTTTAGAACCGGCAGCATCAAGTTTCCCTCCTTTTCGGCCGCGCCTCGTAATTCTTGAATAGCCATTTCTATTTTCTGTTTGTCTCTTCCATGTTTCAAGGCGGTCAACCTTTCAATTTGCTTCTTCTCCACCGCAGGGTCTACGCGTAGTGTTTTGATTGGTACTTCTTCATCTACTGCGAATTCGTTGACACCGACGATTACTTTTTCCTTGTTTTCCACTTCGCGTTGATGTTTGTAGGCGCTTTCCACGATCTCTCTTTGCATATAGCCCTTTTCTGTTGCTGTAACAGCGCCTCCCATGTCGTCGATTTTCTGGATGTATTCCATTGCCTGCTGCTCAATTTCATTAGTTAAAGCTTCAACATAATAAGAGCCAGCAATCGGATCAATAGTGTCGGTCGTGTCGCTTTCGTAAGCTATTATCTGCTGCGTGCGCAGCGCGATGCGTACAGCCTCTGCACTCGGTAATGCATAGGCCTCATCGAAGCTGTTTGTGTGTAATGATTGTGTGCCGCCGAGCGCCGCCGCTAGGGCCTGCATCGTGACGCGTATAATATTGTTATGCGGCTGTTGTGCTGTTAATGCAACTCCGCTGGTCTGAGTATGAAACCGCAGCATCATAGCGTTTGGGTCTTTGGCTTTAAATCTTTCATGCATTATTTTTGCCCACAATCTACGTGCCGCGCGGAATTTGGCGATTTCCTCAAAGAGATTACTTGTGGCGTCAAAGAAGAAGGAGAGTCGACTTGCGAATTGGTCTAGATTCAAGCCACTGCCAAGTGCGGCATTGATGTATGCAATTCCATTTGCGAGTGTGAAAGCTACCTCCTGTGTAGCTGTAGCTCCTGCCTCTCGAATGTGATAGCCACTGATGCTTATGGTGTTCCATCGGGGCATGTTTTTCGCGCAGTACTCAAAAATGTCAGTGACTAGTTTCATGGAAGGCTTCGGCGGATAAATGTACATTCCCCTAGCGATGTATTCTTTAAGAATATCGTTTTGAACAGTGCCCCCTAACTGAGTCTGCGGAACACCCTGCTTTTCGGCTTCGGCGATGTACATAGCTAATAACACGATGGCGGGCGCGTTGATGGTCATGCTTGTGGTAACCTTGCCGAGGGGAATTCCGTCGAAAAGTGTTTCCATGTCCTGCAAGCTGCAAACGCTGACTCCTACTTTTCCAACCTCGCCAACGGACAATTTGTGATCGCAGTCATAACCAATTTGGGTCGGAAAATCAAAAGCAACGCTCAGGCCGGTTTGTCCAGCTTGAAGAAGATACTTGAAGCGCTGATTTGTCTGCTCAGCCGTGCCAAAGCCTGCATATTGTCGCATTGTCCACAAACGAGCACGATACATGGTCGGATAAACCCCACGCGTATACGGGTACTCGCCAGGAAAGCTCAAATCACGTATGTAATCAAAATCCTGAATGCCTAACGGCGTATAAACACGTTCGATACGGGTGTTAGACGACGTTAAGAAATCTCTTTTGCGTTCAGGAAGACTTACCAGACTTTTGGCTAGGGTTTCTTTCTCCCATTTTTCCTTCTGCGTCTTTATTTCGTCGAGTTTTTCGTGTGGCATCAGAAGCTCACCATGGTTGCTAAAGGGTATTTCAAAAGAGCCTAAAAAGAATTAAGGCTGAAAACAGTAAACCATAAGAATATGCCTCGAAAAGTTTCAACGCAAGATTCTGTTGATTATTTTTTGAATTGGCTGGGAAAGCACAAAACCAAAAAATTCCGTGTAGTAGTCATGCCTGACTTTTTCTTTGACCGGTTCGTCCAATATCCTAAAGATTTCAGCAGTTTTTCGAAAGATGCCTTGGAAGTCGTCTGCCGCAAAGGCGGAAGCATAGACAACATAAAACAGGTGAACTTCAGAGGGGGCAACGCTGCAAATACTGCCGCCGCGCTTGCCACTTTAGGCGTCACAGCTTATCCCATAATCGAAACGGATCATTTGGGATTAACACTACTACAACATTTTCTACAACCCTTGAAAGTCAACCTCAATCACATAAAAACCAAGGGCAGATCCTCAATCACAACGGCTCTCGAATTCCTACAAGATGACAACAAAGTCAACCTCATGCTACGCGATTTGGGTACACTTGCAGATTTTGGACCAGAAAGTCTCACTCTTACTGATTACGAGCTTTTAGCTACGGCAGACGTCGTGTGCGTGTTCAACTGGGCTGGCACACGAAAACAAGGCACTGAGTTAGCCCAAACAGTCTTTAGTTACGTGAAAACCAAGGGGAAAGGCGTAACTTATTATGACACGGCAGACCCCTTGCCCAACAAAGACAAAATCCCGGCATTGGTAGAGCGTGTGCTCTTAAAAGATTTTGTTGACATCCTAAGCATTAACGAAAATGAGGCAGTTCAATATGCGACGTGCATAAACCCAAAACGTGTGACGATATTGCGAAAGAAACACAAGAAACTGGAGAAACTCGCCTTGGAATGTGCAGCCTTGCTTGCAGAACATTTATTCGCACGCATAGATCTGCACACAACCAATTTTTCAGCAACATTCTGCGAGAATAGAAAACCGCAAATAGCCTCTTCATTTAAAGTAAAAGTTTTGCGCACGACGGGTGCTGGTGACTCTTGGAACGCGGGTAACATTTACGCCGACCGACACGGTTTGCCAGAAACAACACGTCTGACTTTTGCTAACGCAGTCGCGGCTTATTATGTGTCAAGTCCAAACGCAGTACATCCGACGATGAACCAGTTGAACAGCTTCCTGAAAAAAAGGATCACAAGATTACAGCCATAAACATGCCTAGTAGTCCTAGGATAATAGAAAACGGTAGACCAGGGAACATGCCTCTTTTTTCTAACATCTTGAAGGACAAAAAGGATCCTATTAGAACTCCCACTATGCTGCCAAAACTTGCTATGGGTCCAAATCGAATAAGTGAGAGAGCGGCTAACATGGAGTAGAAAGTCAGGTCGCCTAACCCCATTTGAATGTCTCTGAAAGAAAAACTCAATCCGCGCAAATAATCCAAACCCTCAGACGCAATCTTGCCGACTGGTCCGCGGAAAACAGCTACAACATCGTATGCAGCGAGAAACAGGAGAATCAGCACGGCACTTATCGTGGGAATAGCCGCGCCCAGAAAAGTGCCGAGAGCGCCCCCAAGGGCAAGAACAACCAACTCGCCTCCGATGTTGTGAAACGCAAATAGTTCCACATCCACAACTACAGTGATGAGTATGGCGTCCACGAAGGCAAGTAACTCTGTATCTGCCGCGCTAGTTAACGAAAACAGCATCAACAAATATACGTTGGCAAGGAAAAACGTGACTACCGTAATGGCGAAACCGATCAGAAAACGGATTAGGTTCTTCATTTTGCGTTTCAAGAACAAGTAGATCATAGATGCTCCGAATCCTGTTAGCACTACAAATATCAAAGCGTTGACAACTGGTCCTAACCCGATTTCGGGGAACGGAGTAGCGCTCGGAAAAATGGCTTGAGACGTTATAATCAAGTACGCAAAGAGGACACCCATAATCAAACTTGCCGCGACTGGAGCAAGAAGAATGGGACCTGCGTGAAAGGGTTTCTCAGCTTCTTTTTGGTCAGCCATGTTTTCTTAATAGCTCCACGACATCTGGAAAATCTATATCCAGCTTTTTCACTTTCTCCAAGGTGGGCACTCCGTTTGCGTTCCATCCACGTCTCTCGTAGACAGCGTCTTTGAGCTTTTCATACTCCATCTCTCTGAATTTACGCAAAGCTGTCATTTTCTCTTCAGTCGATTTGTTCGCTGTGTCATAGCCGAACTTTTCCTTTAACTGTTTATCGTAACGGTCCACGCGGCTTTCATACTCTTCCTTGGTCACTGGTCCAACTGCACGGTACGGAATCGCATCATGTTCACGGGTGCCAAAACCCATTCTCAAGTTGAAAATGCGTTGGAAGTTGTAGACTCTTTCGCTCATCAGGATAATGTCGTCCACGGTTACTTTTTTACCAGTCACGGCGTAGAAATATTTAGCATATCTTTCAATGTGCGCGAAAACTTTTGCTGGTTCCTTTGTCTCCTTATTATCCTCTGGGACAACGTCATTCCATGGAAGTTTGCACAGACCATTTAACCCAAACCATGTGCGGAACATGGGGAACCAGTGCAGGTTTTCCGCTTTTTGCTCGAATGTCGGCATTAGGTTGTGAACCATATCTAGGAAAATTAGCCAAGCCTCGTCATGCTGTGGACCCTTCAGCGCGAGTCCATATCCGCCCTGTTGAGCTAAGGACTCTTTAGTAACATACTCGGAAAACTCCAAACCCTTGGCTTCCATACCAATGTCCTGCATTATTCTCGGCTCTGCACCGTATTTTTCCTCGAAGATCTTCTTCATCCTACGTATGCCTTGCCCCACAACTGGACCGAAACCTTCACCTCTACCCATTTGATGAACAATTTCAAGCGCTGCTTCTTTATTGCCGAATCTCAAGTCTAGTCCAGCTGTGGATTTTTTGTCTATTAAGCCCAGTTCATAGCATTCCATGGCGAAGGCAGTTGCGGTACCGACGGAAATTGTGTCTAGACCGTAAACGTCGCAGTAATAATTCATTTCAATAACATAATCCGCATCGAAAATGCCGCAGTTGCTACCGACTCCAGCGATGGTTTCGTATTCGGGTCCATTCACAAAAACCTTCTGCCCCTTGTATGGACCTGTTTTCAGCTCAAAATCTCTGACGCCGTGAGCACATGCCAAGGAGCAACCGACCCAACAACCATCAAATCCTTTATCGAACTTCTTTCGGTAGACCTCTCTGCCCAAACTTTGTGCTTCTTTATTACTGCCAAACCTAAAGTTGTCCACTGGAAGCAAGTCAAACTCGTTCATGATTGTTACAAGATGCGTTGTGCCCACGACAGACATCTCATTCTGCTTAGGGTCAAGCTTTCTTATCTCCAAGTTGTAGGTTGAACCTACCTGCTTGAGCGTTTCTACGTCAGCAGGCCCATTTGTTTCCACGGTGATTTTCCCAGAATACTTAACGACAATAGCTTTCACTTTTTTATCTCTAAGAACAGTACCTATTCCCCCTCTTCCAGCCTGTTTATACCTGTGTGCTTTACGCCCCATATCGTACCATGAAAAATTAAGACAACCAAAAAATGTATGCTCAGCGCCGGGACCTGAGGAAACCACAGAGATGCTTTGTGGGTTATCCTCTCCATATTTTTTGGCCAGAATGTCCACGATTAGGTGAGTTTCAGAGGGAAGCTGGAACGCCTCTTCAACCTGCACATTGCCTTGGTCGCCGTCTATGAAAATCACGACTTCCTTCTTTGCATTGCCTTGAACCTCAAGCGCGTCCCATCCAGCGAACTTCAAATATGCGCCAAAGTATCCGCCGACGTTGGAATCTACTACCGCAGCTGTAAGTGGAGAAATCGAAACTGCGATGCTCTTACCGCTGCCTGGATACACTGGCGTGCCTCCTAATGGTCCGCACGCGATGCAGACTTCATTTTCTGGATCGTTCCATTTGGCAATACGGTCTTTTGGTAAGGAGTTCCAGAGCAGCCACAAATCGAAACCGCGGCCGCCTATGAACTTGTCTTTCATCATCTCCTTAACGGGCTTGCTGGTTATTCTCATGTTAGAAAGATCGATGTGCAAGGTTCGGTTGTTGTAGCCCCTTTCAACCTTGCCTAGACTGTATTTGAATTCGGCGATCACCAAATGCAGCACGCTCACGTGGACTGGAGCAAAAACTACACTGCGCAAATAGATAGACTTTTTGGCAAACGTTAACGAATGACTCTGAAGAGTCTTGTTGAGCACTTCGGGCAGAATTCTTGTTTTTTGTTATCTACCGCGTGGATTGTGTTGGAGAAAGACATAACGCAAGAAGAGTCAGGACAATGTGGCAATCCAAAAGTGTGTCCTGTCTCATGAATGGCTTCTTTAGTTGCACGCTTCAGAAAGAGGGTTTCGTTAGTTTGGTCTCCATAAGATTCTGGCCTTAGCCTATGCAAAGATACTATTGCAGCCTTTCCAGGGCTTTCTGCTTCACCGAAGACAAAATTCAACTGCGGCACGTATAAATCCGCGTTAGTAATGCCCAAGATTTTGTCCGCTTCGGTTTTTCTTGCGTATTCTCGAATGAGCATAAGCAGAAGGCTAGACTCATACTGTTTTCGTGTTGAGTCGTACAGATCTGGCGCAAGCGAGATTAAGTTTTTCAAAACCACGATTTCAGTCTTTGGAAAAGCTCTAGCGAGATTCTCCCGGATGGATTCAAGTGTGTCTTGTTCGATTTTGCCGACTTGGAGAATCGCAATTTTCATTTCTAAATCCTAGACGCCGTATACGTCACCGGAGTTCGGTGCAATTGCATTTAGCCCTGTTTCCTTTTGGATCCATTTGGCCAATCTTTCGCAGTTGCCTTCCGCACCATGCACAATATACACGGTTGGGTTTCCCTTCAAGTTTCTCACCAGCGACTGCAATTGGCTTGCGCCGCAGTGTGAAGAAAAGTCAAAGTGTTTCACTTTGGATTTGACCTTGCGCATTTTTCCATCGATAACGCATCTTCCCTTCTCCAGTAGCTCTTTTCCAGGGGTTCCTGGAATCTGGAAACTAACGAGGAACACTGCGTTTTGAGCTTTTTTTCCTATTTTTGAGACGTAAAACATTGCGGGTCCGCCTTTTAGCATTCCTGCGGGCGTGATTATTACGCCTGGCTTCTTGGTTGCGAGTCTTCGGTCACGCCATCCATCTGCCCAGTTGCTTGAGTTTACGGCATCTTGGAACAATCGCTGATCTCGTACCGAGCTGGGATAGTTAAGTATTACTCTGTTAACTTCTCGCGCCATACCGTCAATGGTTACAGGAAACTCGAAATGATGTGCAGCGAGAATGCAAGCGATTTCCTGGGAACGTCCAACGCTGAAGGCTGGCACGAGCACAGTTCCGCCGTCTTCCACGACTTCTGTAACGTCGTTCACAAACTCGTTTTCTAGGGTCTTTCTGTCAGGATGATCGGCATCAGCGTACGTGCTTTCCACGATTAAAGCATCAAGCTCTCCATAATCCGTATCCGCTGCTGGGAGAAGCCGTGTCTCAAGAGTGTTCAGGTCACCTGTAAAAAGCACTCTTTTTCCTTGCATTTCCATAAGCGCTTGGGCGCTTCCTGGAATGTGTCCAGCGTCTAACAGTTGCAGGTCTATATCGCCGATGGTTTTTGGGTCTCTATAGTCGACACTAACGCTGTTACGCATCATACTTCGAAGTTCCAGAAACTCGAACGGAAGATAATAAGCCGACAAATGGATGAAATCTGAGATCAGAATCTGAGCCAAGTCAAACGTCAGTCGTGTTCCATAGACGGGCTTTCGTTCTCGAATGTGAAATACTGGCACAGCTCCAGAGTGGTCAAGATGGCTGTGGGTTAAAATTATGGCGTCTACTTCTTTCGGTGGTACGTGCATGGGAAAACCAGGCTCGTGGTCCATCATTACTCCATAATCGAGCAGAATCTGGGTTTTCTCGGTTTTTATGGCTATGCTTATTCTGCCAATTTCTCTTGTGCCGCCGAGAAATCTGATTTCCAACGGAAATTTACTCACCTTCTGTAGACCTGATAAGTCATAAATGTGTAGGCTTAAACCTTCATAAAGCATTCACTATTGCTTAAAAACTTAACTCAACTTTTAGAGTTGCTGCTTGCAGGTCCCTAAAGTCGAGCTCAAAACTAGCCGCTATCTTCCGTATTTTAGCTTTCCATATAGGAGCATACATAGGAAGATAATTCCTGCAGTGTTCCATACGATAACAGGCATTAGACTCAACAGCACCCCATAGGCGAGCCAGCATATCGCGCCCGCCAAGAATGAGAGCGTGAAGGGCAGACTGATTTCCCGAGCGCTTTTTAACTTTAGAATGCGAACAAACTGAGGAACATAACCAAAGGTTGTTAAGGCGCCTCCGAGAAGGCCAAAAATCTCGCCGTAGAGCAAACTGATCCCTTCGGTACCTGATAGGAAATTCAGATTTAAAAACAATAGGCTTGGTAAATCCATCTGCGCGTATGTTCTAAACTGCAGCCACGTCTCGAGAAATCTTCTTTATGCCTTTCAGTCGAAGAGAGCGATCGCGCGCTAGAGTGGAATGAAACTTTTATTATTCGCTATTTCTCAACTCTGATATGAATTGGCTCTGTTTTTTTCATTTTCAGATAGAGCTTCGCAGTTTTTGCCGAGTCCATTAATGGAACAATTCTTATCTTCATTTCTGGATAGTAGCTCACAACATAATCGATTAACTTCTCCTCATCGTCGCTCTCGTATAAAGTGATGCCTTTCATCATCCCTGTTTCGCTTGTTTCGCCCAGGTGGTACGCCGGAGTGATTGGCTTGACATGTTCCTCAGGATTCTTCTTAAGGGCTTCGTGAAACTTGTCAAATTTCTGCAATACTTTGTCCGTATCATCTCTAGAGTACTCCCAAAACATTATGAACTTCATTCATTTCACCTCCCCATTTTTTCAGCATATATTGGTTAGTAACAAGTTGAATTTAAGAAGATATGGAAGAAGATTCTATGGCCTGATGCTTTGACTATTTCTTTATGTACTATTGGACTTGACGCACGCCTACCGAATTGAAGAAAGACACAGCTCACGCATTAGGGTTTCTTCTTTTGTTTCAGTAAGACAACAGATAGCGCTCGCCGATATACGTCGCAGGTAATGAAATAACCGAAAAGAGGGAACTACAGAACACTTCCACTGTTTATAGCTCAAAAACTTTCTCTATTTCTTCAAGCTCTGAATCTGTAGGCATAAAGGGGTAATTATACAGCGGACCGCTAGGTTTCTCGTTGTAGTATGGACGATTGCAGCTGGGGCAACCTGAAGTAACGAACGGAAGGCCGGTTATGATCACTTGATGAAGCGAATCTTTAGGAACTCCGAAATCAACAATCTTTCCATTATTATCAAAACGCATGTTCGCGAATCTTGTCTTTTCTTGAATAATGAGATGACGTGCCAATTGGATTCGTCTATGCTGGGGGAGCGTTGGAGGAGTTGAAGATTCCAAAGTAGTTCCAGGTATTGGCGTAAACGCGAATAGTCCAGGGTAAACGCCCATGCTGACGCAACGCTGAATAATGTGTATCATGTCTTTTTCGGTTTCTCCTAGACCAACAATCAGATGGGTGGTAACGTTGCCTTTTCCGAAAATCTTCACCGCGTTCTCTAGGATTCGTAGCTGTTTGTTCCAATTGTATGGTCCACCTGCCTGTTTGCCCTTTACTTTATCGAAGATTTCTTCATTCGCCGCATCTAGTGGGACGCTTATTCTTTCAACGCCAGCTGCTGCTAGTTTTTTCATTGTTTCGGTGCTTATTGGTTGACACGACACCGAGACTGGTACGGTACATCTTGAATTAATACTCGAGATAACGCCAAGTATATCATTGAACACAGCAGGATAATTCAACGCTTGTATGCAGACACGTCTTACTTTGCCTTTTTTAACCGTGTCCCCTATTCCGTCAACGACCTGAACAGTCTGGAAAGAAGGCCATGTTACTCTCGAGAGCATATCAGCACGCCCTTTGCTGTTTTTTGCTTGCGGACAAAATGCACAGTTGGCGTTACACTTACCCTTCCTGTAAGTGAGAAGGTAAACAGTCGTGGGCAGAGCATCAAGATTGCCTTTCATAAGACCCAACATTATGGCAGAGCCCACAGACACACGAATCATTTCTGGAACGCATTTGTCAAGAGTCATGTTGCACGCTCTTTTCAAAAACATAACAAACCGGTTAGATATATCCTTATGGACTTTCCGTGGTGACGTCTCCACTTTCTTTCCATCCGTTCCCTTTTTTTCGCTTTTTGCGCGTATTTTGGCGAGTCATCAAGGCAAGGAGGTGGGCGAGACTTGGCGGAGAAAGAAATTAAGTGTCCGAGGTGCAGTTGTACGCGAGTTTGGCTGGATGGTATTCAATAGCGCGTGCTACACACCTAAGGGAGAAGTGCAGCGGTACTTAGCGCGCGCATATGAGAGTGTGGACGCTGTAACTCCGATAACTGCGATTGACCTATGTACTAGATCGAAAGCGAAGCATTTTTAACCAGACGCGATCTCAATTTTTCATTTAGGTTACATTGAGGTTTACCATATGACAGCATTGTTTCCTTCAGTGCTTGAAGAGGTTATTTTCTGGATCGTTATACTGTCTGCATTCGCGCTGAATCTACTGTTCGAGAGAAGAAGCGGCCGTAAATTTAAGAAAACACAGAAGGCGGCTGGTGACGAACGCACGGCATTCGTGATTCAGGCAGCTGGGCTTTCCTCATTCGTAGTCGCGTTGTGGATTGGCTACGCCCGGATCGGTGCGCTTCCGAACTGGCTCTTTTATCCGGGATTGGCGATGTATATTTTGGGACTGGCCCTTGCCTCTTGGGCGGCTTTCACACTGGGACGTTTTTTTTCTCCTCACGTCGGAGTTCAAGCTGACCACAGAGTGATCGATAACGGACCTTACCGTTTGATTCGCCATCCCAGGTATGCCGGAGGACTTCTTAGTGCTTTCGGATTGGGGTTGGCTCTCCAATCATGGGCTGCGGTGCTCGTACCCGTAATTGCCGCGGGGCTTGGCTACGCCTACCGGATCAGCGTGGAAGAGAAATTCATGATTGCCCACCTGGGCAACGAATACGTTGAATACTGTAAGAGAACGAAGCGGATCATTCCCTTCATCTTTTGATTCTTGCGCACAACGCAATTGCTTTTGATTCGCGCGCGCCTTTACCAGGGAGGGCGCCGTAATGCTTCCTCACTGAACGCGTGGAAAAGAAGCTTGGAAAAGAATCACCATTTCTTAGGGTGCGCTAGAAGAAATCTAGACTTGCGTAGGCCATAGACCATGCAGGATTGACTAGGTTGAGCTCAAATTCTGTTGGCTAACTCCTTAGCGTCCTGCTTGACCTTTTGTAGGTCTTCAGCGTTGGGTCTTCCTCGGATGTCGCCCAATCGACCTTGGGTGTTTGCGTTCACCATCGTCGGATTAGAGGCGTTCCACTGACCGATAATGTACCATTCACCAACTATGTTGAAGCCCAGATGCGCAAAATACTGCCCGATATATTTGCCCGCCGGAACAGCTTCGTCAAGTCCCGTGTGTGCTCCGCAGTACGTGATGAAGACCAAGGCATTTTTGCCCGCGATTTTGGGAGCACTTAGTTTGACCTTGCCTTCCTTGCGTTGGATTGCCAAGTTCTTGTTAAGTAGGTCACAAATGGGCTTGGCAGGGTGCCATTCTATAGCGGGAGAACCCACGCAGACCAAGTCATAGTTGAAGTAGTTAAGGTCCGCAGCCTCCCGAGGCTTCTTCATGGTAACCTGCACACCTGACTCTTCAAGACCCGTCCTTATGGCCTGAGCTACCTTCTCAGTGTTCCCCGTGCTAGAAAAGTAGACTATTAATGCGTTCTTCATGACTTCACACTGTCTATTGAATGTTGCTTAACGAAGTACACCTAAAAAGATTTTTCTCAACTAGATTGATTGAGAGGGCTCGCGCCTCTACTGATGAATCATGATCTATGAACAGAGATTTCACATTCGCAGAAGAAAGAAAAGGAAGCTGAGACTGGAAAAAGGCGGTTGAGGTTATTTTCCTTTTCCCGGCGTAGCGCGCGCGATATATCCAAAACCGGGTAGGATATATCCTTATAGCAGTGCTTCCTATGAAGAGTGCAGCGAAGGGATTTGACATAGACTACGAAAGCCTACTGACTGCTGACGAGAAAACCTTCAATAAAGCTCTGATAAAGGCACAAAGAGTTAGTTGGGAAAATTTCGGCAGAAAAATCCGCTTTTACGCCCCAAGTTTTATTTACTATAAGACTGAACATTATTGTTCGCCGCCTACGGCTTTTCCTTCAATTTCTGTCACGGGCTCGTCTTGCGCTTTGAGGTGTAAACATTGTAGAGGCATAGTGCTAAACACGATGCGTCCTGCAACTACGCCTCAGCAGCTGTTAACGCTGTGTAGAGGGCTGAAAAACCAAGGCGCTGTGGGTGTTCTCATAAGTGGGGGATGTCAGCCAGACGGTTCAGTGCCTTTGGACAGATTTGTCGACGCTATAGCACAGATAAAAAAGGAATGTGGCTTAACTATCGTGGTCCATACTGGCGTAATAGATAGAGAATCTGCTCGAGAACTTAGAAACGCAGGAGTGGACGCCGCTCTAATCGATATAATAGGCTCAGACGAAACTGTTCAAGAAATCTACCAGTTGGACGCTAAAGTTGCTGATTATGAGCGGACGCTCGCCAATCTGAGCGACGCGGGAGTACCTCTCGTTCCTCATGTGCTTGTGGGCTTGCACTATGGAAAACTGAAGGGCGAAATCCAAGCACTAAAAATGATTGCGAAGTACAATCCATCTGCTGTGATAGTCATTTCCTTCATGCCCATCTACGGCACAGAAATGGAAAACGTCCTGCCACCCACGCCAATGGATATCGGCAAAGTTGTTCTTGCAGCACGACTGATGATGCCTAAAACACCGTTAGTGCTGGGCTGCATGCGGCCGAAGGGCAAGCACAAAAACGAAACTGACACGCTCGCCATAAAAGCAGGTGTAAATGCCATTGCGTTTCCCGCTGAAGCCGCTGTAGTACTTGCTGAGCAGATGCGATATCAGGTCACTTTCTCTTCATTGTGTTGTTCACAGATTTATGCCGATATTAAACGAGGTTTTTGAAGTTTGATTCGTGATATGGACTCGTTATTCATAAACGAATTATAACGCTTGGCCTCGTACTTTTACTTAACTAACTGGAAGCTCGCACGCTAGGCCTGCAAAGTATAAGAATGGTGTGTTGCTTTAATGGGAGAGATCCAAAATGGAAAGAGAAAATAAGTTTAACAAGCTGCTAGCAAGCATCATAGACAATTCGCTCAAAGAAGTCTTCAACGAAGACGCGGCATCTGCAATTTACACGTACTTGAAAAGCAACTATGCGCTCAATCAGGAAGAGATTCCGCAGAAACTTGATGTTTTCGTTGATGGACTCCGTGAATTTCTCAGCACAGGCGCTTACCCCGTAGAACATTTCATCTTGGAAAACTTGTATTCAAACTTAAAGTACACAGGTGATCTCGAAATCAATAGCGAAAGCGACCTCGAAGATTCCATCACGAATCTAAAGAACTGCCTTAAATTAAGGTAGGCTTCTAGAAAAAGGTGCTTTCTGCATAGTTTTTCAGGATTTCTCTGCAGTGTTGTTTTACGTTTGGGTCTTTACTCTTATTTTTCAGTGTTCGCAGAAACTTCAAGCGCTTATTAACCGCGTTTGTTTCGCCTATTCCACTGTAATATGGTTTGTCTTCGAGAAAATCTTTCATTTGCTGGGCTTTTTGGATGAAGAAACTCGCAGCATCAACAGGGTCTTGTAACAGTTCTTTGTTTGCCCATATGGCCACTTCGGCTTCTCTGAGTTGGCTAAATCCTTCGATTTCTATTATATCGCGGATGTATGTGCGGAAAAAATCAAGATATTCCGCGGTTTCGATGAGGTCAAGCGTTCTCTTCGCCTTTTGCTTGAATTCGCTGCTTCCTTTGACTCTTAAAGTGTGTTTCCATCCTTGCTTAACGTATGCTCTTGCTTGTTTTACTTCTTTTTCAGTGTAGACTCTTTTGGGAAAAGGTATAGCGTTATTCTCCTGATACTTATAAGGAGAACACACTAATTCGCAGGTCGGTAGACGCGAACGTTTCTGCTTCTCGAAACCAGTTGCACCGCGCCTTTTTTCTCTAATTCTTCCAGGAAATCCTTTGCGACACCAATTCTCAAATTGAACCGTGTGGCTATCACGTAGGGCGTGAGCACCTTGAGCCTTTTCACCTCATCAACTATTTTGCCGCTAGCGTCAGGCGTAAAAATATCAGGGGCTCTCCTTTCACTCGCGCTACCTAGGGATTTAGAGTCTTTCTTTTTCTCAGGCTTCTTCTCTTGTGACCTTTCTATAGC
>Ga0187771_10001110_pt1 | contig 17662 bp, 14 predicted proteins | sample 0116_SJ02_MP15_1_FD_133139 | JGI IMG/M metagenome (GOLD analysis project Ga0187771, IMG submission 133139) | Tropical peat soil microbial communities from peatlands in Department of Meta, Colombia - 0116_SJ02_MP15_10_MG | ecosystem: Environmental > Terrestrial > Soil > Wetlands > Peat | place...
GAAATGGCGGGGGGAGTACAACACGCGGCGTCCGCACTCGGCGCTGGGCTACCGGCCACCGGCCCCGGCGGCGTTCGCGCCGCAAATGGCGGCTCTCCGGTCGCCTACGGCTCCCTGCGAGCCACCATTTGCCCCAAGGGTTTCGTGATGTACACTCTCTCACTCACCGTGGTACAAAAACTCGGGCTGGTCAGTGGCTCGTCGTAGGTATCAATCCGGCTGTTTATTCAAGCGAGGTAAACGCAGGAAAGTCTGGATCGCTCGTTGGAGAGAGGACGTGATTCGACCAAACGGCAGCCTAGGGCGCATACAACGTTCGATGGTGCTCGGGCCTCTCAGCGAAGTTCCAACTCGCCGTCAGGCTCAAATTCAACTCGACAAACACCTGCATCTTTTGAACCAGGGCCAGCAACGGCCTCAGTCAACAAAACACCTGCAGGATTTCGTCGAGTCCGAATGGACAACCCTCGTTCTGTCGACTCTGAAACTCTCTACGCAGCGTGGGTACCGAATGGTGCTCGGCAAGCACGTCATGCCTTGCTTTGGGCCAAGGCGGCTCTGTGACATTTCCAAGCTGGATATTCAGCAATTTGTCGCAGACAAGTTTCGCCAAGGCCTGGCGTGGCAAACCGTGCGTAACGCTTGGATTGTACTTTCAAGTGTGTTGGACGCAGCAGTTGACTACGGCTATCTGACTTCGAATCCGGCTCGCGGCGTGAGGTTCCCCCTGCAAGGCCGTCGCAAGGAACCCAGGATTCTGAACTCAGAAGCCTTGGAGAAACTGCTTGTACAACTCCGGGAACCCTATCGGTCGATGGTCATCCTGGCGGCCCTTACAGGGTTGCGAGTGGGCGAACTACTGGCGCTACGCTGGAGGATGGTCGATTTGACCGCTGGGACGATTCGAGTTTCCGAATCCGTCTTCCACGGCCAGATTCAACTCCCTAAGAGCGAGCGTAGTATTCGCACCATCCCAATCGGCCCGCAAACACGCGCACTTTTGGAAGAGCATCGCAAGAGGTTCGCCGCCAAATGGAGCGAGGAAGGTTTGCTCTTCCCGAACCAGGTGGGCGGACCACACCGCGAAGTCAATCTTCTGGAACGCGTGCTGAAGCCGGCCGCAAGAGCCGCAGGGCTTGAGCGCGTGACGTGGCATCAGTTGCGCCACATACACGCTTCGACTCTGCACGACATCGGAGTGCCTGCCAAGATTGCGCAGCAGCAATTGGGGCACGCCGCCGTAGAGACCACGATGAATTTCTACACCCATGCGATTCCAGATTCACACCGGCGTGCGATAGAGAGCTTGGAAGAAGCTCTTTTTCCAGTTGTTCCCAAATGTTCCCAAGTTGGGGACGCCGGGAAAGAGACGAAGGTTGTAATCAATTGATTTGAAACGAGAAGGTTGGAGGCGCGGGTGGGATTCGAACCCACGAATGGAGGTTTTGCAGACCTCTCCCTTGGGCCTCTTGGGTACCGCGCCCTTACGGGAAATGTAGTATAGCGGAAACTCGGGCCGGGAGGTCATGGCCGCGCATAGCAACCTTGTTCCCGTTTGTTTCCGGAGAGCGCGACGATTCCGATCCCAATCCAAGGACCACGGCTCATTGGGACTCAGCGCGTCGCCTGGGCCGCGGCAGCCTCTGCCGCACGCAGGAACTTAGCCGCCTCTTCCGGCGGCGTGGGGCAGATATAGAACCCCGTGCCCCACTCGAAGCCGGCCACCTTGGTCAGCTTCGGGATTATCTCGATGTGCCAGTGGTAGTGGTCATTGATCTCTTCTCCGATGGGCGACGTGTGGATCATCAGGTTGTACGCGGGGCGTTCCAGCACGGCATCGAGGCGCACTAAAGTGTCCTTCAGCATCCGCGCCAGACTGGCGTATACGGGGCTCTGGTTATTCTCGAAGGAGGAGCTGTGCTGCTTGGGCAGAACCCACAACTCGAAGGGAAACCGCGGAGCATAAGGCGCGAGAGAAATAAAGAAGTCGTTTTCGCTCACCAAGCGCGCTTGCGCCTCCATTTCCTGGCGGATGATGTCGCAGAAGATGCAGCGCTCCTTGTCGTTGTAGTAGTGGCGGCAACTGTCCACTTCTTCTGAAACTTGCTTAGGCACGATGGGCAAGGCGATCAACTGCGAATGAGGGTGCTCGAGCGAGGCTCCAGCAGCTTCCCCGTGGTTCTTGAAAATCAGCACATAGCGGAAGCGCTTGTCGTTCTTAAGATCGAGCATGCGGTCCCGGTAGGCCCACAGGACGTCCTCGATGGCCCGCTCTGGCAGGGTGGCCAAGGTGGCCTGGTGATCCGGCGTTTCGATGATTACCTCGTGCGCGCCGATGCCGTTCATTTTGTCGAAAAGCCCCTCGCCTTCGCGGCCCAGTTCGCCCTCGATCCCCAGGGCCGGAAACTTGTTGGGAACCACGCGGATGGACCACCCTGGCGTGTTCGCACCGCCGCCATTGCGCCCGTAGACCAGTATTTCCGGCGGCGTCTTGTTCTCCCGGCCGTAGCAGAAGGGACAGGTCGCGTTTCCCTGCGACACGACGCTCTCGCGCACGAAATCGGAGGGCCGCTTGGCGCGGTCCGTGGAGATGATCACCCATCTCCCGGTGATCGGATCTTTCCTCAGCTCAGGCAATGCTTCCTCCCACAGGCACGTGCCGCCATCACTCGCCCCGCGGCACGACATGGAATTCTAAAACCTGGCACCCCGCATCCATCCACTCCCGGCCCGGTGTCTGTGGCTAATCGCTGAAAGCCCCTCTGTGCAAGCGCAGGCCGGGCCGCTGTCCCGGCCGATTCTCGATGGCTAGCAGGTCGAAACGAAATGCACACCCGGTCAGTCCCCTTTCCGCCAGAAAGCGGCGTGCCACACGCCCCACGGCACGCCATTTCTCCGGGGTCACGCTCTCCTCAGGAGATTGCTGATCGGGACCTCCCGCCGTGCGGGTGCGCACCTCCACGAAGGCTAACGTTGGCCCGTCATAGCCGATGAGATCAACCTCCCCTTTGCATCCGGGAGCGACGTAGTTTCTCGCGATCATGACGTAGCCGCTCCGGCGCAGGTACCAGTAAGCGTACGTCTCTCCTTGGATGCCTCGCGCGCGGTTGCGGGCCTTCTGCCCCGCGCCTTCACCCGGCCCACCCGCGAGGGCCCCACTCTCGCGCAAGCCCTTGCGCGCGGCCCAGCGCATCGCTCCGAACACGATTGCCGGGAACACTCGCATCTTTGCAACACTCTACCCTGGAACAGGGCAACAACCTCGCCACTATTCTATCCCAGCGAGCCCCTATGTGGCTTGAACGGACACAATCTCAAGACAAGAATCAGCTTCACTGAGAATCAACACTTCGGCAGAACCCTCCGTTCCCCCTCTTGTTGTGTCGTTACTTCTTCTTCTCCACCTCCACAAGGCAATCTTCCATCGTTTTCACGGAGAAATCGGCCTGATCCTGATCAATGATCAGCGGCGGAGCCAGGCGAATGGTGGTGTCGCCGGCCCCAAGAAGAAGCAAGCCCTTCTCGAATGCTCTGCGAAGGATCAACCTGCGCAGGTCAGGGGCTTTCTCCTTGGTTCCCTGGTCGCGGACGATCTCCACGCCGATCATCAAGCCCCGGCCACGAACATCGCCGACGATCGGGAATCGTCCGGGCCAGTCCTTCATTCTCTCGAGCAAATACTCGCCCATCCGCCGCGCGTTCTCGATCAAACCGCCATCGAGCAGGTCTAAGGTTGTCAACGCTGCCGCGATGCTCACGGGGTTCCCCCCAAATGTCGAGCCATGCGCTCCCGGCTTCCAATTCATCACGCTTGCCCGGGCAATGGTTGCCGAGAGAGGCAAGCCCGAAGCGATTCCCTTCGCCGTGCACAGAATGTCCGGCTCAATTCCGGCGTGGTCACCAGCCCACCATTTCCCCGTGCGTCCCATACCGCACTGCACTTCGTCGGCAACAAGGAGAATGCCGTGCTTTCGCGCCAGCCGTTGAAGTTCCACAAGGAACATCTTCGGCGCCGGTACGTAACCGCCCTCGCCTTGGATGGGCTCAATCACGATGGCGGCAATCTCCTCCGGGTCCGCCATTCGCTGGAAGACCTCGTCCTCCAGGAAGGCGATAATCTCGCTCCCGCAGGCTTCCGGCGCGTGGCCGTGGGGGCAGCGATAGGCATAGGGATAAGGAACGTGAATCACGCCCCCCAGCAGCGTTCCGAATCCTTTCCTTTGCCGCGCTCTTGACGCCGTCAGCGAAAGCGCGCCGAGAGTGCGCCCGTGGAAGCAGCCGTAGAAGGCAATCAGCTTTTCGCGCCTGGTGGCGTAGCGGGCGAGCTTGATGGCCGCCTCCACGGCTTCCGTGCCTGAATTCCCGAAGTAGACGCGTTTACCCTCTGCGCCGGGCGCGATCTTGCCGAGCCGTTCCGCCAACAGCGGCAGCCCCTCGTAATAGAAGTCCGTCCCGGACACGTGAATGAGCGCGGCTGCCTGTTTCTGGATCGCGGCCACAACCTGCGGGTGGCAGTGGCCTGTCGCGCACACGGCAATGCCTGCGGCAAAGTCGAGAAAAACGTTGCCGTCCGCGTCCTCCACTAGGGCGCCGCGACCGGCCTTGGCGACAAGCGGGTACTCGCGCGTGTAGGACGGCGAGACACACTGCGCGTCGCGTTCCAGAATCCTCTTCGCTACAGGACCTGGTAGGGGCGTCACTACCTTGGGCCACTTGGTATTCCGATCAGTCGCTGCGGTCATGTTCCCCTCCGTGGCCAATGGCCGGGTTCTCGCCTTTTCGGAGACCCGCGCGTTGATAGGGAGTTTGCGGGGAATTCCAGGAGGGCTTGGTCTCCCGTGCAGGAGGCTAATCTACACCGAAGAGACACGGCCGGTCATGGGCCGGCAAATTATGCAGGCAGACCGCATGACGCATGGCCGGTATCATTTGCGTTTCCAGCGGACAGTGCCGTCTCGAGTATCTTCCAGCAGTATACCATTCTCCGCTAGCTGCTGCCGGATGCGATCGCCCTCGGCGAAATCTCGTCTCTTGCGCGCGGCCTGGCGCCGAACGATCAGCGCTTCAATCTCCGCGTCGTCCGGGCCGCCCGCACCAGTGCCCATCCCCAAATCGGCAAGGCGGGCCGCGTCGTCGTCCTCGATCAGAAGGAAGACCCTCTCGGATTTTTCCAGTACCGCTTGAACAGGCGCCGCGTCTTCCCGGCGGAACTCGCCCCGGTCCATGGCCGTATTCGCCTCGCGCACCAGCTCGAAGACCGCCGCCAGCGCCCGCGCGGTGTTCAGATCGTCCGCCAACCCGGCATCAAACTCGTCCGCCGCGCGCTTGGCCAGCTTCGCCATGGCGCGCCCATCGCCGCCGTCCGTCGGCGAAAATTTCTCTTCCGCGAGCCTGCGCGCGAAGTTCCTCAGGCGTTCCACGGAACTCGCCGCCTGCCGCAATCCGTCGAAAGTGAAATTCAGTTGCCGCCGGTAGGGCACCGAGGCAAGCAGAAAACGCAAGGAGGAAGGCTTGTGCCCTTTGGAAAAGAGATCGCGCAAAGTATAAAAATTGCCCGCGGACTTGGACATCTTCTCGCCCTCCACGAGTAGATGCTCGGCGTGCAGCCAGCAGCGCACGAACGGCTTGCCGGTGGCCGCTTCCGACTGGGCAATTTCGTTCTCGTGGTGAGGAAACGCCAGGTCCACGCCGCCGGTATGAATGTCCAGCGTTTCCCCGAGATACTTCATGGCCATGGCCGAACATTCGATGTGCCACCCTGGCCGCCCCGGCCCGATGCGCGTCTCCCAAAAGTGTTCGCCGGGCTTTGGAGCCTTCCACAGCGCGAAGTCCCGCGCGTTCTCCTTGTCATAGCGGTCCACGTCAACGCGCGCCCCCGCCTGAATCCCGCTCAAGTCCACTTTGGACAGCTTTCCGTAGGCCGGGAACTTGGCGATACGGAAATAGATGGACCCTTCGCTCGCGTAAGTGAAACCCTTCTCCTGCAATCGTTCGATGAGCGCGACCATGTCTTCGATGTGCTCGGTGGCGCGGACGCTGTGCTCCGGCGGCTCCAGTCTCATGGCTTTGCAGTCGGCGTAAAACGCCTGCACGTATTTCTCGGTATACTCGCGAATGGGCACGCCGGCGGCCGCGGCGTTGGCGATGATGCGGTCATCCACATCCGTGAGATTCATCACCTGAGTGACCCGGTAGCCTTGAGTGCCGAAATAACGCCGCAGGATGTCCTGAAAGACGAATGTGCGGAAGTTGCCGATGTGCGCAAAGTCGTAGACCGTCGGCCCGCAGGTGTATACGCGCACTTCCCCGGGCCGGAGCGGCACGAAGGGCTCCGTCATGCCCGTCAGCGTGTTGTGCAGCCGAATCTCGCGCATTTTGGCGGCTCGTGCCGGCGCCGGCTCAAAGAGAGCCTTGCATTCTAGCCGAGCCTTTCTTCCCGGCGCAATTCGCCCCGGTCCTGCGTTCCCGGCGGGGCGCCAGACCGTTGCCCGCGTTGCGCGCATTGCGTCCGGTGCGTTGACCTCGCCGGGACCGCCGCCTAAGATGTTCTCTGAAGCCGCTCGCGTAGCTGCCCTCTTCGAGCCGGGGAACTGCGAAGCTTTTTCGATTGGCAACCGCGAGCTGCTCACCACGACGGATGTTTGAGAATCTCACCGAAAAGCTGCAGCGCGTATTCAAGAACCTGCGCGGACAGGGCAAGCTCACCGAAGAGCACTTGGACGCGGCGCTGGGACAGATCCGCGACGCGCTCCTTGACGCCGACGTGGCCGTCGGCGTGGCCGATGAGCTGCTCGCCAATATACGCAGCAAGGCCTTGGGCAGCGAGGTCATGTTGCAGCTCTCGCCCGATCAGCAAGTGGTGAAGATTGTGCGCGACGAACTGGTTGGCCTGCTGGGCAAGCACGCCAAGCCGGCCTTCGCCTCACGCCCGCCTTCGGTGTGGCTGATGGTGGGCCTGCAGGGCTCGGGCAAGACCACGACCACCGGGAAGCTGGCCAAGTGGCTCGCCGGAAGCGGTCATCGCCCCGTGATGGTTTCCACGGACGTGTATCGTCCTGCAGCCCGCGAACAGCTTGCCCAGGTAGCCAAGACCATCGCGCTGCCTTGCTGGTCGGCGACCGGTGTGGACAATCCCTTGGAAATCGTGCGCGGAACGATCCGCGAAGCCAAGCTTTCCGCCTATGACGTCATCCTGGTGGACACGGCGGGACGGCTGCACATTGACGATGCCCTGATGAACGAACTCTCCCAACTCAAGAGCGAGTTTTCCCCCGCCGAGATTCTCTTCGTGGCCGACGCCATGATCGGCCAGGACGCGGTGCGCTCCGCCGGGGAATTTCACCGCCGACTCGGGCTTTCCGGCGTCGTGCTGACGAAGCTCGATGGGGACGCCCGCGGCGGCGCGGCCCTCACCATCGGCAAGGTTACTGGCGCCCCGGTGAAATTCGCCGGGGTGGGCGAGAAATACGACGCCCTCGAGGCCTTCTACCCGGAGCGCATTGTGTCCCGCATTCTGGGCATGGGCGATATCCTTTCGCTCATCGAGCGTGCCGAGCAGGCGGTGGACCAGAAGGCAGCCGCGGAGCTCGAGCGCAAGCTGCGTCGCGAGGAGTTTTCGCTGGAGGATTTTCGAGACCAGCTCCGGCAGATCCGCAAAATGGGCTCGCTCGAGCAGATTATCGGCATGCTTCCTAAGCTCGGACCGCTCGCCAATCTGCCCAAAGACGCCTCCGTGGACGAGAAGCGCCTGCAGCGTATCGAGGCCATCATCAACTCCATGACCGCTGAGGAGCGCCGGGATCATACCCTGATCGACGGAAAACGCCGCAAGCGCATTGCCCGCGGCAGCGGCGCCTCCGTACAAGAAGTCAATCAAGTCCTGAAGCAGTACCAGCAGATGCGCCAGATGATGAAACAGTATGGATCTCTGGCGCGCATGGGAAGGCTCCGCGGCTTGGGCAGCAAGCTTGCCGGGCTGTCCTAAATGCCGTTCCAACCAATTCTGACTATGACTTGTGTTTACGTTCTGCCAAGCGTAAGAAACGGGCTTTGCTACGCGAGCACGGAATTTTTGGGCCGACGGCTTCCGACCGGGTCGCCGCATTTGGCTCCAACGAGATGGAACCGCGCTAGCGGCTGCCCGGGAAGTGCTGCGTATCTCCTTGACCGGCCGGAGGTTCCTGCTCGGGCCGGAACTTTATCCGAGCACAGGCGATGGACATGAGGGCCTCGGTCTCCGGATGCCAGACGAATTTGACGGCTATTTTCCCGGAAGGCAACGGAAGACGCTTGGAGTTTCTTCACCCTGCCCGGCCCTGTATAATAGTTTCAGGGAGGTAATGCCGAGTGCTTACGATCCGCCTGGCGAGAATTGGCAAGAAGAAGAAGCCCGTGTACCGCGTGGTAGTGATTGAGCGAACTCGGCCGCGCGATGGCCGCTTCATAGAGAACGTGGGCACGTATGATCCGCTGAGAAAGCCTGCGGAGATTAAGCTGAACGTGGATCGCATCAAGCACTGGCTCGGATGCGGGGCCCAGCCGAGCGAGACCATTCGCAGCTTCCTTCGCCGCCAGAAGATCGCCTAGCGATCAATCCCGCCGAGTACAGGATGCGTTCTGGCGCCGCGCCGCGGCGCACGCCGAACGTCGAATGCATCCAATTAAAGCGACCTGCGCGTGCCGGGTTCGCCGCAAGAGGTGCCCCATGAAGGAATTGGTCGAGGCGATGGCCAGGGCGCTCGTGGACCACCCCGAGGCCGTCCAGGTGAAGTCCGTGGACGGGCAGCAGGTGGTGGTGCTGGAGTTGCGCGTGCATCCCGATGATCTCGGCAAGGTCATCGGCCGCCAGGGCCGCACCGCAAAAGCCATGCGCACCATCCTGGGCGCCGCGGGCATGAAGCTCCGCAAGCGCCTGACGCTTGAGATTCTGGAGTAGTGGCTGACCGGCCTAGCTACGCTTCTTTGGCGCGCGTTCTCCGGCCGCGCGGCGTGCGCGGAGAAGTAGCCGCGGAAATTCTCACCGATTTTCCCGAACGCCTGTGCGCCCTGCGCGATGTGTACCTATCTGACGGGGCCTTGCCTCCGCGTCCCGCGCGTATTCTGCGCGCATGGCTCAGCAGCAGTCGCGGCGGCCAAGCCATCTTCCACTTTGCGGGCTGCGATTCGATGAGCGCAGCCGAGAAACTCCGCGGCCTGGAGATCCAGGTGCCCATTGCTGAACGCGCGCCTCTGCTGCCCCACCGCTACTATGTCACCGACCTGATTGGTTGCGAGGTGTTGGAGAAGAAGCCAGCGCGCGCAAATGGACTGCTGCTGGGCGTCGTGCGCGATGTCCGATTTGTCGGCAAGGCCGTGCCTGGAACGCCCCTGCTGGTCGTCGAGCCGGTCCAGAACCGTCCCCCTGGACGCCAAGACGATCTTCTCATCCCGCTCGCTGAACAGATCTGCACGCGAATTGATACTTCCGCGCGGGTGATCGAAGTGAACCTGCCCGACGGTTTGCTGGGGTTGAATGAGGGAGCCTGACCGCAGCCATCTCTTCGGTGCGCATTGCCGAGGCCCGCTCCGCAGACGCGGACTTGCCTGGGCCTCCCCATAAAAAACGAACGCTTGAAAATGAGGAAGGGAGGCGGGCCAGGTCTTCCCGCCTCCCTTATTTTCCCCGTGAAGGGGATACCGGCTGATCTGACGGAGGGCAATCAGCCGGGTGTGTATTGGCCTACCCCTTAGACTGCCACTGATGCAAAAAAGTTGCAAGTAGAAAGAAAAAGAATCCCCCAGCCCGGAGTGGAGATATCCTGACATCCACATGCCACAAGACAAAGTTCCTTCTAAAGAGATACTGGCATTCCTGCGGAGTTCCTCTAACCCTCTGACAATACAGCAAATAGAATACGGGCTCCGTCTGCGGCGTACCGCCCGTCAGGCCCTTCCGACGGTTCTCGCCCGCCTCGCACATGACGGGACGCTTGCCAAACTGTCCGGAGGACGATATGCCCTCGCCCCGAGATCCTCGAAACCACCATCTGCGGAAAGAGGGTCCGAACGCCATGTGCAGCAGCTCGAATCGAAGAGCAAGGCGAGTGTCCCGGCCAGTGATCTCTTTACCGGCCGCGTAGTCGCGCATCCTGATGGCTATGCCTTCGTGGTTGCCGAGAAACCCATTGCCGGGATCGAGGGCGACGTTTTCATTCCCCGAGCGGCGGCTGGCGATGTCATGCATGGCGACCGGGTCTTGGCGAGGATTGAGCGCCGCGGTCCGGGCCCCGGCGGGTATCGTGCTGAAGGCCGCATCGTGCGCCTGTTGAACCGCGCGCATGCAACCGTCGTGGGCCTGTTTCGCTATGGACCGCGAGGCAACGCGGTCCTTCCGTATGATCCGCGTCTTCATTACGAAGTTGTGATTCCGCCAGGCCAGGAGCTGACGCAAGCCCTGCGCGACAAACTGGGCTTGGCGGAGCATGAATCCGGGCGCGTGCGTCGGCTGCCGCGCCTGCCCGAACTTGATGGCGCCGTGGTGAACGTTGAGCTGGTGCGCTATCCACAAGGCGGCGCTCCGCCGGCGGGGCGCATAGTGGAGATTCTTGGCTGCCCAGGCCAGCTCGGCGTGGACGTCGAAATCATCATTCGCAAGCACCACCTCCCTCACGCTTTTCCCGAAGATGTCCTTAACGAGGCTGCGCGCGTGGCCCGGCCGCTCAGCGAGGCCGGCTTGTCCGGGCGGGAAGATTTCCGCCGCTTGCCGATCGTCACCATTGACGGCGAAACGGCGCGCGATTTTGACGACGCCGTGTTCGTCGAGCGGCGTCCCCAAGGCTGGCACTTGCAGGTGCACATCGCCGACGTAGCTCACTACGTCCCGCGGGGTGGCCCGCTGGACTTGGAAGCGCGTCTGCGCGGGACTTCCGTTTACTTCCCCGATCGCGCCGTGCCCATGCTTCCCGAGGCCCTCTCAAACGATATCTGCTCGCTCAACCCCGGCGCCGACCGCTTGGTCATGAGCGCCCTCATGGAATTCGACGGGGCCGGGGAAATGACCTCGGCGCGCTTCCTGCCGGGGCTGATACGTTCGGCCGAGCGCATGACCTACACGAACGTGAACAAGATCCTCGAGGGCGACTCGCAAACCATCGCCCGGTACCCCGCGCTGGCCCGGCGCTTTCTGGACATGAAGGAGCTCGCTTTGCTGCTCAACGCGCGGCGCGCGGCGCGCGGCTCCATTGATTTCGACTTGCCCGAGCCGGTGATCGAGTTCGACGAACAACAGCGCATCTCCGCCATTGTGCGCAGTGAGCGCAACATGGCCCACCGCCTCATTGAAGAATTCATGCTGGCGGCCAACCGGGCTGTGGCCTCTTACTTGCTCTCCTGCGGCATTGAGTCCCTGCACCGCGTGCACGAAAAACCAGACGCTAAGAAAGTCATCGAGTTCGAAGAGCTGGCGCGGGCCTTCGGCTACACCCTGGGCGTGGAGAACCTCCTGGAACAGCGCCTCCCCGTGCGCCATGGGCGCGCGCCCGCTCCCCCGCGGCCAGGGCGTTCCGATTTCCTCGGCCGGGGACGTGAGCGGCCCATGTTCGCTATCTTGCCGGCTTCGGGAGAATTGAAGATTGCCGCCGCCGACTATCAGCGCCTCTTGGCCAAGCTCGCCGGCAAGCCCGAGGAACGCATCGTCTCATACCTGATGCTGCGCTCGCTCAAGCGGGCGCGCTATGCCGCCGAATCGCTCGGCCATTTCGCCCTGGCTTTCCAGGAATACACGCACTTCACCTCGCCCATCCGCCGCTATCCCGATCTGATCGTGCACCGCGTCCTCAAGTGGGCCCTCGAGCATCGCCCGGAGAATGGCACGCCAAAACGGCCCTCAGGCAAGACCGTTTCCGGCGGCGCTGCGGCGCGAAACCCCGGCCCTTATTCCCGGGCCGCGCTGGGTGAGATCGCCGCGGAATCCTCGGAGGCTGAGCGCCGCGCGGAGGCAGCCGAGCGCGAACTGATGGATTGGAAAACGGCGCAATTCATGGAGAACCACCTGGGCGAGGAGTACGAGGCCTTGATTGTCAGCGTGCAGAAGTACGGCATTTTCATCGAACTCACGGAGGTATTTGTGGAAGGCCTCGTGCCCATAAGCGCCCTCGAGGAAGCCGCTGGCGCGCGCTGCCATTATCGCCAGCAGGACCACGCCATCGTTGCGCTTCTTCCTTCGAGTGGCCGCCGGGGCGGCGCGATGGGGCGAGGCCGTCCCCAGCACCGCGAGGAGAAGGCCCTCTACCGTGAGCGAAGCAAACCGCCTCAGCTTGCCTGGCGCCTCGGAGACCGCGTGCGCGTTCGCGCCGAGCGCGTTGATCCTCTTCGTCGCAAGGTCGAGTTTTCCCTGGTGGAGGCCGCGGGTTAGTCAGCGCGATTCGGCCGCGTGCCTTCTCTCATCCCTGCGACCATCAGGCGCGCAGCAAGCAGGGAGCGAAACAGGAAGCCCGTCGCAGGGGCCAGCTTTGACAGAAAGTACCAGATGCGGCTCAAAGCGGGAAAGCGGGCGACAAGCGCACCTTTGAAGCGTTGCCTCGCCGTGTCGAGGTGCAGGCAGCGTTTGCCACGGAGGATGCGGACGACGCGGCCGAGCAGCTCGTCTTTCTGGATGGGGTCGTCGGCATCCTGACAGGCGTCGCCCTTGGTCACCAGTTGCATCCCCTCCGGCTTGTCACGCGTTTGAATGACGCGGTGCGTAACCAGGATGCCTCGCCGCGCGAAAACCACCAGGTCGCCCCGGCCCAGCTCGCTCGTCCCGCCAGGGTGTACCACCACGGTGTCACCGGGGCGCAGCCACGGCAGCATGCTCGTGCCGCGCACCCGGAGCCACAACCTGCCTGAAACGCGCAGGGTTTCTTCTCCCCACGCTAACGGCAGCGTCTCGGTAACGGGCTCCGTCATGCGCTGCTTCCTTGCCGTGCCTAGGAAGTCTTCCTGTTGTGCTGGCACTGCGCCTGCGTGGGATTCAGCTTGCCGCAGGCAAGGGCGGAAGTCTCGAAGATCTCCTCGCTGCGCCGGGCAGGTTTTCGGTAGGGCTTCCTTGCGGCTCCTGCCTGCGACGCCGCTCCCGAAACCGCCTCTGCTGGAACGTTCTTTTGAGTGTCGCTCATAGCAAACCTGCCTGAGTTAACTTAACAGCACAGTATCCGGTCGCACCAGAAGGCGCCTGGCAAGTCGAGGTGCCCAGGTCGGAGAAGTATATGCTGGACGCCTGGTTCTGCGTACTCACATTGTCCACGACGATTCCGCTGGGTCCCCCGGGCTGGGAAGACGTCGCGCTCGTTCCCGCGGGAAAAGTGTTGATTGTGAAAGCATCCAAGGTGCCGGCGGTGGCAATCGAACCGAGGAAAAGCTCATCTGTCGTCCCGTTCAGAACCTCGGTTAAGGGAGACCACTCGAGCGCCCCGCCTGGCAGCGCCAAGCTATTCGCCGGCGTGCCGGTGACCAGCGTTCGATCTGCATTGAAAGCCGCGCCGTAGAGAAGCGCATTCGCGCCGGCGCCATCGTATCCCTGAGCATAGAACTGCCAAGCGGTGGACGTAGCGCTGGAGAAGTAAGCGTCATTGAACGCGCCGTCATAAAGGTTATGCACTCCTCCCTTGCCCAATGTCGCCGTCAGCGGCGAGCTTAAATCCGTCTTGGCTTGCACCAGAACGGCGGTTCCTCCGCTCGCGGATCCGCTCGTGGCATAGACAAACCCGTTCACGCTGTCCACGATGGGCGGGTCCACAACGCCTCCGTCCGTCGTGCCGTCGCCCACGGTGACGGAGGGAATAGTGAGCGGTGCACCCGTGGAATCGAACCCGTAGAGCTTGCCGTCGGCGCAGCCTACGAAAACGTTGCCGGTCACGGAATCCCGCACCGGGCCGGTCAGTATCGAGGTACTTTCGCCCGCGCAAGAGCCCGGGCCTACGGTAACAACTCCGCTCGTTCCCCAGGTCGTGTCCAGGCTCGGCACGGGAGGGGTTGAGCCCGTGCAGGCCGGGTCCACCGTGCAAAAAACGTCCTTGATGCGGAAGAGCTTGCCGCCGTCGTTGCCCACGTAGGCAACGTCGTTCCCATAATCAACGAACGGGGAAGAGAACGTATCCGAATCGGTGGCCGAGGAACCCAGCGTCAAGTGGGTTGCATTTCCGCTTCCTTCCTTCGGTGCAATAGGTACAAAGCTGTTCACGATTGAGGGTGATGCCACGCTTTGCCAGTTCCCACCGTCGAACCCGGCCCCTGCGGCCCACGCAAGCACGTGAAACTCCGCGGGCGTCAGGCTGGCCGATTCCACGAAGGCCACCTTTGCCCCGTCAAGGGAAAGGCTGGGCGAAGTGGACAACGAGCCGTTCACCCCGGAGGTGGCCACGAGAACGGCCCAATCCACTACCGCCGTCGTGCCCACATCCGCGGGGGTCGGCACTCGATTGCATATCCCCGCGGGAGAGGTTCCGCTATAGAGGGCCTTGAACGCCACCAAGTTTGCCTGCGTGGCGCTACCGTGCGTGTTGAGAGCATAAACGACGAAATCGTTGGCGCAGTCCGGCGTCGCGTTTACGTCAAAGGTGAACTTCGCCGGGTACGTATTCGGCGCCACGCCGGGTGAGCCTAAGCTGATGCTCCAGTCGCGATGCCAGCGAAAGCGCTCCGGCCGATGCGGCCAAAACCGGAAAGGATCGGGAAACCCAAGCCACGGGAAACCCCGCGACTTGAATGCGCTCTCCCAACTCCAAACCGCCCGCGGGTCGCGCTGCGCGGCAAACATCTTCTCCGCGGGCCCGCTCCAGGCATATACCGCATGGCGCGCGGTCCAATCCTGTACCATGCTCGCGCGCTTGTTGTTTGCTTCTCCAGTCGCGGGCCGCTCCTGGCCGTACGCTGGCAGGGCAGCCTGCAAGGCCAAGCCCAGAAAAACGGCAGCACACCCTAAGGACCCATGCGAAAGAAGGGGTTTTCGCATCGCTCTCTCCCGGCGCTTCTTAGTTTCCGTGGTTCTGCCCCGCTAATCGTAGCAGATCAGGCTTTTCAGCCATCAACCGCCGGATCTCGCGTTGCCTAGATGCCAACACCCTCTGGGGAGGCCAAGCGCTTCAGTTCAGGGCCCCCTGAGTCAGTTTGACGGCGCAATGGCCCGTTCCCCCAGCGGCGCACGCCGAACTGCCTAGACGAGAAAAGTATACACTGGACGCCTGTGCCGCCGCACTGATGTTGTCCACGATGATGCCGCTGGCGCCGCCGGCTTCCGCGGTGGTATGCGTGGCCGCGGGTATCCCGCCCGCTCCTGTCACGCCTGTGATATTGAACGACCGCACGTTTGCCGTTCCCAGCACGCTCAAGAAGAGCCAGTCGGTTCCGCTTCCAGTGTTCAGGAACTCGGTCGGCGGGGAACACTCGTCGGCGGCTGCGCGAATCTGGCGTGAATTCCCCGCCGGAGGCGCTCCTGCATTCATGTTTCGCGCGCCGTTGAACCCCACGGCGAAGAGGCGCGTGGCCGTGCCGCCGGCGTTGAATCCGCAGGACAATATCGCCCAGTTCGTGCTCGTCGCGCTCGAAAAGTATGCGTCGTTCAACGCGGGCGTGTGCACATTCCTTACGCGCGCGGCGCCCAGCGTGGCCGTGGCCGCGACGCCCAGGTTGGTGGTGGACGCCTGCACCAGGACCGCGTTCGCGCCGTTCGACCCGCTGGTGGCATAGACAAATGCATTCACGCCGTCTACCACGGGGGCATCCGCAATCCCGCCTACGCCGCTGGCCAGGGTTCCTTCTCCCACAGTCACGAAGCCCGGAGACAGCGGCGCCCCGGTCGAGTCGAACCCGTAAAGCTTCCCGTCGGCGCAGCCCACATAAACGTTCCCGGTCACGGAGTCCACCACGGGGCCGGTGAGCATGGAAGACGTCGTTCCCGCGCAGGAGCCGGGACCTACGGTGACCATTCCGCCCGTTCCCCAGGTGCTGTCTAAGCTCGGTGCGTTGCAACTCGGGTACGCCGGATTAACGTGAGTGCAAAACGCGTCCTTGATGCGGAAGAGTTCGCCGGCATCGTTGCCCACGTAGGCTCTGTCGTACTCGTAGTCCACATAGGGCGAAGAATTCGTGTCCGTGCCGGTGGTCAAGGAACCGAGCGGCAAATCCGTGGCTGTTCCGCTGCCCGCTAGGGGGGCCGTGGCCACGAACGAGGTGATTTGCGCGGGCGCCAGCGCGTTCTGCAGGTTGGCGGCCCGGCCGTCGCCGCTGCGCCAAGCCAGAACGTGAAAATGCGCGGGGCTTCCCGCGGCCGATTCCACAAAGGCCACTGCCTGGCCGGTATCGCTCGCCCCGCTTGTGGGATCGAAGTAAATCGCTGGCGAGGTGGCCACTGCGCCGCCAATGGCGCTGACGTTGTAGGACCACATAACCGTGGCGGCCGTCCCGGTGTCCACGCCGGGGACGGCGGTGCGGTTGCAAATCCCCGCGCCTCCCGCCGTGCCGCTGTACAAATTGTTGAAGGCCACAAGGTTGGGCTGCGTCGCGCTGCCCGCGGCGTCCACTGGATAAACCACGAAATCGTTCAGGCAGTTGTTCTGGTTGGCCGGTCCGCTGACCGGGGCAAGCACGTCGAACGTGAATTTCGCCGGGGACATGCCCGCTGCGGTCCCGCCCACGCCCAGATTGATGCTCCAATCGCTGCGCAAGCCGCCCAGAGCCGGGCCGGAACCCCGCCCCCGGCCCGTATTCTTCAGCCAGCTCCACCCCGCCCGAGGATCGCGCTCCGCGGCCAGGATGATTTGCGCGGGGCCGAACCGCGCAAACAGCGCGTGGCGCACGCTCCAATCCTGCACCATCCTCAGGTGGCCTGGACTACTCTCCCCTTGGCTGGAAATAGGCACGGAAATGAACAGCGTCAAAAACAGCGTCACGCCGGCGCCAAATGCCATGGACGCAGGCGAAGGAAAGGGCTTTCGCATCGTCATCTCTTCCGGCGCTTCCACGCGGCCCCTGTAGCCACACTCTTCAGAATGCGGGCTTTTGACTCTGCCTCACAACCAGGATTCTTGTAGGTCGCGGGCCACAGCGCCCTGTTGCTTAGATGACTCTCGCCTTAGCGACGGCTATGCGCCAAGCGCGAGCTTCCCGGCCCCTGTAGCCGCACTCTTCAGAGTGCGGGCTCTTGACTCTGTCTAACGGCCGCGACGTAAGCGGTTCAAACTCAGAACGGCCTCGGCCGCTGAACTTCCGCAGTTCGCCTTGCCGCACAGGCTCAGAGTCCCATGCCGCGGTTGAGCGCATCCCAAATCCAGAACCCTCGCCCCGGAACGGTGAGCTGCATGAGCCATCGCTCAATTCAGATTCGCTTGCGTCAACTTGACCGCGCAGCCGCCCGTGTCAGTCAACACTGTGTTGTTCGTGCAGGCCGTGTTCTCACCCACGGCATTGAAGTAAATGCTGGCCGCCTGCCCCGACGAACTGTCATTGTCCACGATCATTCCGCTAGGGCCGAGGCCTTCTGTGGCAAGCGTCGAAGTGAGGGTTGTGGGAAACGCATTTGTAATTGGCGCTTCACCCATATTCGTTTGTGCGCTCTGAAGAGCACCCACGAATAGCCAGTCAATTGCAGTGGCCGGGTTGTAGAACTCAAGAAGCGGAGCCCACTCGTAACCCGGACCGCCGCCGGCGC
>Ga0187771_10001111_pt1 | contig 17662 bp, 17 predicted proteins | sample 0116_SJ02_MP15_1_FD_133139 | JGI IMG/M metagenome (GOLD analysis project Ga0187771, IMG submission 133139) | Tropical peat soil microbial communities from peatlands in Department of Meta, Colombia - 0116_SJ02_MP15_10_MG | ecosystem: Environmental > Terrestrial > Soil > Wetlands > Peat | place...
CGGATGTTCATTTTCGCCCTTTAGAAACCGATCCAACTCAGACTTGAGAACCTTCCAGCCTTTTCCCGCCTTCGCTCCCTTAATCCTCCCCAGGTAAAGATATTTCAGATAAGTGGGTCTTGAAATGCGGAGGTAGTGACAAGCTTCTTGGGTCGTTAGAACGATATCCTCGCTTTCTGTTATCATGGCTTTCCACCTTTTTTATGAGACTTTACAGTAGTTGATAGCATTTTCTATACCAAACCATATAAATTCACTTAACCCATCGACATTAAAAAATAAATTCCCTCGAATCTCCCCGGTTTCCGGAAAGGAAAGGTGACAATTCTTGTCTCCCCAGTGCGAACTTGTTACACCACCATGTGAAGGAAGAGGAGATGACGAGACACGGAGACACGGGGGATAATGAGATGAGAGGGTTACTTAGAAGAATTTTATTGTCCCCACCGAAAAATATCGTTAGAATTTCCGTATGAGCTATAAGTCTAAGTTTCATCGTTCATAGTTCATTGTTTATAGTTCGTTGTTGAATGGGAGGAGGCCATGAAAAAGGACTTTGAGTATAATAGAAAAAGAACCAAAGAGATCATAAGAATCTTATCCAAGGAAATACCCGATTCCAGAATTGCTCTGAAATTCTCCAATCCACTTGAGCTTCTCATCGCGACCATTCTCTCTGCCCAATGCACGGACGTCAGGGTGAATGAGGTCACGAAGGATCTCTTCAAAAAGTATCGCTCGGAAGAAGATTACGCGAATGCAAACCCGGCAAAATTGGAGGAGGAAATCCGGCCAACCGGATTCTACCGAAACAAGGCGAGGTCGATTCAGAAATGCTGTCAGGAATTGGTGCAACGGTTTGGGGGAAAAGTTCCAAAAACCCTGGACGAACTCGTCACCCTTCCCGGAGTGGGGAGGAAGACAGCCAATGTGATCCTTGGAAATACTTTTGGAATTCCGGGGATTGTCGTCGACACCCATGTTCACAGAGTCACCAAGAGAATCGGTTTGACAAAGAATGATGATCCAGTAAAGATCGAATTCGATCTGATGGGAATTGCTCCCAAGGAGCAGTGGACCCATTTTTCAAATCTCCTCATCTGGCACGGAAGAAAAATCTGCGTCGCAAGAAAACCCCTCTGTAACATCTGCCCCATCGCAAAGTTGTGCGACTATGGGTCCAAAGAAATGGGAGTGGAACTCAAAAAGTTTTAAGCGTGAAGCCCCGTCCGTGGGCGAGGAGCTTCACGGATAGCCGAAGACTTCCCTGCCTACCGGCGGGCAGGCAATCTCGGGGAAAATGCAGCCACCGGACAGGAATGTCCGGCCTATCGGATTCTTGACATCACTCCATTTCCCGCAGGCATTGACAAAACCACAATTTATGCTATTGATAAAATCGTTTTGGTAGTTTCGATTGCCATTCTAAGACGGAGGTGGACCATGCGAAGATCAAAGATTCTTGTTTGCTCTCTCATTGCATTGATTTCTATTGCCATCGGTTTTCACTTACCCGCTTTCGCGCAGGAGAAGGTGGTGAAGATGGCCTTAAAGGCCTCGGACATTCGTTCCCTGGACCCTCACTACGGAACCACCACGATCGATTATGCCTGCATCGACCCGATGTTCAACGCCCTGGTCCGCTTCAAACCCGAAGACATCAATCCCGAGAAGATCGAGCCTGACTTGGCAGAAAAATGGGAACGTTCGAAGGACGGCCTCGTCTGGACGTTCACCCTGCGCAAAGGGGTGAAGTTCCACAAGGGCTATGGCGAGCTGACCGCAGAGGATGTCAAATTCTCTCTGGAGAAGGCGGCCAACAAAACGTCATCGGGTTTTGCCGCCGATTATGCTGCCCTCGATAAAGTGGAGGTTCTCGACAAGTATAAGGTTCGAATTACTTTCAAAAGTGCCATCCCATCTGTTCTCGGGATTCTGACAAACTATCATGGCGGATATATTGTGTCGAAGAAAGCGGTCATGGAGAAAGGGGATAAATTCAAGTTCGATCCGATCGGGACAGGTCCTTTCATGTTGAAAGAATACTTGCCGAAGGAAAAGGTGGTAGAGGTCCGGCATCCTGAATTTTTCAGGGGCAAGCCGAAACTCGACCGCGTGGAGCTCTGGTTCATGCCCGATTCCAGCAGCCGTGAAATGGCCTTTCGAAAGGGTGAAATCGACATCGTTGAAGGAGAGCGCGAACAGGCATGGGTGAATAAGATGAGGGCTATCCCGGGGACGGCGATCGAAATCTTCGGCCCCGGCGAAACCCTTATTCTCCATTTCAACATGACCAAAAAACCGTTGGATGACATCCGGGTTCGAAAAGCTACCTATCATGCTATTGACCGCAACGAATTGATGAAGTTTCTGGGACCGGATGTCACCTCAAGGCTTGTCTCCGTCATCCCGATGGATTACCTGGGCGGAACGGATAAGGTAACAACCTATGAATTTAATCCGGAAAAGGCCAGGAAACTCCTGGCGGAGGCTGGGTATCCCAAGGGACTCGACCTTTCCATGGTGGTTACGGAGATGTCAGATTATCGCAGACCGATGGAGCAGGTTCAGGAGCAACTCCGAAGGGTGGGGATCAGGCTGAAAATGGATGTCATCACTCACACGGCTTATCACGAACAGATCCGAAAAGACGTCAATCCGTTAGTGCTCTATGTGTGTGCCCGCTTTCCGACAGCCGATCCCTTGCTTACACAATTTTTCTATTCCAAATCGATCGTGGGCACACCCACTGCCATCACCAATTTCTCCCATTACAATAAGATTGACAATTTGATCGAAAGGGCAAGGGTGGAACCCAACCCAAAAAAGCAGAAAGAAGTTTGGGGAGAAGCGCAGAAGAAAATCATTGAGGATGCAGTCGCTCTTCCGCTCTGCGTCACAAAGTTCGTCTTTGCGAGAAAGGCCTATGTGGACCTGGGGTATGAGATGAGATCGACACTGACGCTGGTCACGCCTATCAAGGAGACGACGGACATCCGCAAATAATCGTCTTTCTCCTCCCCTCTCCCCGCTGGGGAGAGGGATAGGGTGAGGGGATGGATTCCGGGTCAAGTCCGGAATGACAAACAAAGTGAAGGGATTTCTGATTTGCCACACTTGAGGAGGCCCTCCATCTCTTAATGAGACGGTGCCCCAGATTCATCTTGGGAAGACTGAATGCTTAAATACGCTATTCGCAGAATGATTTTTGTCCTTCCCACACTGTGGGCAGTGGTGACCTTTGTTTTCTTTTTGATCCGCATTGTTCCCGGAGGCCCTGCCGTAGCGGCTCTTGGATCGTACGCCAGCGAAGAATCGATTCGCCAACTCGAAAAACAGATGGGCCTCGACAAACCACTTCTTGTGCAGTACGGAAAATTTCTCAAAGACCTCTGCCAAGGAGACTTGGGCAGGTCCTTGATCACCAACAAACCTATCTCTCAGGAAATCTCCAGGGCTTTACCCTACACGTTGGACCTCGCCTTCGGAGGGATGATCATTGGAATCCTTTTTGGGATTCCAACGGGCATCCTGACGGCATTGAGGAGGAATCGTGCTCCGGACTATATCGGGAGAATCCTCTCGCTTGTGGGCATCTCCATGCCTGAATTCTATCTGGGCATTCTGCTCATGTACGGGCTTGCCATCAAATTGCAACTCTTCCCTGTTTTGGGAGGGGGAGACCTGAGCCACCTGGAGAGCCGTCTGTACCACCTGTTTCTGCCGGCCCTCACCCTCGGCATCGTCATGACGGCCTTCGTCAGTCGCATGGTGCGCTCCTCGATGCTGAACGTACTCAGGGAAGACTATGTCAGAACGGCAAGGGCAAAGGGCCTTCATGAGAGAAAGGTCATCTATAAGCACGCGCTTCGGAATGCGCTGATTCCGACGGTGACGGTGATCGGAATCTACATGAGCATTCTGATGGGAGGCTCGGTGCTGACCGAGATCATCTTCAGCAGGCCGGGTTTGGGAAAGATGATGGTCTTTGCCGTGAAGGACCGGGATTATATCGCCCTCCAGTCGGTGATCATCATCTTTTCGGCTTTCGTCTTTCTCTTCAATTTGATCACCGATCTGCTTTACGCCATTATCGACCCGAGAATCGAATATCATTAAAGGAAACCATGGCAGCTACGAGTCGGAAACAAATTCTCATCAGGACCTTTCGGAGCAATAAGACGTCCGTAATCGGCCTGTTGATGGCGTTCTGTCTGGTGATCATCGCCCTTATCTCCCCGTGGATCTCTCCCTATGATCCGATCTCACAGGATATGAATGTCCAGTATGCCCCTCCCGGTTGGGCACATCCTTTCGGCGCGGATAGCTACGGAAGGGATCAGCTCTCAAGGATACTCTGGGGGTCCAGAGTCTCTCTCGTGGTTGGAATCCTTTCTGCTCTCTTCGCCATGGCAGCAGGCATTCCCCTTGGAATGATCGGAGGCTATAAGGGAGGGATCATCGACAACCTCGTCCTTCGATTCATCGACATCTTCATGTCCTTTCCCATCGTCATCCTGGGGCTCCTGGTCTTGGCCATCATGGGGCCGGGTCTGATCAAGATTGTCATCGCCATTGGGGTGGCCCTCACCCCTCGTATCGCACGTCTGGCCCGTGGATCAACGCTTTCCGTAAAAGGAAAAGAATACATCGAGGCAGCCCGAGCAGTGGGCCAGAAGGATGGGAAGATCATGCTCATCCATGTCCTGCCCAATATCTTCGGAGATATTTTAGTGATGGGAACACTCTGGGTCGCCACAGCCATCATCGTTGAGGCAAGCCTCAGTTTTATCGGCCTTGGCGTTCGACCTCCAACCCCCAGCTGGGGAGCCATGATTCGCGACGGCCTCGATCAGCTCACCAATGCCCCATGGCTTTCCCTTTTTCCCGGCCTCGCAATCTTCATCTCCGTCTTTTCCTTCAACCTCATCGCTGATGGCCTTCGCGATATCTCAGACCCAAAACTCAGAGGATAATGAAGCCTCGGAGTGGATCTACCCCAGGCGGCGGGATGGCACCTAAATAGCTATTTAGTCTCCCAAACCGCCCTTCCAACTGGGCCCTCTTTAGGAAGGATGCCCTACCCTCAAAGAAATTCTTGGAAGGAGTCTCCAGCGATTCCTTCCTGAAACACGCAGGGCGAGAATCCATATGGCTATACCAGCTTTCATCTGATAATTAGCAGATCTTGTCCCAAAAAGGCTAAACCCATTTCTGCCTCTGCCTTTGCTGTTCAACACTGACTGTCCAAAACGAGGGTGCTCTTGACTTACCAGTCCTTGAAATTTAGCTTCTGGGTGATTAGATTTGTGTGAGATCGGAGGTGGTAAGAAATGAAAACTAAAAGAATTTTATGGCTTTTGAGCATAGTATTAGGAGTCCTTCTGCTTGGTGCGCCTCAGGATTGGGCTCAAGCCAAACCAGAGAGTAGGGGGCCTATTATTACGCATGCTTTTGCTGTGGAAAAGGCTAAGTACGGTTATATCTGGAAAATTTATCTCGAGGCGGAGGATTCGGACGGGCAGATGCTGAGGATTGCGTCTGTAGTGGACGAGGCGGGTACCGGTCGTTACCCGACTGATTGGGTCTATCTTAAACCCCAATATCGGAACCATTTCAAGGGCTACCTTCAATGGAATACATTCAGTACCAAGGCAGGGTATATGCAGGAGTGGACGCCGATAATTTTAAAGGTATCAGTTTTTGACAAAAGTGGGAATGAAAGTAACGAGGTTGTTTTTCCGTTTACCTTCGAGCTAACACCGGGCCAATACCAGTACAAGCTGCCCCCTCCTTTTGATCAGGGTGATCTTGTGAAGTTGGGTAACATCATGATCGACCTCTTTCCTTCTGACATGCCCGGGGGCAACGGTGGCTCTGGGGCGACGCATTGACCATGCTTTGATCCTGTGATTGTCTTATTCGGGGGCCCACATGAGTGGGCCTTTTTGTTTGCTCATGATTTTCTCGTTCAATATGAGTGAATTGCTATTAAATGTCTTTCATCTGATTACGAATATTTCTTTCCGTAATCGTTAACCCTCAGCGTCAACTTGGACTGTAGAGTTGTAGGTGTTATCTTCAAACCCTTTTCCGTGGATTCCTTCCTGTTGTGCTCAAGTTACGAACCTATATCCCTATAGTAGATTTCGAATGGCAATCTTTAAAAAATAATTTTCGCAGTCTTATTTTTAGTATTGACAATATGGTCGATCTTGGTATTTTTTGGTCAACTATCTTAACTAAACTTTCTCTTTTTGAAGGGGGATGGATGGGGGAAGTATTCACAAAATGCGACCGCTGTGGTGGCATTATGGTTTATGAAAAGATTTATTGTAAAACCGAGTACTTTTGGGTATGGAGATGTGTTTATTGTGGAGAGCATATTGACCAAGTGATTTTGGAGAATCGTCAAATTCAAAAATCGAGTCGCGAGAAAAGTGCAAAGAATAACTAAGAGTCTAATTACTCAAATAAAAAAGGCCCCATATATCTTGTCTTGGGTGCTTGGGGTCTGGTGGGCGGGTTTAGGAGATATACAGGGCCGTTTGGCTTAACTTTGACTTGAATATACCCATAACAGAGATTTTGTCGAGAAATTCTTAATTGCTCCTTTGGGCTTTCCGCTAATTTCAGGGTTTCTCATTTGGTTCTATACAATGGAAGCTTACGTCTAAGAAAGGATTCCTTCGTTCTAAATACGAAGAAAGCATCCGAAATTCTGGGTATTGACCGAGCAACTCGCTACAAAAAAATAACAAAAGAAGTGTAGCGCAATGCAACACCCTCAGTCCGCGTGTTGAATTCTACAGCAACCTTTTCCCCTAAGATTCCTCCTCAATAAAATCTTACTAAGTGATTTCAAGGAGTTAAAAATTATTCTCCACTATCCATCTTTGGCACTTCTTTTGCTCTTATAATTCCAAACCTAACAAGAAAGGAGGTGAAATTAAATGAAGAAGGCAATTCTATTGATGGTTCTGTTGACTTTGTTTGCTTTTGTGTCTGGAGCGATCGCAGCAGCCCCTCCAAAGGCAGCAGGAACGACCCCTGCTCCGGCAGCCCCAGCCAGCACCGCACCTGCTAAATTGGAGAAGTTCAATGGTGCAATTAAGAGTGTGGATGCAATGGGGAAGAGCATTGTTGTTGCCAAAGGTAAGGAGGAGAAGACCTTTGTTACCAACGAGGCCACAAAGATTACCAAAGGCAAAGCGGCTCTTAAATTTGAGGATCTAAAGGCGGGATTGCATGTCCACGTCGAGTACGTAAAGGAGATGGACAAGAATGTTGCTGCCAAGATCGAAGGGTACGCTCCGAAAGCGCACCCAAAGGAAAAGTAATCCAAGAAGCAACTGAGAAATCCCTATCAAAGAGGCACACCATTTAAGTGTGCCTCTTTGATATAACGGTGAACGTTTGTAGTAGTATCCTGGTATATCCGATGCACTCTTCTAAGCCATAAGTTTAAGGGCATCAAATCTGGGTGCATTTAGTGACTTGTGGCGGAAGCGATAGGTCCGGAAGCAGCGATGATAATTAGCCGGAATTTATGGGAAAATTTTCGATGGTACTTGAATAAAGGTCCTAAGGAATACGTCAAATAAGTAACTTTTAAAGACAGAAAATAGACCTCATGGATGCCAATGACCATTCTTAAATTAAAAATAGGAGGTAGCAAAATGAAAAAATTACTTTTTGTAACAATTCTTTTTGTCTTGGCAATTGTCGTTCCTATTCCAACAATGGCACAGGTAAGTATCAATATTGGATTTCCTCCCCCACCTCCTATCCTATTTCCTGCACCTCCAGAGGTGATAGTGATGCCTGAGACGAGCGGCGTGTATGTTGTTCCTGATATCGACGTAGACTTGTTTTTCTGGAATGGTTTCTGGTGGCGTCTATGGGAGGGTCGTTGGTACCGCTCAGCTTATTATGACCGGGACTGGGTCTACTATGAGACTGTCCCAAGTTTCTATTTTAACATAGATCCACATTGGAGATATTACTACAGAAACCATGTTTGGTACGGACACCGCTGGGACTATCAACGAATTCCTTATGAACGACTTCAGCAGAACTGGAAGAGTTGGCATACGAGCAGATCTTGGGGGGGACAAAAAAACTGGGGCGTCCAGGGATATCCACCTCGAACACAAGCACACACGGAGGTGTTAAGACAACAGAGACGACTGGAATATCAACAGAGGCCTGAGGTTCAGAAACATCAGCAATATCTTCAGGAACAGAGACAACTACAGAAGTCTCAAGGAAAACCTGGAAGAAGGGAGGAGGAACATAGGAAGTAAGCTGAGAAAAAGCTCGTTACTTAATTATCGGCAGGGTCACCATGGCCCTGCCTTTTTTTATTTATTTCATTCGGTAATAATCAAATCCAAGGTCAATGTGCCGTTGAAGGATAGTAGGTGGAAGTGACAACGACGCGGAAATCCGTCTATCTGTGGTAGGCACGAAAATTCATTACTCATGATAAAGATGGCAGGCGACGTAATGGTCTTGTTTGATCTCCTTCAACTCTGGAATGACCGACTGGCACACCCCCTCTATTTTTCGGGGGCAGCGGGTGTGAAAATGGCAGCCCGATGGAGGATACATCGGACTTGGAATGTCTCCTTCTAAGATGATTCTCTTCCTTGTGATGTTTGGATCTGGCACAGGAATGGCAGAAAGAAGAGCGACCGTATAGGGATGGAGAGGTGAGCTGTAAAGCTCTTTATCTTTAGCTAACTCCGCAATTCTCCCCAAGTACATTACAGCAATCCGATCGCAAACGTGCTCGACAACCGCTAAATCATGAGCAATGATGATGTAAGAAAGTTTGAATTCCTCCTGAATATCCTCTAACAGGTTGATGACCTGGGCCTGAATCGAGACGTCGAGAGCAGAAACCGGCTCATCACCAATGATTAACTTTGGGTTTAGAGCAAGGGCCCTGGCGATTCCTATTCTCTGCCTCTGTCCTCCGCTGAATTCATGGGCATACCGCCCGGCATAGTCGGGGCTGAGACCGACTTTCTGAAGAAGAGAGGCGATCCGCTCCCTCTTCTCTTTTTTTGTAGAGATGTGGAAGACATCCAGAGGCTCTCCGACAATCCGCTCTACTGTTCTCCGTGGGTCAAGCGAGGCATAAGGGTCCTGAAAAACAATCTGCATATCTCTCCGGATGGAGCGCAATTCCTCGCGATCCAATTTGCAGACGTCCTTCCCTTCAAAAAGTATTTCTCCTTCAGTGGGTTCGATCAGCCTCAGGATCGCTCGAGCAGCGGTCGACTTCCCGCACCCGCTCTCACCCACCAGGCCTAGACTCTCCCCTCTGTTTAAATAAAAACTCACCCCGTCCACCGCATGGACATAACCGATGGGCTTTGAGAAGATTCCTCCCTTGACCGGAAAATATTTCTTAAGATTTTTTACTTCGAGCAGAGGTTCTGTCATACCTAATCTAACCTTTGAGCTTTGAGCCTTCAGCTTTGAGCATTAGAATTCGTTAGCCAGCAAGAGCTGAAATGGTTCCTTTCAATCTCTTTAAGCTCGGGCTCTTTTTCTTTGCAGATATCGATTGCTGATCGGCATCGTGTTGAAAACTTACATCCTGAAGGCAGTTCATAGAGACTGGGAACAACCCCCGGTATTTCGTTTAGACGAATCTTTCCGCGACGTATCTTATCCCCTAAAATCGGGATGGATTGAAGCAGGCCCATGGTGTAGGGATGTTGAGGATTTCCAAAAAGGGTCTTCGTCTCTGCCTCTTCCACAATCTTGCCCGCATACATGACGATGACCCGCTTTGTCGTTTCTGCGACCACCCCCAGGTTGTGCGTGATGAGGATGATGGCCGTTCCTAATTCCTCTTTCAGTCTATTCATCAGGTCAAGAATCTGCGCCTGGATGGTCACGTCCAGTGCAGTCGTGGGCTCATCCGCTATCAGAATCTCGGGGTTACAGGCGAGAGCCATAGCGATCATTATCCTCTGCCTCATTCCACCGCTCAGCTCATGAGGATGCCGGCCCACAGCTTTTTCAGGAGAAGGGATATTAACCAGCCTCAACATCTCGATGCTTTTTTCAAGGGCGTCTTTCCTGGATAATCCTTGATGCAGCTGGAGTGTTTCCTGAATCTGATTCCCCACTGTAAAAACCGGATTCAGGGAGGTCATGGGTTCCTGGAAGATCATGGAAATCCGATTTCCCCTGACCTTTCTCATCTGGTCCTCTGTACAATCCAGAAGGTTTTCCCCCTTGAACAGAATCTCTCCTCCTACAATCCTTCCGGGAGGGGCCGGAACGAGACGAAGGATGGATAATGCAGTAACGCTCTTCCCGCAACCGGACTCACCTACCACGCCTATAGGCTCACCTCTGGCCAGTTGGTAACTGACACCATCCACTGCCTTTGCGATCCCTTCGTAGGTGTAGAAGTAGGTCTTAAGATTCTTAATCTCAAGAATGATCTGCTCATTCATTGAAGATCTCTTGTCTCCTTGAATTACCATTCTTAATATACCTTAACCTCCGTCAGTTTTCAAAATCGTCCACCCGTAGTAAACGACTTAAATTAAGTTGACGCCTGCAATTCGAACGAAGTGATCCTTGCAATTCCATTTCCGTTCGATTAATAATGGGATATCAATCCTGGGGAGTTTTTTGAATGAAACATTTCTCCGATGCTTACCGGCTGAAAACCCCTCTTTCAGAAAAACTCTTCAAGAGGGCTAAGGAGGTGATGCCCGGAGGGATCTCTCATAACATTCATTTTTTCCCACCCTACCCTTTCTTCGTTAAGAGAACAAAGGGCTCCCAAGTCTGGGATGCGGATGGAAACGAATATGTGGACTGCTGGATGGGAAACTATACCCATATTCTGGGCTACCGTCCCAGGGTGGTGGTCCAGGCGATTGAAAAGCAGCTAAGAGAGGGAATTCACTGGGGAGGGGTCTATAAAAAACAGGTCGAATGGGCAGAACTGATCCGAGAACTGGTCCCCAGTGCAGAGATGGTCCGGTTCTGTTGCTCCGGAACAGAAGCAACGATGTACGCGGTGAGGCTTGTCCGCGCCTTCACGGGAAAGAAAACGATCTTAAAGATTGCAGGGGGCTGGCATGGAGCCAATCCCGATCTCTCCCTTGGGATAAAAACTCCCTATGAAAGGGAAGAGAGTCTCGGGCTGTTGCCCGAGCTCCAGCAATATACAAAGACGATTCCCTTCAACGACCTTTCCGGTACGCTCGAGGTCATCCACCAAAACGAAGAAGACCTGGCAGGAATTATTCTTGAGCCCGTCATCGGTGAAGGAGGCTTCACACCGGCTAAGAAAGAATATCTACAGATGCTCCGCTCCGAAACGAAGAAACTGGGTGCTCTCCTAACCTTTGATGAAGTCATCTCAGGCTTTCGAGTTGCCTTAGGGGGCGCGCAGGAAAGGTTCCATATCACTCCGGATCTCACAACACTGGGAAAGATCGTGGGAGGAGGATTGCCCGTCGGTGCCCTGGCGGGCAAAAGGGAGATCCTGGAGAAAACCTCACCCGAAAAAAAAGTGAATAAATGGGAGAGAATTCTTATCGGCGGGGGGACCTTTTCTGCCCATCCTTTGGCAGCGGCTGCGGGGCTAGCAATGCTCAGTTATCTAAAGGAGCACAGGCAAAAGGTCTACGCCATCTTGGAATCAAACGGTGAAAAAGTCCGAAAAGGGGTTCAAGAGGCGTTTGATCGAGAAGGGTTCAACGCCGTCGTCACGGGTGTCGGCTCGCTCTTTCAAACACATTTCCCTTTTAGGAAAGGAGAAACGCTGGATTCCCCCCATGCGATCAATCGTTTCACCGATGTAGAAAAAAGAGAGGTTGAGTTTCGAGTCAGAATGCTCACAAAAGGGATTCATGTGATGCACGGCGGAGGTTGTCTGTCTATCACCCACTCTGATGAAGATATTGAAAAAATCATCAGAGCTGCCCGAAAGGTCGCAAGGGAGATGGCCAAACTGTGATTGCGGATTGCGGAATGCGGATTAAAAATCTGAGAAATTGTAGCTTTGAACTCTTGGTCCCAAAATTTCACAATGTTAAAGGAGGCTGATATGGGAAATTTAGCAGGGAAAGCAGCGGTGTTGGTACTCTTTTTCGCACTGGTTTTGGGAGGGATGGTTATGGCAGCGGAATCAGCAAAGATAGGTATCATTGTGGTGGATGTCCAGGGGGACTTTACAAAACTTAAGAATGGCTCCTTGGCCGTGGACGGAACCGACGAGGCTTATATCAAAGCGGTTGAAGAAAATACCAAGAAATTGAAAGAGGCGGGTTATCCAATTTATGCAACTCAGGATTGGCATCCAAAAAATCACGCCTCTTTCTTTACCAATCACAAAGGGAAAAAGGCTTTTGATGTGATTAAACTACACGGGAAAGATCAGGTGCTCTGGCCTCCCCACTGCGTCCAGAACACTCCGGGAGCAGAAATCTTGTTGGATAAAAAATTATTTAAGGCAGTCGTGAGAAAGGGAATGGACCCCCAGTATGACAGTTATTCCGGCTTCCAGGACGATGGTGGGAAAAAGACAGAAATGGACAAACTGCTGAAGAAGGAGAAGATTAAGAAGGTAGTGGTTTACGGGATTGCGACAGATTATTGTGTGGCAATGACTGCGCGCGACGCAGCGGCAGCAGGTTATAAAGTTTTCATGATCAAGAATTTGTGCAGAGGCGTTGCGCCGGATACGTCTCAGAAGGCAATTGAAGACATGAAGTCCAAAGGGGTTATCGTTCTCGACGATCTCGATTTGGAAAAGATCAAAGCCACTAACTAAGGACTCCATAACTAAAAGACCTATCGGTGCAAAATCTCCCCTAACCCCTCTTTCCTAAAGAGGGGAAATCCCTCCCTTTTGCAAAGGGAGGAATGGAGGGATTTGGCAGTTGATGTTTTCTACGGGACCACTCGAAATGAAAGCATGTGCTGGCCGGAGTTGCCTGCCTGGTCAACGGCGAGAACCCGAAGTTTTACTTCGCCCGATCCTGCAGGAGGAATAGTTCTAACTTCGAAGAGGCTTGGCTTGCCTGCATAATTCAGATTGATTTTTTCTGAGGCCGTCTCCTCCCCATAGAGCCAGTGTCCCCATATCTCAAATTTATTCGCGTCCCAGAGACCTCCGGGAGTCACAGGACATCCTCAGAGCATTTTCACTTCAACCCTCACCAAAACCCCTTCTCCCTTCTTCAAACTTTCTTGGGTAGAAGGGCTCAAGATGTTGACAATCAATCCGTTTAATTCAATGATCACTCCTTCGCCCAAAATATTCTTTCCGGGAATAAGGGTGAGTGTCTTTGAGCTTTTCTGAATGGCATGGGGATAACCCAAGGGGGCTTCCGTATAAATTTCCACCTGGGTGGGCTTATCTAAAAGAAGATCTGCCTGGAAAAAGGCTCCGTCGGGAGTTCCATAGACAGTCTCTCCTCTCCGACGGGGTTCGACCATAATTCTGTCAGTATCGCCCATCCCTCCTTCTTGCTTTCCCTGAGCAAGAACTTCTCCAGTTTCAAGATTCTTGATTCGAACGAAGGCGCCCCCAACCCCTGAACCAATGATTTTGGCGTCCTTTGAAACGACACGGACGAGGATTTTCGTTGGAATCTTTTCAGCAGAGAAAGATGGCTGGACAAAAATAAGAGATCCATTTACAAACAAGAAAAAACTTAACAACAAAATGAAGAAATTAAGCATCAGTTGACCCACTTCTTTCAAATCTGTAGCGTCGGCATTTATTGCCGACAGCAATTCCGCCCCCAGTAAATGGAGGCGCTACATACTCATCATTCTTTCTGCTTTCTGCCTTCTGCTTTCGGCTTTCTGTTTCCCTAATAGTACCGCTTCTCCTCCATCTGGTCTTCGGCAAGATCGATGTTCCATTCCTTAAGTATCTTCGAGACGGCATGCTCACCACTTTCGATGCAATTGGGTACGCCCACTCCTCTGTAACTACCGCCTGCCAGGGCGAGACCAGGGATCTGGGCGCTCCGGTCCTCGATGAGTCTAACGCGGTCAAGATGACCCAGCGTATACTGGGGCATACCGAGATGCCATCGGTAGACCCGTGAGAAGAGCGGCTTTGCAAAAGGGTTGAGACCCAAGATATCATGAAACTCAGCCAGCACGATCTGAACGAGCTCCTCATCCGAACGCTCCAAAATCTCCTGGTTGTGCGGCCCTCCAACAAAACCACGCAGCAAAACCTTCCCCTTTGGTGCGCGGCCAAGCCACTTCGTGGAAGAATAAGTGGCTGCCATGAGTGCGCGACCTTCTACGAGTGGACACAGCACCCCGAATGCATTCAGATCGAAGCCAACCTCACTCTCGTTAAAGGCGACCGATATCGTCGCTGAGGAGGAGGCCAGTATATTTGCAAGGGCATCTGCAATAGCTCCGTCATGCGGCCGGATAAGCGGTTCGGCAGCCCACGACTCGGTGGCCACAACGATTCCATCCCCATCGACGGAAGACCCATCAGACAATGACAGACGCCAACCGCTGTTGGTGAGATGCTCGAGCGAGCGGACGGATATACCCGTGCGCATGCGCTGAAGACCCGCGGCGTCAGCCATGCTATCGGTCAGTTGTTGCATCCCGTTTGCAAACGAGGTGAAGAACGTACGCGGCTTTTCCCCTGGTTTGGCGAGGTACTTGCGCCGCATCTCTTCAACCTTGTGCCGGATGGCGATGAAAGCCTTCAACAGGGATCCGTAATTCTGCTCCATCTCAAGGAGACGTGGAAACGTCGCAGCAAGTGACATCTGCTTTGGATCGGATGCGTGAACGCCGCCAACGAGGGGTTCGGCAAGGCGATCAAGGCACTCGCGCCCCATGCGCCGGACCACAAAACTCTCAAGCGTCTCATCATTGAACTCGCCCGGTCCGACCTTCTTCGGCGGGATGAAGAGATCCATCGCCATCCGTATCTTCCCAGGCCACGAGAAGAGGCCGGTTGTGGCAAAGGGCACGAACTTTGTGGGTGCAAACATCATCACCCCGTCGGGCATTTGATGGAGTTTGCCGCGAGAAAGAATCCAAGTGCGCCTCCGGGAGTCATCCGTCGGCAATTCGTCGTCGAAGATTCCAAGGATTTTTGCGATGCGGTGGCAGGCCGGTTTTTCAGTCAAGAAGCAGTCCGGACCGCCATCCACAATGAACCTGCCCTTCTCCGAAGGATCCGGTACGATCTCGGTGAGAATCTTGCCGCCGAGGCGCTTGTCCTTCTCGATCAGGACGAAATCGACCCCGTGCCCCTCGGATGCAGCCCGGCTAATCTTGAGAGCCGCACCCAGCCCGGCCACGCCGCCACCGATAATGATGATCCGCTTCATCTGTCCCCAACAATACAAAGTCCAAATGCGGCTATCAGGTTATCAGAATATCAGTGTGCAGGATAGCAGGATATCAGAATATCCGGAAAACAGAAACCATTCTTTATCCTGATACCCTGATGTTCTGATTTCCACATTCTGGTAACCTGCTATTCTGATGTCCTTCAGTTGGCCTTGTTCAAATGCTCTTCAACAATTCTTGAGAGTGCTTCTATGAATTTCTCGGAAGAATTGAGGGAGTTCGTCCTTTTTAATATCATCCCAAGGGATTCAGCCTTTCGTCGGTAAAGCACGTCTATATCGTAAAGCACCTCGACGTGATCCGCAACAAACCCAATGGGGATGATGAGAGCCTCTCGAATCTTCTGTTGTGAGAGTTCAGTCAGCACGGATTCCACGTCTGGACCTAACCATTCCTCTGGTCCCATCCCCCTGCTTTGAAAGGCAATATGCCAGGGAAGGGGTTCGAGCTTCTTGACGACCCCTCTTACACTCTCCTCGATATCCTTGACGTAGGGTTCATTCTCGACAAGCGACTTTGGAAGGCTGTGTGCGGAGAAGATAAGATGAACTCTCTTTTTCTGTTCGGGGGTGAACTGTTTCAGCCCTTCTTCAATCCTTTCCTGAATCGCGTCGAGAAAGAGAGGATGTAGATGCCACCCCACGACAAAACAAATCTCTATCTTTTCCCTAATATTCTTTCTGATGTGACCCAACTCTTCGATATAAGCTCCTGTGCTTGCACTGGATCGAAAAGGCGCCATGGGGAGGGCGATCACCTCCCGGATTCCATCCCGAAGAATCTCTTTCAATGTCTCTTCGATCGGTGGATGACCATAACGCATTCCCACGTACGATGTGAATCGGTAGCCCTTTGATTTTAAGCTCTCTTCCAGGGCCCTAGCTTGCTTTAACGTAATCTCCGGAAGCGGGGAGCGACTGCCGATCAATCGGTAACGCTCCTTGACTCTCTCCAACTGTCCCGCAGAAGGCTTTCTGCCCCTGAAGAGACGGGTTAAGAACAGCTCCACCTCGTCGAGTGAGCGCGGACCCCCAAAGGCTAAAAGGAGAAGGGCCTTCATAAACTAACCCAAATTCAATGTTAGAGGTTGGAGGATCGAGGCAAATTCTTTTGCCTCTAACCTCAAGCGCCTGACGTCCGCAGGTTGCGATCCTCGCACCTTCGGCTATTTCGAGCTATACTCATGAACCATATCGACTAAAGCTGCTACATTTTGGGGGGGTGTGTTCGGAAGGATTCCGTGACCGAGGTTGAAGATATGGCCAGGCCGGCCCTCTACGCCACCGAGGATCCGTTTAACTTCCTTCTCGATCAACTCTATGGGAGCGAGCAAAACAACGGGATCGAGGTTCCCCTGGATGGCAACATCGTGCCCGATACGGCCCCAGGCTTCGCCAATATCCACCCGCCAATCCACTCCGATCACGTCTCCACCGGCCCGCTTCATCAGTTCCAAAAGGCCGGAGTTGGAGGTAGCAAAATGGATGAGCGGAACACCTCTGCCGACACCTTCGATGACCTTCTTGGAATAAGGAAGAACATATTCCCCATAATCGTGCGGGCTCAGGCAGCCTACCCAGGAGTCAAAGATCTGAATCGTCTGAACGCCGGATCGAATCTGGGCGTTCAGGTACCGGATGAGCACTTCAGAGAGCTTCTCCATCAGGGCATCCCATGCGGGACGGTCCTGGTACATGAGGCTCTTGGTGAGGACGTAATTTTTTGAATGACCTCCTTCGATGATGTAACTCGCCAGCGTGAAGGGAGCACCGCAGAACCCGATTAAAGGAACTTTTCCTTCCAATTCCTTCCGGACGATTCGAATCGCCTTCATGAGGAAAGGTATTTCCTCTTCCGGTTCGATGACCCTCAACTTCTCCACTTCTTTCATCTGCCGGAGAGGATGATGGAAAACAGGGCCTTCCCCTTTTGCAAACTCAAATTCCACTCCCATCGGCTCCAGTGGAATGAGGATATCTGAAAAGATGATGGCCGCGTCAAGTTTAAACTTCTCTATGGGCTGAAGCGTTACCTTTGCTGCTAACTCAGGATTCTTGCACATCTCCAGGAAAGAATATTTCTTCCGGAGCGCGCGGTACTCCTTCAAATACCGGCCCGCCTGCCGCATGAGCCAGATCGGCGTGTAATCCGTTGGCTCTCTCCGACATGCTTTGAGAAAAGGATATCGGTTCTCATCCTTTTTCATAGCGTATCTCTGAACGATAAATTTGGCATCATGGTATCGAGCTCAGAAATAATTTCAAATGCCAAA
>Ga0187771_10001112_pt1 | contig 17648 bp, 21 predicted proteins | sample 0116_SJ02_MP15_1_FD_133139 | JGI IMG/M metagenome (GOLD analysis project Ga0187771, IMG submission 133139) | Tropical peat soil microbial communities from peatlands in Department of Meta, Colombia - 0116_SJ02_MP15_10_MG | ecosystem: Environmental > Terrestrial > Soil > Wetlands > Peat | place...
CGAGTCCATCAAGCAGGCTGTCGACGACGCGGGAGTGGACAGGAAGGACATCAGGAACGTAATCGTAGGGAACATGGGGGGCTGGAGCCAGGAGTCGCTGCCTGCGGTGGTGGTCGACGAGTATGCCGGGCTCAGCGGTGCGGGGACGATGCGGGTAGAAGCCGCCTGCGCGAGTGGGAGTGCTGCCCTGAAGTCCGCGCATGACTGCGTGGCGAGCGGCGACGGGGACCTGGCATTGGCCGTGGGGGTCGAGAAAATGACGGAAGTGGACACCCCAACAGCCGTGGAACTGATAGGCAGGGCCGGCTCTTACTTCTGGGAGTTCGAGAACTTTGGCATGACCTTCCCTGCCTACTACGCCCTCCATGCGGTGGCCCACATGAGCAAGTTCGGAACGACCGAGGAGGACCTGGCCAGGGTCGCGGTGAAGGCGCATCACTACGGCGCCATGAACCCCCTGGCGCAGTTCCAGAAGGAGATAACGCTCGAAAAGGCCCTGGGCTCTCAGGTGGTAGCCTGGCCCCTGAAGCTTTTCGACGCCTGCCCCCTTACGGACGGTTCGGCGGCCGTGGTGCTTGCCTCCGAAGAGGTCGCGAAGAAGCTCACCGACACACCCGTCTGGATCAGGGGGATCGGTTCCTCTTCCGACAGCGCGAATCTCGGCAGGAGGGGGAGCTACGTTGGCCTCGAGGCGGCAGTCAGGGCCGCCAAGGTGGCCTACTCCTTGGCGAAAGTGGGCCCCGGGGACATAGACGTCGCCACAGCCCACGACTGTTTCACAATCGCTGAGCTGATGGCCTACGAGGACCTCGGGTTCTGCAAGAAGGGGGAGGGCGCCAAGATGATTCGCGAAGGCCAAACCGAAATTGGAGGAAGGATACCTGTGAACCTCGACGGCGGGCTCAAGGCGAAGGGACACCCGGTTGGAGCCACAGGCGTATCCATGACCGTTGAGATAACGAAGCAGCTCAGGGGCGAGGCGGGGAGGCACCAGGCTCCAATCAAGAGGGGGGTAGGGCTCGTCCACAACATCGGCGGGACCGGGCACTACGCCTACGTCACCATCCTCGGGAGGGACTAGGGGTGTCTGAAGAGCTAATGCTGCACTCGAGAAGGGCCCTCACCCTGAGGTTCGACCTGCCGGTCTCCAAGACCAAGGAGTTCTGGGATTCGCTCCGGAGCGGGAGGTTCGTGACCACGAGGTGCAAGAAATGCGGCAACATTTCCTTCCCCCCTCAATCCGACTGCCCGAAGTGCATGGGTTCCGAGCACGAATGGATCGATCTCGGCCGGGACGCGACACTGGTCACATGTACCTACGCCAGCGTCAGGCCGCCAAGCTTCGCCAGCAGCGACCCCTACATAATAGCCATCGGTGAGTTCCCCGCTGGTGTGAAGGTTCTCGCCTGGCTCGAGGGGGCCAAACGGGACGAGGCTAAGCCAGGGATGAAGCTGAGGGTCGAGGCGCGCGCCAGCAGCGAGGGGAACCCGTTCTACGTTTTCGTGCGAGCCTAGAACTCGGTGGGGATTCCCTTCATCACGTCCGCGACGCGGTTGAGCTTGTCCCTGTACATCATGACCTTCGTTATGGAGCCTTTGAACTTGAGCTGCCCCTTTAGCACCGCCGACTGGATGTCTACCTCCCCCTTCTGCACCTTGGTCCATGCGTCGTAGGGCCCTTCGAAGGTGAACTCGGCCGGAGTGCCGGGAGCAGCCTTCTGTAGATTTGTCACGCCGTTATCCACGTTCACCACGTAGTACTGTCCGATGTCGGTCACCCCAAACCCGATGCTCGTCTTGAAGTTCTTCGTGCTTTCCACCCATTTTGCGTCCTGCGCAAGCGCGGTCTGCACCTGCGAGAAGTACTCGTCGCTAAGATACTTCGCCATTGGCCCCGGCCGCAGAGGCTCGTCTTTTGAGGTTACCGATAGCTCCGGAGGTCAGGACGCTGACCAGATCTGTCTCGCCCACTTTCAGACCCGACCCGGTGTCTCGCAAGAGCGGAACGACCTCGTTCGTCGTCTTCACGATGACCGCCCTCGGATTCTCCTTGATGGGTATGACCTTCGCTTCCGGGTGCCGTCCTCTGATGAAATCAGAGAACATGCGCAGATCCTCCTCTGACAGGTTCGCGCTCCCAAGGAAAAGCACGTAGCGCTTCGACATTTATCCTACCTTCAACTGCTGGACGAAGAACTCCCTCGCGTGGCCGTGCATCAGGAAAGCCCGCGGCTTGACCTTTAGGCGGATCGCGTCTTCGTACCCTGTGGCGATCTCGCCCTCGACCAGCTTCTGCTTGTCGAGCCTCAAGAACAGAGACGAGTGCTCGTCTACGAGCTTGTCGATGTCCTTAGCCAACTCCTTCCTCAGACCTCCGGGCATCCTCGCGGTCAGAGCCGCGAACGCCTTGGTGGCTTGGTCCCCGTGCAGGTGCACCCCGACCTTCTTGATGCTGTTGCCAAAGTGCCCCTCCATTTCTACGGTTTCGAGAGTCCCATCGGCATCTATCAGTCCTCTCACAGCCGCAATGACGCGTTCGCTGTCTTCGGTCGCATGCAGCAGCATCGAAACGTCTAGGGACTGGATCGTGCTCTTCATCAGAGGACCGTGGGGGCCCTGTCCTATAATACCGTGGTCCATGTCTCTGGCAGCCAGCTGTTCTGAGAGAGTCTTGCACCGCGGTGCACTGGCAGGCTGTCTCATGACGGCAAAGAACGAACTTCTGGGCGCGACACAGAGAAGATTAACTACACCCGCCCGGAACGCCCCCTACCTTGCCGAAGAAGCTGACCGTCGAGGACATTCTCTCGGATGAGCTGAAGCGCGAAATGAACATGGACACGAATACCTTCGCCGTCCTGGATGATTGGGACTCCGTCATGCACAGCGTGTACCAGATGCCCATAGAGTTTGCCGGCTACACGAACAAGATTGCTGACATGAAACTGCTCAAAGAGATGGTGAACACGCTTGCAGCCCAGGATTTCGACAACGTGAAGCGGAGCGAGAGCAGGAAGAAGCAGCTCGCCCAGTTCACGAAGACTCTCAGCATGTATTACAACCTCGTCTTCACCAAGGGAAAGAAGAAGGTCGGCTACGGCACCCTTTTTCATTTCCCGAAGCTCAAGACTAACCCTGACAGGAGCGGCGGTATCGTCCTAGCCGCGAAAATAGTCGTGGGCGGAAAGAAGCATGAGGTCACCTTCGAGAGGGGGAAGTTCGACGACTTCTTGGTGGACGTCATGCCCTACGTCAACCTTCTGGGCGACCTCTACCGCCAGACCCGCAAGCTGTAGTCCACAATGAGACGCTACATCCTCGGGGTCGAAAGCACGGCCCACACGTTCTCGGTGTCCATCATGTCATCCGACGGGGATATCCTGTCCAACACGAAGTCAGTGTATGAGCCGCCTGAAGGAAGCGGAATACATCCTTTCGAGGCCTCCCAGAACCACCTAGCGGCTGCTCCGAGGGTGGTCGCGGACGCGCTCGATATTTCAAGAGTTCCTATGAGGGGGCTCTGCGCGGTCGCCTACGCGATGGGGCCGGGGCTTGGGCCCTGCCTAAGGGTCGGGGCCGTGGTGGCCAGGACTCTTTCCTCGTCGCTCGGAGTTCCCCTCATACCCGTCAACCACGCGGTGGGGCACATTGAACTTGGCTGCTTGCTTACCGGCTCGAAGGACCCCGTCGTCCTCCTCGTGTCTGGCGGGCACACCATGATTCTGGCCTTCTCGGGGAAGCGGTGGCGTGTCCTCGGTGAGTCCCTCGACCTCACCCTGGGCCAGCTGCTGGACCAGTTTGGGAGGCACTACGGCCTGGCCTCACCCTGCGGCAGCGCCATTGAGAAAGCGGCGGCCTCCTCCTCCAATTATCTCAGGCTCCCTTACTCGGTGAAGGGGAACGACGTTTCATTCTCCGGACTCCTCACAGCGTCAAAGCTCCTACTAGTCAGAGGGAGGTCGTTCTCCGACGTCTCGTATTCGATACAGGAAACCGCATTCGCCATGGTCACCGAGGTCACCGAGAGGGCTCTGGCCTTTACAGGGAAGAAGGAGGTAATGATCGTAGGAGGGGTGGCAGCCAATAGGAGGCTCAGCGGCATGATGAGCGACATGGCGAGGAGGCATTCGGCAGTCGTCACCATGACTCCCCTCGAGTACAGCGGGGACTGCGGGGCGCAAATAGCATGGACGGGCTGGCTCGCCTACACCTGTGGCATCAAGGTACCCATCCCGGAGTCGAAAGTCCTGCAATCGTGGAGGCTTGACCGTGTCGATATCCCTTGGCGTAACTGAGTACTCTGGGGGGCGCCTGCTCTACAGGGGGGCCGAGGCGGACGTGATTCTGGGAGATTGGCAGGGGCTGGAGGCAGTGTTCAAGATAAGGAAGCCTCTGACGTACAGGCTCCAGGTCCTAGACGAAGCCATACGTCGGCAGAGGACGGTGCACGAGGCAGAGATGATACATCTCGCAAGGAAAGCGGGGGTTGTCTCTCCATTCCTCTACAACGTCGATATCAAATCCTCCACACTCGTCATGCAATTCGTGAGAGGCGACCGCGTGAAGGACCTGGTCGAGTCGCTGTCCGGCAGTCAGCTGGATAGGCTGTTCTTCGAGTTCGGCCAGGACGTCGCAAAGTTACATCACTTCGGCATCATGCATGGCGACCTGACCACAGCGAATGTTGTCAGGAGCAACGGACGACTCGTCTTCGTCGACTTCGGTCTTTCTGTGCGGACGACGAGGCTGGAGGACCATGCGGTCGACCTGAGGCTCATCAAGGAAACACTGGTCGGCGCCCACCCCGACGTGTCAGCCAGGGCCCTGGATGCCCTGTATAGGGGGTACGCCTCAGTGGTCGGCGCTGCCCGGTCCCGTGTTGTCCTGAAGCAACTGCAGAACATCGAGAGAAGAGGAAGATACGCCCGGGTCACATGAAACGACCTATTGGCAGGCAACATTTATCAGCCCAACTCTTAGGACTCGCCTGAAAGGGTCACGGCATGGCACGCATTCATTCACACAGGCACGGGAAATCTCACCAGACGAGACCCCCAAGCAAGAGCATCCCCAGCTGGGTCTCGACCACCCCCGACGAGGCAAAGGCAGTGGTCCTCAAGCTCGCAAAGGAAGGGGTAACTCCGAGCAGGATAGGGCAGGCGCTCCGTGATGACTACGGTGTCCCCCTGCTGAAGCCTCTATTGGGCAAGTCCCTAATGAGGGTCCTCGTAGACGGGAAGGTTGCGCCGAAGGTCCCCCAGGACCTGCAGGACCTTATAGAGCGGGCGCAACGTGTCCAGAAGCACCTTCAGGCTCATAAGAGCGACAGGAAGAACGTTCACTCCCTCGAGCTCGTTGAGGCCAAGATCTACCGCCTATCGAAGTACTACAAGGAGAAGGGAGTCCTGCCGAGCGACTTCAAGTACACTGCCGTCGTCGCCCAGCTGGCGTAGGGAGGAGGCGGGCCTTTGGCCGACCTCGAGGGCCTGCTCGCGAGATACAGGTCATTGGTTCCCGATGTGACCAGAGTCACACGGAGCGGCAAGAGAATTCTGATCGTCACTCATATCGATGCGGACGGCCTCTGCAGCGGTTCAACAATGTTCGCGGCCCTCATGCGGAAAGGAGCCAACGCCACACTGCGCACCGTCCCCGATCTTGATTCGAGAGCGATTGCCGAACTCGGCGCCCAGAATTTCGACTTCTACATCTTCACTGATCTCGGGTCCACGCTCGTAGAGGAGATTGAGGCGGCGTTCCAGGGGAGATGGCTCGTACTAGATCACCACCAGATTCCGGAGAAGGACGCAGAGAATCCTTCGGTGGTGAACGCCTGGCGCTACGGCTTCGACGGGGGCAATGAGGCGTGTTCCTCTGCTATGGCATACTTCTTCGCATCCGCCCTCGATCCCGCGAACGACGACCTCTCTCCACTCGCAGTTGTCGGAGCCCTGGCAGACAGGCAGGACGCCGGCCCGGGAAGGTCTCTGACCGGACTAAACAGAGTTGCGATGGAGGACGCTCGGGCCCGTGGGCTCCTCACGGTTTCGAAAGATCTGATGTTCACCGGGAGGGAGACGAGACCCATACACGAAGCCATAGCGCTCACCTCCACGCCATTCCTGAAAGGTCTCACGGGGAGCAAGGACGCCGTCCTTGCCGCCCTCCATGAGTCGGGGCTGACGCTGAAGGACGAGGGAACCTGGAGGACGATTTCATCCCTTTCCCCGCAGGAGAAGATGAAACTGACAGAAGTGATTGCGAGCACCCTGGGGCCGGTTGACGGCGCAACTGAGGCCATGGCGAACCTGGTTGGGGAGGCGTACACGTTTGAGTTCGAGGATTCCTTCACCCCACTGAGGGACGCCCGGGAGTTCGGGACCTTGCTGAACGCCTGCGGGAGGATGGGGGCGGCGGGGACAGGGATTTCGATCTGCCTCGGGGACCGGACTGAGGCGCTGAAAGCCGCGATGAAAACCCTGGCTGACTACAGGTCAGGGATAAACAAGGCCCTCGGAGAGCTGACTTCCGAGCCATCTCGGTTGGAGCAGCACGGAATCGTGATTCTTGTCAAGGGGGAAGGAATCGTGGACGAGAGGCTTCTGGGACCAGTGATCTCCATTCTTACTTCCTCCCCGGAGTTCAAAGATAAGGTGGTCGTCGGGAGCGCCAACAGCAGGGATTCAGACCTGAAAATATCGTCGAGGGTCGGGGACGCCTTCGCCGGGAATGTAAACCTGGGAGTCATCATGCGCGAGGCAGCCGAGGCCGTCGACGGTGTGGGGGGCGGCCACGCCATGGCCGCGGGTGCCAAGATCCCTTCATCAAAGGCGGAGTCCTTCTCCAGGGCGGTCGTGGAAAGAATCTCCTCTTGAAGGCCAGCGTCACCCTTACTGTCAGGCTATCCGGTGCGGCTGAGGGGAAGAGCCTGTCTGCCGTTCTCGCTCCTGACAACCAAGGTCTCCCTCAAGGGATGCTCCTCTCGATGGCGACCAGGGGGAAGGTGCTCGAGTTAGTGGTCTCGGCCGGTTCCCCATCTGCCTCCCTCTCCACTGTCCTTGCCATCCTGCGGGACGTCACCCTGTTCCAGGAGGTATGGCTTTTATCGCGTCAGAAGGGAGGAGGGGTCCAGAGGACCTGACCTGAGTTGATGGACGTCAAACTCATTCGCGAGAATCCCGAGACCGTTGTGGCGAGCCTGAAGCGCAGGGGCGCAGTCGATAAGATTCCCCTGGTTACAGTGGCGGCCAGGGCGGACTCCGACTGGCGTAGGTACAAGACCGAAGTGGACAGGCTGAGGCACAGGCAGAACGAGCTGACCGCAGAGGTGGCGGCCCTGAAAAAGAAGGGGGCGCCCATAGAGGACAAGCTAAAGGAGGTCAAGGACATCCCTCAGAAGATCAAGGACCTGGAGGCGAAGTCCGAGGAAGCGAGCACGAAGCTGAACGGCGCGCTCATGAGCCTCCCAAACATCCTGCACGAGAGCGTCCCCACGGGCAAGGACGAAAGCGAGAGCGTGACCGTCAGAACCTGGGGAGGGAGCGCTGACTTCGGCTTCCACCCCAAGGACCACATTGACCTGCTCACAGCGCTCGACATGGTGGACATGGAGCGGGGTGCGAAGGTCGCGGGGGCGCGCTTCTTCTTCCTGAAGGGGGACGCCGTCAAGCTAGAGCACGCAATAATGCAGTTCGCCCTGGACTTCCTACGCGCCAGAGGGTACACGCCCGTCGAGCCCCCGTTCATGCTCAACCGGGAATCCTACGAAGGGGTAGTCAACCTCGAGGATTTCGGGCCTGTAATCTACAAGATCGAGGGGGAGGACCTGCACTTGATCGCCACCTCGGAGCACCCTCTCGTCTCTATGCGCATGGACGAGATACTTGATGCTACGAAGCTCCCGATCAAGTATTGCGGCTTCAGCCCCTGTTTCAGGGTGGAGGCCGGGGCTCACGGGAAGGACACCAAGGGCATATTCAGGGTACACCAGTTCTACAAAGTGGAGCAGGTGGTCTTCAGTAAGCCCGACCAAAGCTGGAAGATTCACGAGGAGCTCATCGGGAACGCTGAGGAGATTTACAGAGCCCTTGGGATACCATACAGAGTTGTGGTCCTCTGCAGTGGAGACACCGGTTTCATGTCCGCGAAGACCTACGACCTGGAAGCTTGGCTCCCCGGCCAGGGCAAGTACAGGGAGATGGCCTCGGCCAGCAACATTACAGACTACCAGTCTAGACGTCTCCGGATCCGCTACCGCGAAAAACAAAGCGACCCCACCGTTCTGGTGCATACGCTGAACTCAACGGCGGTTGTCACCAGGACTCTTGTGGCTATGGTTGAGAACTTCCAGCAGAGGGACGGCTCTGTGAAGATCCCAAAGGCGCTCTCCCCCTATATGAGCGGAATCACGTCCCTACAGAAGCGCTGAGGTTAAATGCCCGCGCCGAACGGGGCGCCTTCACTTGCCAAAGAAAGTAGCAAAGGTGCGGGACAAGTGGAAGTTGAAGCAGTGGGTCACTGTTACCGCATCGCCATCGTTCGGTAGCGCTCCCATAGCGCGCATTCCTCTCACAGACGTCCAGAAGCCCGAGGGAAGGGTCATAGAGACGACCCTCTACGACATCCTGAAGCAGGACCCTCAGCACTACGCGTTCAAGCTCTTCTTCCAGGTCGACAGGGTCGAGAGGGAGACAGCCTACACGGTGTTCAAGGGGCACGAGTATTCTCGCGAGTTCCTCAGGAGTCTCATACGCCGGGGCTCCTCTATGTCAGATTTCATCCACGACTACACGACGAAGGATGGGTACGTCGTGAGAGTCTACTGTACCGCCCTCTCTCAGGGAAAGATGAACAGTTCCAAGAAGCACGATCTCAGACTCATAATGGACACGGTGATCAGGGAAAAGGCGGCCAGCATGAACTATGAGGGGTTCGTGCAGGAGCTAGTCTTACAGAAAGTCGCCTCTGACGTATACAACGAGGCCAAGAAGGTGACCCACCTCAGGCACGTGGGAGTGAGGAAGAGCAAGCTGATCTCCCGACCTGAGCCAAGGAAGGCAGAGCCTCTAGCCCCTCTTGCCGCTTGAGACTATCTTCACGATGTCCCTGTTCTTGAGCACGTGGTCCGAGCCAAGCCTTTTTCCGGTCCTCGCATCAACGGCATAGAGGAACGTGTCGGCCAGCTCGCTGTGAACCGTCCTCGCCAGGTCTAGGGCCGTGGACCCGCCCTTCATAACGAAAGCATCGGGAAGCACTCGACCGTCCTTGTCGGACAGCCGAGCCTCGTCCTCCACCGGGAACACCACTATCGCCCTTAGCAGGTCAAAGAACGCCTGGTTGATGGCGTCCTGGACCCCTGTCCCCCCGTAGACCTTCATCACCTTCACTTCTACCATCCTGAGGGCATTGTTTTGGGCCGGGCTGAGCTTTTGCGGATTCTTCACACTGAAATTCGGATCCCCCGGTGTGTACTCCACCAGCCCGTGATCAGCAGCCTTTCTCAAGAGCAGCTCCGCCTCCGATGCGCACGGGACGATCCTCCTCCCTGTCTTTCGTAGGGCTTCTATGTTCGCCGCTGACGAGGGGAGGTCGGCCTTGTTTGCCGCAATCAGAGACGGCTTAGTGAGCTTCCTGGTCTCCACCACGAATTGCATTATCTGTTCGTCTGTCCATGCCGTCGGCTTCTCCGTCCTGAGGTGCAGACGAAGCACCACCTGCTCGACGTCCCCGAAGGTGACGGAGAGGCCCGAAAGCCTGTCCGCCAGGTGCTCGACGATTTTCCCTCCTGTCTGCTCTAATGACCTTGTCACCTTCTCCCAGTCTTTCTTGATGATGCCAAACATCCAGAGGTCAAACTCATGCTCGACCATTGCTACGTCCCCGACCGGGTCATGACTGCCCGGTGGGACCTTCCTCCCTTCGAGGTCCGTCGACCCTGAAGCGTCAACAACCTGAATCAGAGCGTCTGCTTGCCTCACGTCGTCCAGGAACTGGTTCCCCAGCCCCTTCCCCTTCGATGCACCTTCGACCAAGCCAGCGACATCCACTATTTTCACAGGGATGAGTCTGATGCCATTCACACAAGCCGAATTCCTCGGATTGTCAGTGACCCCCATCTCCCTGCACACGCACTGCGTCATGAGATGTGCGACCCCTATGTTCGGCTGGATGGTCGTGAAGGGGTAGTCAGCGATGGGAACGTCCTTCAGCGTTGCCGCGGCAAAAAATGTGGATTTCCCGACATTAGGTTTGCCGACGACCCCCACGAGCACGACTCGCCCAAAACTCAGGCCCGTTATAACCGTCTCACTGGGCGGTTCCAACGTTGGTCAGAATCTGTGTCATCGGCGGAGGATCTGCGGGCGAAGAAGCGGCATTCGAAGCCGACCTCAGGGGAGCTGAAGTCACCATCGTCGAGCGAGAGGCTGACCGGCAGCCGCCTTGGAAGTCTTGGCCAGAACTGATTTCCCAATCTCTGGCGAGCGGAGGACTCAATGGGAGAAGGAAATCATTCATGAGCGTGCTCACCTCGGAGGCAAGGAGCGCAGGGCCGAGCCTCGTGACTCTCTCTAAGGGTGACAAACTCCGATTCGACTCGATAGTAGTCGCCACTGGAAGCCGGTTCAAGCCTGTTCCGTTCCCTGGGGCTCGCAAGCCTGGGGTATTCATCTTGGATGGGGCAGAGAAGTACGAAGAGCTGGGCCGTGCCTGTCCTTCCATTGACGAAGCCGTCGTCGTGGGAGAGGGATATCGCGGGCTCGAGGTGGCTGACAGGCTGTGCAACTTCGGGGTCGGAGTCCTCCTCTTGATTTCCTGCTGGCAACACGATGCTCCGGCCCAGGTCGTTGTGGATGTGATCGAGGACGCTGCCCGAGAGAGGGGCATCGAAGTCAAGCGAGGGGGAGTCTCGAGGGCAGTCGGGAACGGCAGAGTCGAAGCCGTGATGTCCGACGGCTCCGTAATCCCCTGTGATACCCTAATAGTCGCCCCGCCTCGCGTGCCCAATCCGATTCCCTCCTTGCTGAGACTCGGGCAGACGGGCGCAATCGAGGTCGACGGGACAATGAGGACAAGTGAGAGTTCCATGTTCGCCGCAGGCGGGTGCGCAGAACTGAGGGGGAGCATCTTGGGTTCGGGGGCTCTCGCAGCGGAGCCGTCCCTTTCCGGAAGAATCGCCGGCTCTAACTCTACGGGTTCGACCCACTCGATTGGAGGGGCAAGAATAGACCAGCTGCGCGTGTTCGGGCTGGGATGGTCGCGAATAAGAAGGCGAACGGGCTCCCCTATGTCATTCGAGAGTCGAGTGGAAACCGTCAGCCGTCGCTGGGGGCCTACTTCAGCCTGCGTCATCATGCACGAGAGATTCAGTGAGAGAGTCGTCGGAGTGGAATCGATTCAACCATCTGCGTCCTCCCCTGCAGGGCTTCCTCCGATTGCCGCCGGAGTGACTCTCGAGGCCCTTGCCTATGGATTAGGTTCAAGCGATATATCGCAGATTTCGGAGACCGCTAGGCTGGGGTTGCGAGAGTGGCCAAGGTCCTGATCTGTGACCACGTTGAGGTAGAGAAGCTCGCCCTGGGGCCGGGCGTGGTTGTCGACTACAAGCCCACCATTACGAAGGAAGAACTCCTCTCCGTAGCAGGGGAATATGACGCCTTCATCGTCCGGAGCAGGACGAAGATCGACCGCGCCGTCTTGGACAGGGCGACTAGGCTGAGGCTCGTTGCCAGGCCTGGCACAGGACTGGACAACATAGACGTAGAATATGCGAAGTCCAAGGGGGTCACGGTCGTCAACAGCCCTGAGTCACTGGTCGAAGCGGTTGCGGAGCATGTCGTGCTGCTGATGCTGGCACTCAGCAGGAAGTTGGTCGTGGCAGACGTCGGCACCAGGGCGGGGAAGTGGGAGAAGAACGCACTGATGGGTAAGGAGCTGAAAGGCAAGGTCCTGGGAATCGTAGGCCTCGGCAGAATCGGAAGGCGCATCGCAGAGGTAGCTAAGACACTCGGGATGTCAATCATGTTCTATGACGTAATCTCAATCCCACCCGAAGTCGTGGCTCCTCTCGGGGCCAGGGTCGTTGGTCTTGACGAGCTTCTCAGGAGCTCAGACTACATCACGCTTCACGTCCCCATGACGCCGGATACCGTCCACATGATTGGCGTCCAGAGGCTCAGCCAGATGAAAAAGAACGCCTTCCTCATCAACACATCGAGAGGGGGTGTCATCGATGAGACGGCCCTTGCCGTCGCCCTCCAGAACGGTGTTATCGCCGGCGCTGCTCTCGATGTGTTCGAGAAAGAGCCACCTGCTGGCCCCATACTCACAGCCCCGAACACTATTCTAACGCCTCACATAGGAGGGCAGACAGAGGAGGCCCAGACAAACGCAATCGTCGTTGTCGGGGAAAAGGTCCGGGATTTCTTCTCATCAGGCTAGAAATTCGAAGAACGTTTATTTGCCGACTGAAAACGAGGCGCCCCGATGCCCATGTACAACCGGATTTCAGATACGTGGCATGACATCTTCCACCTGAAGGGAGGGGACATGAGAGCTCGGGCAGTGGAGCTGAGGAAACAGCCGGCAATGCTGAGAGTTGATAGGCCCTGGAGGCTTGACAGGGCGAGGGCCCTAGGCTACAAGGCAAAGGAAGGGGTTGTGGTCATCCGGATGCGCGTGTCGAGAGGTGGGATGCGAAAGCAGCGCCCGACCTCCGGTAGAAGACCGAAGCACATGGGCGTCCTGAAAATCAAGTCGGCGGTGTCCTCCCAGAAAGTCGCGGAGAGAAGGGCCGCCGAAAGGCACCCCAACATGAGGCTCTTGGGCTCCTATCCTGTCTGGGAGGACGGGATTCACGCCTGGTACGAGTGCATCCTAATCGACCCCCTGCACCCTGCAATCAGGAAAGACTACAACTACAGGCGGACCCTCGGGATCGTCGACTAGGCTATTTCTTCATCTCGCTGCTATGGCCGGGGAATATCTTTGAGTTGGGGTCCACGTACGCCTTCGCAACATTGACCGCCAGGGCCGCCTGTGCGTAGCCGGTGGCGATGAGGTTCAGCTTCACTCCATCCAGGGGTCCAGCGATGTCACCGGCAACGTAGACGCCTGGTATGTTCGTCTCCATCTTCCCGTTGACCCTGATCTCCCTGCCGTCTATCTGCAGCCCCCAGTCCTTAATGGGCCCAAGGTCGGCTCTGAACCCGATGTTTACGAGGATGGCGTCAACATCAAGCGTCTCTTCCGCCTGGGTCCTGTTGTCGAAGATGACAGCCTTTGTGAGCCTAGTTCCGTCCCCGCTAACGCTTCTTACTTCGTAGAAGAGCTTGACGTCAACGCTCGAATTCTTCAGCGCTATGACGCTTCCCTCGTGTGCCCTGAAAAAGTCCCTCCTGTGGACCAGCGTGATTCTCTTGGCAATGTCCTTGATGTTGAGTGCCCAGTCGACCGCCGAGTCTCCTCCCCCGACGATTAGTAGGTTCTTGTCCTTGAACACGTTCATGTCCTTGACAAAGTAGTAGACGCCCTTTCCCTCATAATCGGAGGCTCCCTTCGCTTCCAGCTTGTTGGGAGAGAACGCGCCCACGCCGGCCGCCACCAGAACCGCCTTCGAAAGATGCCTGGTCCCCTTGTCTGTAGTGAGCTCGAAAATCCCATCGGTCCTGTGAAGAGTCGTCACGCGTTCACCGAAGACCACTGTCGGGTTGTACTGGAAAGCCTGATCCACTAGGTTCTTTACCAAATCCTTGGCAAGTATCTTGGTGTATCCCGGGACGTCGAAGATGTACTTCTCGGGGTAGAGGACGGCAACCTGCCCCCCAGGCTCTTCAAGTGCGTCGACTATCTTGGTCTTCATCTGTCTGAGACCAGCGTAAAAAGTCGCGAAAAGACCCGTCGGACCCGCTCCTATGATGGTCAGATCGTAGACATCGCCGGACATGGGCCTTCTGGCCTGCCATTTGCAAATGGCGTATAAGGGTTCGCGAGTTTATGCGAGCCCCGACGCAACCGGATCCCTAGACTTCAGGATTTCCCTGATCAGTACGGTCGCGTACTGGCCCTTCCCGAGGGTGAACCTGATCGTTGCTGTTTGCCCGTCAATGCTCCAGGACGTATCTCTCACAGCAAGATGCGGACGCCTAAAACCCCCTTCCGCGGAGACTTCCTGCATCTCTTTCACAAAGAACGAGCCCGGTTCCACTTCTTCCGATTCAAGCACAGCCTTTATGCGCCTATCGAACCTCGAAGCATAGTCTCGGAAGGCGTATCCGACCACCTGGACCATCGGCACTGCCCTCACGGTGGGAATATCCCTGACCCCGCGCGGTGCTGAGGTAAGGAGTCCATCAGGAGATGCTTCCGCCCAGTTATCGCCTGGCTCCATCTTCGAAATGTCTTCTCCTTCTGCGATCGCCCTGCTGAGGGTCAGGTTGAAGATGTATGATTGGTACGCTTGGACGTAGAGCCTCCTGAGCTTGATGGGCACTCTGCGGAGCGCCCTTACCCACTCGTGGGGATGCTGAATCAGCCCCATTGCGATCAGTCTTTCGACGTCCTTCCCAGCCGGCAGGGACCTGATTCCATCATCATACCTCCGCGTCAACATCGCTTCCCCAGCGGCCCGGGCAGCTTCGTGTTCTCCGGAGAAGGGAGCTCCGAGCAGCAGCCCAACCGCCTCTTCAAACTCCCGTTTCACGATGGCCTTCCCTATCAGATGCGTGCCTGCCCCGAAGGTCCCGAATCGCTGCAGCCCGTAGTAGTTGGGTACTTTGCCCTGTTCCGAGAGTCGCATTACCTCTTCCACCCTTCTAGCTACATCGGCGCAGCAGTCCCTGAGCACCACCGTGAAACTGTTCCCGGCGATTCTCGCCCTGGACATGGGCTCGGTAACGTAACCCACAAGCTCCGCCGTGTAGTTCTCCTTGGTGACGCGGACGGGGCGAAGGGACCTGCGACTCGTGGGGGTCACGTACTGGACGGCCACTGCCCGCTTATCCTTCAGTCCACCATAGCTCACGCTACACCTGAGTTCGCCGGCGAGGTCCTTCGCCATGTGGAGCGTATCGATGGAACGCTTCTGGATCCTGTAGAGAGGAAGGCTGTCGGCACATCCTTCCTCTGTGAGAGGGACATCTGTGAGCCGTTCTTCGACTATGAAGTCGTCAGCGGACGACTTCGCTCGTCCAGAGCAGGGGGCCCCGCCACTGACGTAGGATTCGATGCCGACCGCCCGCTCGACTTCGGAGGCGGGGGTCAAAGCAGCTTTAGCTTCCCCGTTATCTCGTCTATGGTCGCGTCCGGACCGGGCCCTATCCCCACGCACGTGACGGTCCCAGGCTCGATCTGGGTCAGACCTTTGTCCTCTATGAGAGATGCGGGCAGCCCTGTGCTCTTCGCCCTGCGGAAGAGTTCGTTCAGTTCCGACTCCGACGCGACCTTGAGTACTATCTTTGCCTGTCCCTCGTCCTTCCACCTATCGTACCAGGTCGACTTCCTCTCCCTGGCCGCCTCAGCCGATGCTAAGGACGCGTGGGCAACCTGGGCGGCGACCTTCCCTTTCCCCATCTTCAGGTCTGACCTCACAACTATGGCCTGTTTCATGTCGGCCTTCGCCAACCGTTAATACGGGTCGATTAAGGGTTTGCAGCCCGTTCCAGACGTTGACCGAAACCTACGACATCGTAGTGGCGGGGGGGAGCATCGCAGGGCTTGCGTTCGCCGCCGAGGCCTCGATGCGGGGCCGCAAGGTTCTGGTGGCTGAAGAGCACGCGGAGGTGGGCGAGCCCGAGAAGTGCGACGGGCTTGTGAGCCTCCGGGGGCTGCGCAGGTACGGTTACCCCCCAGACGAAACGGTCATCCAGGACAAGATTGCGTCCGCAGTCGTCCACTCCCCCGCGGGGAAGGAGCTTGCGGTCAGCGCCTCTTCTCTTGAGGTAGTGGTCATCGACAGGAGCGAATTCGACAAGCAGGTCGCGAAGACGGCCGTGGATGAGGGCGCCGAAATCCGAACTGGTGTCCGTGTGTCGTCCACCATTGTGAAAGACGGCGCCGTCGAAGTGAAGGTCGGAGACTCAACCGTCTGCTCGAAGTACTACGTCGATGCTACCGGGCCGTCATCAAGTCCGAGACATGGAATCCTTCCCGCTGCGAAGTACGAAATCGAGGGGGACTGGATCAGGGAGCATGTGGTGGAGGTGTTCATGGACGCGGACAAGTACCCAGGGTTCTTCGCATGGGTGATTCCCTATGGGAAACACGTCGCCAAAGTGGGGGCCGCTGGCCATGGTATCAACCCTTTTCAGGCTCTGGATGGTTTCCTTTCCTCCAGGTCAAGCACGATAATGCGCAAGGTCTCTGCGCCAATCTACGTGGGCGGCCCCATCGGAAGGTTCGTGGAGGGGAGGCGGATTCTCGTGGGCGAGTCCGCAGGACAGGTCAAGCCGACCACCGCTGGCGGGATAATGACCTCGGTCGCAGGAGCGGCAATTGCTGCGAGGTGGGCCTCTGTCAGCCTTGAGAAGAATCAGCCTACGCTCCTGACCAACTACCAGACGGAATGGGAGAGGGAGTTCCTTGGGGAAATGAGGACGATGCTCAGACTGAGGGGAGTGCTGGAGAAGCTGTCGAACGCCGATTTGGAGGCGATGGTGGGCACTCTGGCGGCACCGAAACTGATGCAGAAGCTCTCAAAAACAGATTTTGACTTCCATGCGACGGCAATCCTGGGTGCGCTCGGGGTCCCGGGGGTCCTCAGGATAGCGAAAGTCGTCGCCTCCGCTGAGGTCCGGTCTCTACTTGTCGAGGGCTAGCGCCGAACCCTCTCAGCAACCTATATCTGCGGGCCGAAAAGGGCCTCCTGAGAAATGTCCCAGGGAACGGTCACACTCCCCCTCTGCAACTCCTGCAACCGGCCCATCAAGCCCGCCGAGAGGGCCGTCCACTTCAACTGCCCCAACTGCCATGAGTCTGTCATCTGGCGCTCCGAGAAGTGCAGGAAGTTCTCGAGGCGATACAGGTGCGTGAACTGTGGATTCGAAGGTCCGTAGGCGGTAGTTCCCTTGGGCTCCTATGTAATCCGGCTGAAGCTCCTCCCGGAGGACACGACCACCGATCCCCAGAGAATAATAGACACCGTCGCCGCTTTGCTCCCTCCTCCTGCCCAGATCAGGAGCCACAAGATCGAGCCAATAGCGTTCGGACTCTCCGCGACTATCGTGGATGTGGTTGCCCCAGAGGAGGAAGGGGTAATAGACAAGATTGAAGAGATCGTTTCGAAGGCGCCTCTGGTGAGCCAGTACGAGCTCATAGCCGTCAGCCGCATGTCCAGCAAGCTTCCGCCCCGGTGAGAAGTTAGCAGAATCGGCAATCGGCATTCCTTTTATACCTCCATGGGACGGCGGACCTTCGCCGTTTCTCGTACGATGTGGACCTAATGAGATACCCCCTCACATACGCTGCATTCGAATGGATAAAGGAGAAGAGGAGCGCTACAGACGACGACCTACTGGAGGCCCTGAACAAGAACGGGAGCAAGTGCTCTCCGGCCGAGCTCGACAAGGTCCTCATGCAGCTGGAGATACTGGGGCTGGTCAGCATAAGATGGGTGGCCAGGGACAAACGAAGGATAGAGTTCCAAGAGAAGCCCA
>Ga0187771_10001113_pt1 | contig 17646 bp, 14 predicted proteins | sample 0116_SJ02_MP15_1_FD_133139 | JGI IMG/M metagenome (GOLD analysis project Ga0187771, IMG submission 133139) | Tropical peat soil microbial communities from peatlands in Department of Meta, Colombia - 0116_SJ02_MP15_10_MG | ecosystem: Environmental > Terrestrial > Soil > Wetlands > Peat | place...
CTACAATTACGACATCGAGCGCGTCAAGCGCTGCGTCATCCACTACTCCACCCCCAGCGGCATGGTCTACCCCTTCTGCACCTACAACTCCGGCCCCTGCTTCCGGGAAAAGATCGAGCGCGAGTTCTCCGTGCCCTTCGACCCGAAAGCTGGGACACCCACCCCCTCTAACGGCAACGGCCCGGTAAACGTGACGTAACGCCGCGCTGTAGCGGCGGTCTGTGACCGCCGGCCGGCACCGTGTAGCGGCGGGCCTTGTGCCCGCCCTCTTCGCCCTGAAGTCGCAATTTGCGATCTCAAGATGGTAGATACCGCCAATCCGCCACCCGATGGATTGACCGTGGGGTTATCACATCATCATAAACCCACGGTCGGAAAGGCGCCGACCGTGGCTACCCCTAAAACTTCAGATTCCTCAAGGCAAGTTGCGCGGAGGCTGGTGCTGGCGTAGCATTTGGTGAGACAATTAGGGGGAACCACCAGAGGCGCTAACGCATGAGGCTGGCCAGCATGAAGGAGGCAGCGGGGAAACTCGTCGCAAATCTGCCGAGTTGGTAGCCACGGTCAATCCGTCAGCTGACGGATTGACCGTGGGGTTTTCCCAATGGCAAGAACCCACGGTCGGAAAGGCGCCGACTGTGGCTACCCGGTGATGCCGAGCGACGAGCGGGCGCGAATCTGAGGAAGCGCCGCTGAGTCTTGATGAAGCGAATCGGGAGGCTGCGATACCGGCGGGCTCATTGGGGAGCCAGTGAGGCAAATTTCGGGTTTGTGAGGACAACATGCCACGAGCCAAAAAAGCTAAGCGCGACCCCAACTTGGAAATCATGAAGCAGGTCAGCATGGGGCTTTTCAGCGGGCGAGATACCTACTCGCTGGTGGAGTTGATGCTGAAGAAGAGCCGCGAGGTCACCGCCGCGGATGCCGGCTCGCTCTACCTGGTCGAGGAGGACCCCAGCGGCGGCGGCCGGCACCTGGTCTTCTGGCTCACCCAGTGCGACAGCCGGTCCTTTCCTTTCACCTGGTTCAGCTTGCCCATCAACACCAGCAGCTTGGCCGGCTATTCCGCCGCCACCGGCCAGATCCTGAACATCAAGGACGCTTACCGCATTCGCAACCTGCCGTTCCGCCATAACCGCGACTTCGACCGGATCTCCGGCTACCGGACGAAGTCCATGCTGGTCATTCCTATGAAGAACCACCGGGAGGAGGTCATCGGCGTCCTGCAACTCATCAACGCCAAGCGGCACCGCGAGGTGAAGCTCAATTCGCCCGAGGCATGCGAACGCGAAGTGGTTCCGTTCACGAAGCGGAGCCAGGACGTGGCGTACTGGCTGGCCGCGCAAGCTGCCCTGGCGCTGGAAAACAGCCTCCTCTATCGCGAAACCCGGCAGATGTTCGACGGGTTTGTGAAGGCCTTGACGACTCTGGTCGAATCCCTAGACCCCGCGGCCTACGGTCATTCGCTGCGCGTGGCGAAGATGACCGTGGCCCTGGCGGAAGCCGTGGACCGCGCTACCTCGGGCCCGTACAAGCAACTGCGCTTCACGCCGGAGCACATTCAGGAAATTCGCTACGCCGCGCTGCTTCACAACATCGGCAACGTCGGCGTGGGCGAGGAAACGCGGGCAAAGGCGAGGAAGCTTGAGCCCTCGCAGTTGGATCTTGTCAAGAAGCGATTCGATTACGCGCGCAAGGCGATTGAATTGGAATCCTCCCAGATGAAACTTGATTACCTGGCGCGCAGCGGCAATGAGGGCTTCCAGGATTTCTCCGCCGGCGTCGACGCCGAGCAGCTCCGGAAGATCCAGGCTCTTGCCGACCACCTCCATACGGTGATGCGAGCCAACGAGCCCGCCGTGCTGCCCGAGAAGACCGTGGTGAAGTTGGCGGAAATCGCGGGCTGGACGTTCCCGGAGCCCTCGGGGCAAAGCGAGCCCCTGCTCACCGCCGACGAGCTGAAATTGCTCTCTGCCGCCAAGGGCGGCCTTGAGGAGAGCGAGCGCCTGCACATCGAGTCGCACGTCGCGGGCAGCGTCCGCGTCCTGGAACAGATCCGCTGGCCCAAGGAATTGAAGAACATCCCCAAAATCGTTGCCGCCCACCACGAAAAGCTCGATGGCAGCGGTTACCCCCACCACAAGAAGAGCGACGAAATCCCTTTCCAGGCCAAAATCATGACGATCTGCGAGATCTTCGATGCCCTCACCGCCTACGACAGGCCTGGCAAGAAGGCGGTGCCAGCCGAGCGCGCCCTGGAAATAATGAAAGCGGAAGTCGCAGCCAACCGCCTCGACCCCGAGCTTTTCCGCCTCTTCGTCGAAGCGAAGGCCTACCAACCCGAGGAAAACGACTAAGCTTCCGGCCCGCCGCCTTTTGGCGCCACGACGGCTGAGAGAAGCTAGCGCAGACCGTCCCGCAACTGCGGGATCTGCGGATTTTCTGCCACAACGGGCGTCACTTCGAAACGGCGATACAATGCGGCCCGCTGAGGTTGATTGGCAGGGAAGAGACGCGCATCCGTCAGCCGACTGATGGTCCGCGCTACCAGTTGGCCACCTTGCTTGACTGATTTTCGGCCTCGGGGTACTGTAGAAGTCTAGCTCTAAGAAATGTCATGCAGTTGGGGAGTGGAGGCGCTTGAAACGTACCTTTCAACCGAACCGGAGACGGCGAGCGAAGACGCACGGGTTCCGCGTGCGCATGAGAACGGCCGGGGGCCGAAACGTCCTGAAGCGGCGGCGGCAGAAGGGCCGCTCTCGCCTGACTCCGTAAGAGTGGGTTTGGCTTCGCAAGGATTCCCCAAGATTTATCGGCTGCGGCGGCGGAGCGAGTTCCGGCGCGTTTACGACGAAGGGCAGCGCCGGAGCGCCTCGCTGGCGACCGTTTTCATGCGGGCGAACGGCTTGCCTCATGCGCGGCTGGGAATCACCGCGCCGACTCAACTGGGCAAAGCCGTGCAGCGCAACCGCGTGAAGCGGCGCGTGCGGGAATTCTTCCGGCGGCACCGATTGGCGCTTCCCGGGGGCTGGGACATTGTCGTGAACCCGCGCCGAGGCGTCGCGAATATTCCCTTCAAGGCTCTGGAGCGGGAATTGTTGCGGCTGTTTCCGGCTCAGGCCGCGCCTCCGCTGCCCAAGGAGACCCCGTGAAGTCCGTCGCGCTTGCGCTGGTTCGCCTTTACAAGGCCTGCGTCTCTCCCGCGCTGCCCTCTTCCTGCCGCTTTCATCCGTCCTGTTCAGCCTACGCGTACGAAGCGGTCGAAAGGTGGGGCGCCTGGCGCGGGGTGCGCTTGGCCTTTGGGCGGCTCTTGCGCTGCCGCCCCTGGGGCGGACACGGATACGATCCGGTGCCCTAAGAACAGGTGCTAGGTGCCAGGTGTTAGGTGCTGGGGGTTGGGCAAAATGCAAAAACCCAGCAGGAAGTGCCGGGAACCTGAAACGGAAGACGTAGCACCCAACACCTAACACCCAGAACCTGTTGTTGCCATGGATCAAGAAAAGCGAGTCATGATCGCGGTGGCGCTTTCGCTGGTGATCTTGCTGGGGCTCGGTCCCCTGCTATTCCCTCCCCGGCCCACCAGCAAAGCCCCGGTCCCCGCGCCGGCGCAGGTCCGACCCGGTGCGCCGTCCGCCGTGGCAAAGCCCGCGCCCTCCACTCCACCTTCAACTCCCGCCCCGATTCCGGTGACCGCGGGTGCCAAGGCGCAAGAGATTGTCGTCGAAAGCGGTCTCTATCGCGTGACGTTCTCTACTCAGGGGGCGGTCATCAAGAGTTGGGTGCTCAAGGTACACACCAATGCGGTGGAGGAAGAGCAGGATGTGATCAGCCGTCCCGCGTGTGAAGCCCTCGGCTACCCCATGAATATCAGCCTGGCCGACCAGGAGTTGGCCAAGAAGCTGAATGCGGCGGTCTACGTGGCCACGCCCTCTGGGCCCTCCCTGCGGGCGCCGGCGAAGATCGAGTTCGTCTATAGCGACGGGAAGGTGCAAGCCAAGAAGCAGTTCGCATTCGGCCCCACGCATGAGGTACACGTCGAAGCGAGTGTCTTCGACGGGCAGAACTTTCTGCCGGTGGAGATTTCCTGGCCGGGAGGGTTCGGCGACCACTCCCTGCCGCAGGCGATGATCGACGCGACAAGCCAGGCGGTTTACGGCAGGCCGGATGACCTATCCACCGTGGCGCAAAGGAAGGCGACGGAAGACAAGTTGATTCCCGGTCCCCTGGAAATCGCGGGACTTGAAGACAAGTATTTTGCCGGGATTTTCCTGCCCAGTTCCGCCGACCAGACTTTTCGCTTCGGGCGGCGGACCTGGACGCCCCCGGACTGGGCCGGGAAGGAGAGCGACAGGCCGCAGCCGCTTTTTGCCTCGCTGGGGAGCCAGCAGCCGAAGCCGCTGGCGTTCCGGCTTTTTGTGGCTCCCAAGAAAAGGGATGTGCTGCGCGCCGTAAATCCACCGCTCGACGGTCTGGTTAATTTCGGGTTCTTTAAGTGGTTCGCCGAGCCGCTCTTTCTCGCCTTGCTCTACATTCACGATCACTGGGTTCACAACTACGGCTGGGCCATCATCGTCCTTACGATCCTGATTAACCTCCTCATGTTTCCCCTCAAGCTGAAGCAAATCAAGTCGGCCCAGGAGATGCAGCGCATCGCTCCGCTGATGAAGGATATCCAGGAGAAGTACAAGCACCTGAAATTCAACGACCCCCGCAAGCAGCGCATGAACGAGGAAATGATGAAGCTCTACCGGGAGCACCACATCAATCCCCTGGGCGGGTGCTTGCCCATGGGGCTGCAACTGCCTTTTCTGTACGGTTTCTATCGAGTGCTGGATTTGCCCATCGAGCTTCGCCACGCTCCCTGGATCTGGTGGATCAAAGACTTGTCGGCCCCGGACAAGTTCCACCCCTGGGGCTTCCCCGTGCCCATCCTTCCCACCCTGATGGTGATCAGCATGTTCATCGCGCAACGCATGACCCCCATGCCCACCGCCGATCCGGCCCAGCAGCGCATGATGATGATTATGCCGATCGTCTTCGGCATCATGTTCTACAATCTTGCCAGCGGCTTGGTTCTCTACTTCCTGGTCGCCAACCTGGTGGGAATTGCCCAGCAGCTTTTGATCAACAAACTGGTGCCACGAACCCCGCAGCAGCCGGGTGTTCCACCAAAGGTGTTGGCAGCAAAGGAATGAGCCCGATGGAAAGCATTCGCGACGACACCGCGCCCTCCCTCGAGAGCTATCTCGGGTCAATTGAATCGTTGCTGGGCGAAATCATCCGGCACGGAGAGTTCCAGCTCAGCTTCGAGCTGCGAAAGAACCCCGCCACGACGGAGGACCTGGAAGCGCCGGAGTTTGTGGTGGAGCTTTCAGGGCCTGACGCGGACCTGCTGCTCGAGAAAAATGCCACGCTGCTGAATGCCCTGGAGTATGTGGTGCTCAAGGCCGTGCGGCTCAGTGAGGAATTCTTCGGCAGGATCACTTTTGATTGCCAGGACTGGCGGCGCCTGCGCGCCGAGGAATTGCGCCTGACCGCTCAGGTGGCGGCGGAGCGGGTCCGGGAGACCGGGGACGCGTTTGGCCTCAGCCCCATGAGCCCGCGCGAGCGGCGCATCATTCACCTGGCCTTGAAGGGCCGCACGGACGTCCGAACCATGAGCGAAGGGGTGGGCCCCGAGCGCAAGGTTGTGATCCTCCCCGCTTCGCCGGCCGCGAGAAAGCGGTAGCTGGCAAGCACGGGAGGGCCGTAAAGGCCCTCCCCTACATCATGACCTCCGAGGACACCATCGTGGCCGTTGCCACGCCACCAGGCCGCGGCGGCTTGGGGGTGGTGAGGCTTTCCGGGGCCCAGGCCATCGAGATTGCCTGCGGCCTGCTTCGAGTTCCCAAACTCCCCCTAGAAACCCAGCGGGCCACCCGGGCGGAATTCTGCGACCCCGAAACCGGCAAAACCCTGGACGAGGTGGTGGTGACGTGCTTTCGCCAGCCGCACTCGTACACGGCCGAAGACGTGGTGGAGATTTCCTGCCACGGCGCGCCGGTGATCCTGCGCTACCTGGTGGAGCGTTGCCTGGAGCGCGGGGCGCGCGCCGCCGAGCCCGGCGAGTTCACCCTGCGCGCCTTCCTGAATGGACGCATCGACCTGACCCAGGCGGAGGCCATCCGCGACCTGATCGAGGCGCGCACGCTGTACCAGGCTCGCGTCGCCGCGCAACAGTTGGAGGGCTCGGTCTCCGCTCGCCTCAAACCCCACAAGGAAATGCTGCTCGACCTCATCGCTCGCCTCGAAGCCGGCATTGATTTTGCCGAGGATGATGTGGCGGTGATGGAGTGGCAAGAGGTCGTAGCACGCCTCGGCCGCATCCGCGCCGACCTCGCGAAGCTGGTGGAGGGTTTCGATTATGGAAGGATCGTCCGCGAAGGCTTGAGCCTTGCCATCGTGGGGCGCCCTAACGTCGGCAAGTCGAGCTTGTTCAACCGCCTGCTCAGCCAGGACCGCGCCATCGTGACGCCGATTCCCGGAACCACCCGCGACCTGGTGGCCGAGAGCGCCAACGTAGGGGGAATCCCTCTGCGCTTCATTGACACCGCGGGCATTCGCGAAACCCTGGACGTGGTGGAAAAACTCGGGGTGGAAAAAACGTTTCAGGCGGTGGCGGATTCGGATTTGCGGCTACTGGTGCTGGATGTGTCCGAGCCGTGGACCGAAGAGGATACTTGGCTGCTGAACAAGGTCCGGCCTCTCGGCTCCCTGCTTGTGGCTTGCAACAAATCGGACCTGCCGGGGCGAATCTCGCCCGCAGACCTGCAAAGGCATCTCCCGGCCGATGCAGAGCAGGGAAGCGCGCCGCCCGAGGTGGTGTGGATCTCCGCTCTAACGGGTGAGGGCATCCCGGAACTCCAGGACAAAATTCTGGCTCTCGCGGCGCCTGCGCGGGGGCTCGGCCCCGAAGGCGAGTTCATCACCAACCTGCGTCATCAGCAACTCCTCAAGCAGTCGCTCCAGGCGCTGGACAAGGCGCGCCTCGCCGCCGAGCAAAAGACCCCCCATGAGATGCTTCTGCTTGACCTCTACGACGCCCTCCGCCCGCTCGACCTGATCACCGGCGCCACTTACGCCGACGACGTCCTCGATATCATCTTCAAGACCTTTTGCGTGGGGAAATGATGGGAAGGTTTCGTGCTGACCGTGTCGCTGAACCGACCGCCAGCAGGACTTGAGGTATAGTCCTAATTCCGGTCGTTTGTTCTCTCACTGGAATGCGCGCTTGATTAAGGCTGTGTCGATTTCCCGCACCCCCAGCAGTCTGGCGAGCACGGCTGTCAGGATGAGGCCGGCGGTGCTGACCATCACCAGGACGACGAAGGCGTGGAGCGTGGTTTGCCAGCCAACCCGGACGCCGAGCCACGCGGTGAGTCTGGAGCAGGCGAGGGCGGCCAGCCCCGAGGCGGCGGTGAGCTTGATAAAGAACACCGTGAGTCGGGCGCCTTCCGGGTTGCGGGTTCGCCGGTTAAGCAGCACGAAAAGGACCACGGTGTACGCGATCACCCCGCCTGAGCTCGCGAGCGCCAGGCCGAGGTGCGCGAAGCGGCGCACCAGCAGCCAGTACACAGGAAGATTGAGAAGCGTAAGGGCCGTGCCGGCGATGGCCGGCGTCAAGGTATCGTGCGCCGCATAGAATCCGCGCGCCAGGATGTTCTGCGCGCCCCAGGCGAACATGCCGATCGAGAACATGGTCAAGGTAGCTGCGGTGGCCGCCAAGTCTGGCCCGCGAAGGCGGGTGTGCAAGAACACGAAGTGCACCAGCGGGGCGCTCTGCGCGATCGTGAGGGCCGAGATGGGAACGAGGAGCAGCAGCATACCCTTCAAAGTGGCGGTGAGCGTGCGGTTCAATTCCTGGTGTTTGCCCTGCGAGTAGAGTTGTGCCAGGAAGGGGAATGAGGCGACCCCTACTGCCTGCCCGACGACGCCCAGGGGAACGCGCATCAGCGTCTTCGCGTAACTGAGCCAGGTGATGGAAGCCGGCACGAGGTAAGAGCCGAACCAACGGATAATCCAGTCGTCGGCAAAAACCAGGGAGAGCGCAAGCATGATAGGGATGGTGAGCTTGAGGAAGAGACGGAAACCGGGGTGGCGCCAGTCCAGGTTTGGTTTGAATCGTGCCTGCGCGTTCCGAGCGCCATAGACCTGCAGAAGGAAATTACCGACGAGCGCGCCGGCTAACACGCCCACCGCGAATCCGGTGATCCCGATGCGCGGGGAGAGCAGGAATCCGCCCAGGATGATCCCGGCGTTGTACGCCACCGGGGCTAGGGAAGGGATGAGGAACTGGCCCTTCGCGTACTGGACAGCGCTCAGAATGCTTCCCAGGTAAAAGCAAAATTGCGCGGGGAGCATGAGGCGGGTGAGGAAAATGAGCTGCGCCCGCTCCTCCCCTTTGAATCCCGGCGCGATGGCGCTGGACAATGGCGCGGCGAAGACCTCCCCCACGATCACCAGGCCGGCCAGAAGCGCGGACATGATGGTAATCACCGTGGAGAAGACGTGCCAGCCTTCTTCCTCGCGATTCTTCGCCGCGTATTGCGCGAAGACGGGAATGAAGGTGAGGCTGAGTGAACCCCCGGCCACGAGGTAATTCAGAAAGTCCGGGAGGGTGAAGGCCGCATAGTAGGCGTCCGTCACCGCGTTGGAGCCGATCTGATGGGCGACGGTCCACTCGCGCAGGAATCCTAGCAGGCGGCTGGCCAGCACGGTTGCCATGACGATCCCGGTGGCCTGCGCGATGCGGCGCGTTACGGGAGGGGTCGTCATCGCCTATGGTGTATCACGTTCTCTGGCGGTCGGGGTAAGGAAAGCGAAAACGGCATATCCGGCAGCGGAGCATTTTCGGCCTTCGCAGGATGTGTTCCAAGATATTCCGCCTGGACCTGCGGAACTCCTTGCCCCCGCAGTGGGGACAACGAATTGGCTTCGCGGCCTCAGGGGTCTCGTGCCGTGCCGCAACTCGGCTGTCCCCCGGTGGATCGTCCTTCACTTCCGCCTTTACAGGCTGGGGTGCGGGCTCGCTACCCTCGGGGAACTTCAAGCGTATCGGAATCTTGATTTCGGGTTGGGGTTCGCTTTCCTCGTTCGGGCGAAGGAAGCGGAGGCGGCGGCACCTCCCGCACACCCGCACACGATAGCCGAATCGCCGCGCCAGCCGGTAGACAAGGCGGCGGTGCGGGATCGAATCGGTCCGGTGCGAACCACAGCGAGGACAAGGGGTTGCCATGGACGGTACGTCTTACATTAGCAAATCCGGAAACCTCGCGCAACGAAGGCTCCCGTTGGCTTGCGAATTCGCCTTAGCCCGCCCCCGGCGCAACACTAATCTCAGGAACCGTCCCCGTACGTTCTTGCTCCTCAAACAATACTTTGATTAACCAAGCGAAGTGTATTAAAAGGAACATGAAAGAAACGGGGCCGCTGGGAAGGATTTCCGACGAACCAGAGCCCATGGATGAAAAGGGAGCATCGTGCCTGCCTTTGATGTGACGGTGGTCGGCGAACTCAATCTGGACCTGATCCTCTATGGTCTCCCCGGGCAGTTGGAGCCGGAGCGCGAGCTGCTGGCGGATCGGCTGGCGCTGACGCTGGGAAGCTCTTCCGCCATCTTCGCGCACAACCTGGCCGTGCTGGGCAGCCGGGTGGGGTTCATCTCGCGGATCGGCGACGACCCTCTGGGCCGGATCGCCCTGGAGCGCCTGGCGGAGGGCGGGGTGGACGTTTCAAAGGTTCGCCGGGTCAGCGGGCCGACTACCACGGGGCTGACGGTCATCCTGCCCCGCCCGAGCTTCCGCAACATCCTCACCTATCCCGGAACGATGTTTGAAATGTGTTTTGAGGATCTCGCCCTCGACTACTTGGCGTCGGCAAAGCACTTCCATCTATCTTCATTTTTCTTGCACCGCGCCCTCCGCCCCCGCGTCGCCGAGCTCTTCCGGAAAATGAAGGAGGCGGGCCTGACCACTTCGCTGGATACGAATGACGATCCCGAAGACCGGTGGGCCGACGATTTATTGGAAGTATTGCCCTATGTTGACGTTTTTCTGCCCAACGAGCGGGAAGCCAAGAAGGTGGCGAGAACGGAAAACCTCCAGGAGGCGATCGACAAGCTGGCCGGCTTGGTCCCCGTGCTGGTCGTGAAGCTGGGGCCGGAGGGTGCGGTCGCCCGGCGCGGAAAAGAGGAGGTGCGCCGCGCCGCGGCGAGTGTGGAGGCTGTAGACCCCGTGGGCGCCGGCGACAGTTTTGACGCCGGCTACCTTCATCAATACGTGCGGGGAGCGCCCCTCGACGCCTGCCTGGCTTTCGCCAACCGGGCCGGCGCCTTCTCCACTACCCGTCCGGGCGGGACGGAAGCCTTCCGCGACAGGCAGCACTTCCGGAAATTCTTCTCGGAACTCTGAAAGCAGGTCGTGAAACGATGATTGACTTTCACACGCACCCGGTCCTGATTCAGGAATTCGTGCGCAAGTATCCGAATTACGAGCGCGCCGCGCGGCAAGTGTTCCAGATCGGCAACAATTTCCAGCCGCTCGAAACTTTCTTTCTCCAGATGGACGTGGCGGGGATCGAGCGGGCGGTGCTCTTGCCGATCGCCTGCGCGCGCGCCCGCAAAGACCCGGTGAGTTCGAACGAGCAGGTCGCCGAACTGTGCCGCCTGAGCCCGCGGTTCATCGGCTTTGCGAGCGTCGATCCCGCGAAGAAAGGCGCGGCGAAGGAACTGGAAAGCGCCGTGCGCAAGCTGGGCCTGAAAGGCGTCAAGCTCGACCCGGCGCTCCAGGACTTCCGCCCGGACGCCCGCAAGGTCTTCCCGGTCTATGAAGCCGCCGCGGCGTTGAAGATTCCGGTGCTGATGCATACCGGCATGAGCTGGGCTCCCGGCACGCCGCTCGAGCTTGGCCGGCCCTTGCTGCTCGAACCCGCGATCCGCGAGTTTCCGAAGTTGAACCTTGTGCTCGCGCACTTCGGCTGGCCCTGGGTGTGGGAGGCGGCGGCGCTGGCGCTGAAGTACCCGAACGTCTATCTCGACACCTCGTGCCTCTACTACGACAGCCCCCAGGAATTTTTCCAGTTCGTGTTCACCCGGCAGATTCCCGCCACGGTGATCGAGCGCAGCCTGCGCAACCAGGTCGTCTTCGGCTCGAACTACCCGCGCGTGGAAATCAAGAACATGGTCCACGCGCTGAAAAGCCTTCCGCTCACCGAAGGCTGCCTGCACAAAATCCTGCGCACGAATGCGGAACGACTGCTCGGGATTAGCGGCTCTGAATGAGGGGCCCTTTGCTATTTGTCCTTCGTCCTTGGTCATTTGTCATTTGACCCTCGCGCCACCGCCGAGCAATATGGACGCCCTGCGCCCGCCACGGACAAAGGACAAATGGCCAAGGACAAAGGACCATTCGAACCATGATCATCAAACTCGAGCGAATCAAGCTTCAAACCCGCAAGGCGGAAGAAGCCATCAACATCACGCCCAAGGTCGATGAAGTAGTGAAAAATAGCGGCGTGAAAAACGGCGTGGTCAATGTCCTCACCACGCACACCTCGTCGGGGCTGCTGGTGACCGAGGGCATTCCCTGCCTGGAAGAGGATATCCTCACCCACTTCTCGCGCCTCTTCCCCGAGGACGAGAACTACCACCACCGGCGCTACCTCGACTACGACGGTCGCCTCGGCTTCAACGCCGACGCCCACTTGAAAAGCGTCCTGGGCGGAATCAGTTGCAGCTTCCCGATCGAAGGCGGCAAGGTCGTGCGCGGCTCGCGCCAGACCATCTACTTCATGGAATACGACGGTCCGCTGGAGAGGACTTATCTGGTCCAGGTGCTGGGGGAGTAGGCTGTAGTGCAGACTGCCGCCTCTGCAGTCTGCGGCTCTTCGTGTGTCAAAAGCCGCGCGCCCTGCCTGTCGCAGGCAGGCTGCAAAGCGCAGATCCGCGCTACGCTTACTCCCAAGCTGTAGGAATCGGCTTTAATCAGAGTAGAAGAACGGAGCGAGCTCTACGAGGGGAACGTAGGCGCTCGCTTGACGGAGAATGGCCCGGCACGTTCCCGTGTCGAGCTCGAGGTGGGCAGGTATCGTCAAGGTCTCGCGCTCGCCGCTCAGCGCGATCCGCTGGAGCTTTATGTGACTTCCCCGTTGCGAGGCGACCTCAAATCCAAACCGGCGTAGGATCGCTACCACTTCTCGTCCCGAGAGACGCTTAAGCCGGGGCAGGGGAAGCCTCCAACTCAAAGGTCACGATAATGGATGGTGAAGCCGCCAGCCCGAGCTCTGCCAAGTTCTCACCCTCCAGGTGAAGAGCGACGGCGTCGCGTAGATTAGCCGACACTTCGTCTAGAGTGGCACCTTGCGTGACAACAGGGATCTCCACGCACTCCGCCACGAACCCGGATTGCTCGCCGCGCCGGATCACAGCTTTGATGGTGTGTTGCAAAGACATCGGCAATACTCCTTCGTCTATCTCAAATTCTAACAGACCCCCCGGGAGACGACCTCAGTTTTTGCGCCGTCGTCGCCGCTTGCACGTGGGCTGAACTGAGCCCGCGTCGGTGATGTTAATTCCAGTTCATGCATTGAGGCCCAGCAGGCGCGCGGCGTTCTCGTAGTACACCTTGCGCAGGATTTCCTCCGGCAAGCCCAGGCCATAGATTCGCCACCGGCCCTGAGGAGGAACTGGCGCGGGGGCATAATCGAAGTATTCATCTTCGGTTTCGAGGAAGCGGTAGTAGATCTCGTACAGCTCGTCGCCGTAAATTTGCTGGGGCGTTTGAATGCCGTGGGGCACCGCATCGGTGCCGAACATGATCCGGTCTTGATACTTCTCGAAGAACTTGCGCGCGGTGCGCGGCTGGCGGCCCAGCTCGCCGACGCGCGCAGCCAGCTCGACGTACATATTGGGATAGCGGTCCATGCATTCGGAGACGTAAGGCAGGTTCTCCGCGTCGTTCCCCACGTGCAAGGTGATGAAGTTCGTCTGGGGATGCCGCGCGTAGACGCGGTTGCGTGCTGCGAGGATCTCCTCATTGCTGGGAAAGTCCCGGTCGTAGAATGACCAGTCCGGATGGTTGTTCAACTCTTCAAACCGCTCATTAAAGCGGTCGATGGGCAGGAAAAAGGCCTCGGGGTCCGACACATGAATGGCGACGGGCATGTTCAGGCCCGCGCAGGCTTCCCACATGGGATCGAAGCGCGGGTCGTCCACTTTGACCAGGGGTCCGGCGGTCACGTTTTCGCGCAGATATAGGCCCAGCACCTTCTGGATCTTCAGGCCCTTCGCCCCCGCGCGGTGCGCGCGCTCGATTTCCTCGGCTTGAAACTTGGCGTAGCCCGGCTGATTGGCGCGCTCCCACCACGGCTCCGTAAAGACCAGGAACCGGCCGGGATGGGCGGCTGGAAATTTGCGAATGACTTCTTCCAGCCCTTCACCGACTCCCCCGGTCAGGTCGATCAAGGTGCGGATGTTTTTGCGGTCCATAACCTCAAGGACTTCCTGGGGCGGCGCCGGGTAACTCATCTTCTCGCCCAGCGGGACTCCGTTCTGGTGGCTCGCCGTAAAAGAAAGGTGCGTGTGGACGTCGATGACCGGGAAACGCGAGCGCGGGACTTTGGTCTCCGCCACGTGCAGCATGCTCTTCGGCTGGAACTCGCTGAGCTCGAGATGCATTTTTGGCTTCGGCTGGCTCTGCGGCGCGGGCTCCGCGCCCGCGCGCGACGGCGAAACCTTCCCTGCCAAGGCTGCCGCGCCTATCCCGGTCAACCATTGCCTGCGACTCAGAGTCGTCATAGCCCCTCCTTAGGCAACGTGTCTGTTCTTTGCCCGGCCAGCCGCAAGGTTAGATTCCCTTCGGCGCGGCGTCAACGCGTTTGTTTCTTTCTTGATTCCCGTTGTTAATTTCCCAGCCCTCCACGATAATGAGCGCGCCGCTGCGAATCGCGCGGCTCAGGAGGTCAAACGTGGCGCCCTCGAAATCTCGGCTGTGGCTCCCCATCCTTCTCTGCGTGGCGTCCTGCGCGCTCCTCCGGGACCCCGCGGCGCGCGCGGAATCAAGAGGTAAACCGATGAGCGCGAGCAGCCCTTATACCAGCAGCCTTCAAACCACCGCCCAGTTCTCGCCGGAAGACTTCTCACCCGATGGCAATCTTGAAAAGCCTGCCTGGAAGAAAGCGAAGTGGGAGAAGTTCAGCCGCGACGCGTTCAGCCAGAAATCCTATCCCGTCTCCGAGACTGCGATTGCTTCGTTATGGACCGCTGCCTACGTCTATTTCGCCTTCCGCTGCAAGTACGCGACCCTGAACATTTACGAGGGGGAAGACCCCGCCAAGGAAAAGTGGGAGCTCTGGAACCGCGACGTGGTGGAAGTGTTTGCCAACCCCGAGCCCCAACGCGTGAATCATTACTACGAATTTGAGGTGTCGCCCAACAACCTGTGGATCGATTTGGAGATCGATCTGGACAAGGCCCCCTTCAACGACGCGGCGTGGAACTCCGGCTTCGAGCATGCGACGCGCGTAGACGCGGCGAAGCACCTGTGGAGCTGCGAAATGCGCATCCCGCTGCGCTCCATGAACGTGCCGCGGCTGGAAGCCAATGCGGAATGGCGCGTCAACTTCTTCCGCGCCGACGGCACCGGCAGCGACGCCCAGCGCCGATTCCTGTCCTGGAGCCCCGTACGGAGCGAGAAACACTCTTTCCACGTTCCCACCAGCTTTGGGGTGATTCGGTTTGTGAAGTAGAAACGGCAGGAGAAAGAAGTCAGGAGCCAGGAGTCAGAATTCAAAACTCCGCCGCCCCTCGACCTTCCGCTCTCCACCGCTGCATTCCGACCACTGACTTCTGGCTTCCTACTTCTTTTCACCGCTCGAGTATCCACCGCTCCAGAGTCGCGCGCGCCTCGGATTCGAGCGGCGCCACCTGAACGGCGAACGCACTATCAGCGTGGCCTCCCGTGTAGGTCTCACGGACTCTTTCGAAGGCCTGCCGGGCCTCTTCGCGATACATCTTGCGCGTGAGGGGGTCCTGCGGGTTCAGCACCAGCACAGGCCGCGGCGCCAGGGCGAAGCAAACGTCTTCGAGGTCGAAGTCCTGAAGCACGCCGGGCACAAACAGGCTGACAGGCTGGGCGTAGAGTTTCGACGAGGCAATCGCGGCATAGGACGCCGGCGCTCCCTCGACCACCACGCCGCTGATCGCGGCGTCGAGGGCCGCCGTGAAGAGAGCGACGGGGCCTGCCCAGCCCCGTCCGACCATCACCAGGCGCTGGGAATCAACGTCGGAGCGCGAGCGGACGTAGGCAGCAACGGTTAAGGCATCCCAAACCCGCATGCCGAGCAACGAACGGCCCAGGAAGTAAGCCGCATAAGTAAAGTCCGCGTCCCGGCCGTCGCGTGGATGGTAGTAACCCTCGCTTGTTTCCCTGACGCTGCCCGGCGCCCAGGTCTCGCCGAATCCGCGTACATCCGCAACCGCCACGAGCCTGCCCTCGCGGGCGAGCGCCGAGAAGAGCGACGGGCTATCCTCCTCACCCTGGCGGTCGCGCAGGTAGACGACCGTCGGCAGACGGCTTGCCTGCCCAGGCGGGCCTGAGCGGCCTTTGGCGCGGATGATGCGAACGGGGACAACGATGCCCGCCTCCGTCTCCAGCAAAAGCTTTTCGACGATCAAATCGCCTGCCTCCACCGTGGCGATCTTTTGCAGGCGCGGCTGCGTCGTGAGCGAGGGGAGCGCCAAGCGCTCGCGAATGGAGGTGGCAAGCTCCTTTCGAAAGTTCGGCTCCAGACGCCGCCCCGCAAGCTGCTTGGTGAGCGCTTCGGTCCTGGCGCGATTGAAGTCATAAACTGTTTTCCCGCCCAGCGAGGTCAAGACCTGCCCGGTCGGAGTGCACTGCAGGGTCGCGTCCTTCTCGGTGATGATGGCGGGCTCGGGAGCGGCATTTTCGATTCCTTTCAACCAACGATCGAACCAGGCGTAAGTGGCCTCGCGCAGCGGCTGGCTGTACATGTGCCGGTGGTCGAATTCCACCATTTGCACGCGCTCCGGCACGCCCAGCTTCTTGTAGAGGGCCTGGACTTCGCTGAAGGTCTGGCGGGTGCCCTCAATGGGGAAGAAGTCACGCGTGGCCGCGCCGATCATCACCGGCCGGGGAGCGATCATGCCGATGAATTCGGTGTGATCGATTCCCGCGGCGAGCAGGCCGGGGATGTCCTGCTCCGGGTCGGATTCGACATCCAGGTCTCGGGCCTCGATCTTTTTGGGGATGGAGGTAATGAAGGTGACGATGGAGGCGGCTTTCACGCGCGGGTCAAGCATGGAGATGTAGGTGGTGAGCGTGCCTCCGCCCGAGTTGCCCGTGACGGCGAGGTGGTCCGCGTCCACTTCCGGGAGGCTAGCCAAGTAGTCTAGCCCCCGGATGCCGTCCCAGATAAAGTACCGCGCCAGGTTCTGACCCAGCAGGTACTCCTGAATTCCCGCCATGCCGTGATAGGCCCTGAAAAGGGGCTGGTTGAGCACGAAATCCCAATAGTCGAGGCGCTCGCCCTGGCCCAGCGGGTCGTAACTGAGCACCACGTATCCCCGCTTGGCCAGGCCAATAAACAAATGCTGGTAGATGTCATAGGCCTTGCCGTTTTCGGAGTGCCCGCAGGGGGCCAGCACGGCGGGGTAGGGAGCCCGGCCGGCAGTGGGGACGTAGAGGTTGGCCGTCACGTAGAATTCCGGCAGGCTTTCAAAAATAACCTTGCGCACCGCGTATCCCTCGCGCGCGAACTCGCCCACGACCTGGGCGCGCAGTGGAGCGCGCTCCTCCGGCAAGCCGCCGATGAGCTCCAGAAATTTCTTTCGGTTTGCTTCCTGCCAGGGCTTGAAATCGTCGGGACCTTGAATCGCGTTCAGACGATTCAGGCGCGTCTCCGTTTGTGCCGCCGCCAGCCGAAGCAGGTAGGCCGGCAGCATGCGCGCGTATTCCTTTTCCAGGGCCGTGCCGCGAAGCACACGCAGGTCCAGGCTCGATGGGCCCGTCTGCGCGGCGGCGAAGCAGGCGAAAGTGAGGGCGATGCCCGAGAGGAAGAAGCAGGGCTTTAGAAGATGGCGTTTCACAGGACCTCCGAACGGATGCCTCGGGTTGCTCGGGGCCAAGCGCCATGAACGGACGAACGGCTGGCCACCTGAGAGGTTAACCCCGGCGGCAAAGGATTGTGCCACGTTTTCCTTCTTCGCGTGATGGCGGCTTGCCTTGCCCAGCCCGGCGGGTCTATCCTTCACGCCGCATGCAATTAATAAGGAGCGACGAGATATTGTAGCGCCGCCCTTCAGGGCGGCATGCCGGGCTAAAGCCCGGCGCTACTTGGAGGCCGCATCATGGCACGCAAACTTGTGTTCTGCACTTTTCTGTTTTGGCTCATGCTCTCCCCAGCCGCAGCGCAAACGGAGACGGTGATTGTGCGGCCGAAGCCCCTTGACGAAGTGCTGGTCAATCCCGGCATGGGCATTGAGACCTTCCAGCGATTCAACGGCCAGGCGCTGAATGCCGGCCTGCGGTGGTCGGAGGAAGGCCCCACCGCAAAGCTCGCGCAGGAAAATCCGCCGCCGGATTTTCCCGGATC
>Ga0187771_10001114_pt1 | contig 17645 bp, 16 predicted proteins | sample 0116_SJ02_MP15_1_FD_133139 | JGI IMG/M metagenome (GOLD analysis project Ga0187771, IMG submission 133139) | Tropical peat soil microbial communities from peatlands in Department of Meta, Colombia - 0116_SJ02_MP15_10_MG | ecosystem: Environmental > Terrestrial > Soil > Wetlands > Peat | place...
AATTTTCGAATGGTTTACATACATGATCACAAAGTTCAAAATTTAGATTCCCTAAGCGAGAATCATGCGGGTTGGGTATGATGTTAAAGATCTTTTCAACAATCTTCTTCTGATTTGCATGACATGTGTTGCATAACGGTGTTGGAACCTGCTCTTTGGGTGGGTTCTCTTTATGGCAGCCCTTACAGGAGATACCGCCTGTTTTATCTCTGTCTGATAAGAATGACGGTCCGACGTCCACAAAATCTCTTATCATCTTTGACTCTCAACAACCTTCTTCGAAACAAATGACTTGGCTAAGTTTGGTACGATCGTGTCATAATAACGCTACACCACCCCCTTGCTTGAGGGATTGAAAGGAATTGAGAAATCAGAGAAGGAATAACAAGGAAAGATATAACTCCCATTTTTCCCCAACCCGTTCGTAACTTATCAAAACATGGAAATCTTGTCAAGTTCTTGAACTATCCGTGAACTATTCGGTCGTAAGAATCTCTTTTTCTGTGACAGAGATCCATAGAGAGGCCCCTTTGTGAGACTCGCGCCGAACTTGGACTTGACTCAGAGCCGGCCGCCGTGAACGCGGATGAATTCGCCGGTGAGGTAATCGGGGGCGTCTAAGCAGAGAAACCTTACGATTTGGGCCACCTCCTCAGGGCGCCCAAAGCGCCCTATAGGAAATGTTGTGCGAAGATTCTCGCGTAACTCGGCTCCTCTCGCAATCTCATCAAGCATGTCCGTTTCAATGATCGACGGAAGCACCGCGTTCACCGAGATCCTGTCCCGTGCCAGCTCGCGTGCCGCCTTCGCTGTGAGCGCCAAGAGACCTGCCTTGCTTGCCGCGTAGTGAGCCCCGATTGCCCCGCCGGTGATAGCGGCGCCGGAAGAGATGTTCACGACGCGGCCACGGCCGACCGCCCTCAGCCTGGGGATTGCGGCCCGAAGACAAAAGAAGGCCCCATCAAGGTTCACTGCAAGCGTGCGACGCCAGGTCTCATCGCTGATGGCGGTAATCGATTCGATGCGTGGCCCGATGCCGGCATTGTTGACAAGGATGTCAAGACGCCCCAGTCGTTCGTCAATTGTCCTGAACATGGCATCAACGGCCTTCTGATTGCTCACATCGGCCTGATATTCCAGAGCTCTTCCCCCCTTATTCTCGATGGCTCTCACAACAGCCTCCGCATCCTCTCGGTGCTGGAAATAGTTTACCACGACAGCGATTCCAGCTGCCGCGAGGTCAAAGGCGATTGCTCGGCCAATACCACGAGAGGCTCCAGTGACAAGAGCGGCCTTGGGCGTCGATTCCTGATTTGAATCCATCTTTCTCCTTTCGTTAAACGTCGCCGACACGTTAATTCCCTGTCGAGCGAATCCCGATAAGATCCCGGATTGAGGGGTCCCGTCCAAAGAGCAAAACTGTATGATTCCGATCCACCCATTCTCCAAAGGACGATGATTCCTTGTCACGCTGCCCTGCAGATCCAAAGTCCATTGATAACGACTCGTTTTTGTTGTTTTTGAATGTACATAAAACATAGTTATATGTCAAGCAATAAACCGGATTTTTATGCAATGGGGCCTGAGGACATCCATATTGCGGTGTATCATTTTTTTTAAGAAGGTTATCAAATTTGAGAAGGGAGGCTTGACAAGCTTTTCGAGGTCTGATAGGGTAGGTCGTATGAAAATAGAAGAAATAGGAATAAAGATCAGGGCTGAAAGAAGAAGAAGGGGTTTGACTCTGGAACAGTTGGCCCGGAAAGTGAGTATCAGTCCGATCACTCTCCAAAGAATTGAGGTGGGAAAGAGTAGCCCTTCCGTTATTCTCCTCTCTGAAATTGCCAATGCTGTCAACAAGTCTATCCTCTGTTTTTTGGAAGAGGAGGGAAAGCCTTTCATTCACATCAAGCGGAAGAACCAGCAGTCCGTGTCAAGCACTGTAGGAAAAAGTAAAATCATTGGGCCCCGGAGGATGATTGCAGACAACATTGTCGTGACCTATGGGGAACTGAAGAAGGGGAAGTGCATCGACCCTCATACCAATCCAGGTGTAGAATGGGTTCACCACATAGAAGGGAAGTGCGAATTCACACTGAACGGTCAAAGTTCCATTGTAGAAGCCGGGGACAGCGTATGCTACGATGCCAGACTGGAACATTCCGTTAAGGCACTGGAAAGGCTGAAGTTTTTCACGATTTATTTGGAAGATGACAAATAATTCGTCCGGCGAGCTGTCAGTCATATAGGAAGCGACGATGGGGTTGGTTCAAAAGGTAGCGCAATATATCGTTCACACGGATTTTTCGAAGATTCCTCGCGAGGTGATCGAAAAAGCGAGGAACTGCATCCTTGACGGCATCGGTTGTGGGTTATACGGACAGGAATTTGAGGCGACAAAGATTTTATTGCAACTTGCCAACGAGTGGAAAGGGAAGCCCGAGGCATCCGTCATTGGAGTGGGATCTAAGATGCCTTCAACAATGGCCGCGAAAGTTAATGGAACGGCAGTCCATGTTGCCGATTTCGACGACTCTTCATTTAACTTTCGAGGTCATCCTACTGCGGTTGTTCTGCCATCCGCTTTGTCGTTGTGCGAAGCGGAGGAGAAATCTGGGAAAGATCTGCTCTTGGCCTATATCGTGGGAGTAGAGGTCGGAGGAAAGTTGGGAAAAGTAATGGGATGGTCTCATTATGAGGCAGGATGGCATGGGACCGGAACAATTGGGACAATTGCATCTGCGGCTGCATCTGCGAAGGTCTTGAAGCTGAATGAAGAGAAAGCAGCCCATGCCTTGGCGATAGCTGCCTCAGGAGCCGCTGGAATCAGGGAAAATTTCGGTACGATGGTGAAGAGCCTTCATGCTGGTCAAGCCGCGGCGACAGGGGTACTTGCTGCCCTCCTCGCTGGAAGGGGATATAGAGGTTCTTCAACAGCCTTTGAAGGCAAATCTGGATTCTGGCGAACCTATAAGGGAGAAGAAGAAGTCGGTCGCTGGATTGACGAGTTGAGTGAACCCGACACCGTCAGGAGTGTGACACTCAAGAGGTATGCCTCCTGCGCAGCAACTCATCCTGCTCTCGATGCTTTGGAAGACTTGATGAGAAAGGACCCGTTTTCATGGGAGGATGTCGAGGAGATCCGATGCTCAGTCCCACCCATCAATCTTTCCGTCTTAATTTACCCCGATCCTTCAGATGGGCTTGAGGCTAAGTTTAGCTTACCCTACTGTGTCTCCACCCTCGTGGTTCGTGGGAAATTGGATCTTTCCCATTTTGGAAAAGAAGCGCTGAATGATCAGCGGGTGAGGAAATTGATGACCAAGGTGAAGACGGTCCCGGATGAAAACCTCGGAGAACTCATTAAAAAAAAGCATTTGTTGGCTCCAACAGAAGTCCGTGTGATATTGAAAAGGCGAACATTGTCAAAGAGGGTGCTGGAGGCCAAGGGGAGCGCTTCTTATCCTTTGGAAGACAGAGAAATCGTGGAAAAATTTAGGGTCTGTGCAGGGAGAATTCTTTCGGCCGGAAAGGTGGACAAGGCGATAAGTTTAATTTGCTCATTAGAATTCCTGAAAAATATCGCGATCCTTATCGAGACTCTGAGTCCTTGAGAGGATGCCCTGAATCAGATTTGAATGGCATCAGAAGAGATCCTCAGGGCTGAGTTAAGAGGTGGATATGAGTTACTTGGTGACGGGTGGAACGGGATTGATTGGTGCGTATATTACACGATTTTTGGCCGAAGAGGGGGAAGAGGTCGTCGTTTATGATGTGGACCCAAGGCATGACATCTTGGAGTGCCTGCTGAGCAAGGAGGAAAGGGGTCTTGTTAAGGTTGTTAAAGGTGACGTCACAGACTTGGCTCACCTCATTCGAACGGCTAAAGGGTATAACAGTACAAAGATTATCCATATGGCTGCTCTCCTGAGCACGGCGAGCTCAGCAAATCCGGTTTTAGCCGTACGGATTAATTGCTGCGGAACGGTCAACGTTCTTGAGATGGCAAGAATACTTGGCCTTAAGAAAGTGGTTTATGCCAGCAGCAATACTGTATTTGGAGCGGCTGAGAAGTATGCGGAAGATTATATTGCCAATGACGCACCCCATTATCCATCCACCCTTTACGGTGCGTGCAAGTCGTTCAACGAACGGTTGGCTGAGCATTACTTTAATGAAGGAGTGGACAACGTCGGTTTAAGATTTCCGGTCGTTTACGGAATGGGCCACCGGGAGGGAGCATCTGCAACCATCACAGAAGAGCTCATGATAAAGCCGGCATTGGGGAAACCTGGTAGAGTTCCCTGTGGTGAGGATACCCTCAACTGGCTCTATGTCGAGGATGCGGCGAGGGCAGTTGTGATGGCAAGCAAGAAGGCGACGACAAAGACGAAGGTTTTTAATGTCGATGGTGAAGTTTGTCCTGTCCGTGTGGCTGCTGACTACGTCAGAAAGATAGTCCCCGGTGCGGATATCACTCTGTTGCCAGGGTATACTGGATTTACTGGAAAATTCGACACCAGCATGATTCGAGAAGAAATAGGCTACCGGCCTCAATGGCCCTTAGAGAAGGGTATAGAACAGGTTATTAATGAGGTACGAAAGCTGTACCATCGCCAACAGAGACCTTGAGGGAAAATAATTTTGAAGTTTTCCCCGGTAGGCTAAAATGAACATGGTCGAAGAAAGGAGATATGGAAGTGTCTGAGCTGAGCATATGGCCGATCAAAATGGGGGTAGCCCCGGATGGCGATAAATCCGGTTTAACTCATGGAATGAATCAAGGCGTAAAAATCGATACGGCGGTCATCGTTTACGTAATCAAGGGGGCAAGGGAGAATATCATCGTCGATACAGGGATGGGTGACCCGGAATGGTCTGAGAAATACCATCATAGAAAATTCCTTCAATATCAGGACTTGGCAGTAGGTCTTAAAAACCTCGGCTTCCACCCAGACGACATGGATGTTGTCATATGTACCCATTTGCACTGGGACCATTGCTTTAACAATGATCTGTTCAAGAAGGCAAGGATCATCGTGCAGAAGGATGAAATAAGATACGCGATAGCTCCTTTGCCAATGCATGCCCTTTTCTATGAGTCTCAACTGATCAAGATGCGTCCCCCTTGGCTGAAAGCGATTGAGAACATTGAACTCATTGAAGGGGATATAGAGATATCTCCCGGCGTCGATATCGTGAAGATCCCTGGCCACACGCCGGGGTTTCAAGGTGTGAATGTGAAGACGGCGAAAGGGAATTATTTGATTGCCAGCGATTTCTGTCCCCTTTTTGAGAACTGGGAAGGCGTTCCTCCATTGAAGCATATTGTGTCGCCCATTCATGTGAATTTGGAGGATTATTACGAATCGTTTAAGAAGGTAGAGAAGATTGCAGACTTTGTTTTGCCCGGTCACGACATAAAAGTGTTTGAAAAGAAATGCTACCCCTAACACCGCTGATATACTCATTGGACTTAAGAGATGACATAAAAGCTTAAGATAAAGTAAGTCTGTCAATAAGCGTTCAAAGGGAGGGTTGAAATGCTGGCTGTGGTCAAAAACAAACCAGAAGTTGGGATAGAGATTTTGGAGGTGTCAGAGCCCCTCCTTAAAAGGGATCAGGTTGTGGTCGAAGTGAAGGCATGCGGAATATGTGGATCGGATCTCCACGTTTACGAATGGGAACCTTTTATCCGGTGGATCACACTACCCAGGGTCATTGGGCATGAAGTGGCAGGGACGGTATGCGAGGTCGGGGAGGAGGTCAAGGGATTTAGGCCAGGAGACAGGGTCGTGACGGAGACCTGGGGAGGCTGCGGTCATTGTTACTATTGTAGATTGGGGAGATTCAATCACTGTCTGTACCAGACCAGGATCGGTCAACATGTCGATGGGGGCATGGCAAGATATGTCGTAGTTCCAGCAATCAGTCTGTATAAAATTCCAGAGGGAGTGGACTTTCAAGAGGCATCGGTCATCGAACCCTTGGGAGTGATGTTACGGGCGTTTGAAAGGTGTGACATGAAACCCGGGGATGATATTGCCATCATAGGACCCGGTCCCATCGGATTGCTCGGAGTGATGTTAGCTAAATCCAATGGGGCGTCGACCATTATTGCATCCGGGCTAAAAGAGGATAAAGAGCGCTTGGAATATGCAAGAAAGTTTGGAGCGATCTCGGTGGACGTGTCGAAAGAAAACCTGAAGGAGAAGGTCTTCGATTTAACGGAGGGCAGGGGAGCGGACATCGTTATGGACGTCAGTGGAGGAAAAGGCTCATTGGCCGAAGCTGCCGCCATTGCGAAACAGGGAGGTCAGATAGGCCTGGTTGGATTGGGGCCAGAATTTGTTTTTGGCCCGAATGTCATTGTCGATAAAGAGTTGACGATCCACGGTTCTTTCCGAAGACAACCTTCGACCTGGTACAGGGCTATCAAACTCGTTGCAAATAGGGTGATAGACGTCAAGTCCATTATTACGCATGTCTTACCCTTAGAACGCGCTGATGAGGGGTTTCAAACGTTGATTCGCAAAAAGGGCATCAAGGTTATTCTTGTGCCGTGAGTTCGGAAACACATGCGACAAGGAAGAGAGGAGAGACCGTTTCCCTGCAAGGATATGTTCCCAGGAGGAACGCCCCATATCGAATCTGTCTGGGAGGGTTGCCCATGGAATTCAAAGATCAGGTCGTTTTGGTAACGGGATCGGGAAAGGGCATCGGCAAAGCGATTGCCACAAGATTTGTCCGGGAAAGGGCTTCCGTATGCATCAATGATATTGTCCTTGAGGATGCCGAAAGGACGTCAAGAGAATTGAGAAAGCTCGGCGGAAAGACATTGGTTGTTCAGGCCGACGTATCCAAAGAGGAAGAGGTTAAGAAAATGTTCCGTCTTCTATTCGGAAAATTTGGTACCATTGACATCCTCGTCAATAATGCCGGGATTGGAGATGGGCTCATGGTTGAAGACATGACGTACGAAATATGGAGAAAAGTGATCGATACCAACCTGAACGCAGTGTTCTTATGCTGTAAGGCGGCTATGCCTGTGATGCAGAAGAAGAGGTATGGAAAGATTGTAAACATTGCATCGGTGGCGGCTAAAAAGATCAGCTTTCGCGGCGGGGCGCATTACACCGCCTCAAAGGCTGGGCTCCTTGGATTTACCAGGCACCTTGCCTATGAGCTCGCCCCCTATGGAATTAATGTGAATGCGATTTGCCCGGGTGCCACGCTCACTCCTCTTTTAAAATCCCGAACGCCGCACGCCGAGCTTAAGGCGGAACTGGGGCGATTTCCTGTTGGAAAATTCTGTGAGCCCGAGGACATCGCTGAGGCGGTCTTATTTCTTTGTTCAAAAAGATCCAAAATGATAGTGGGCCAGGCCCTCGATGTCGATGCGGGTGAGCTTTTGGCATGGACAGATTTTGAAAGTTATAAGAAAGGCCGAAAAGAGTATGCAAAGAGGGTCTCAGGAAAACAGAGTTAAGAAGGAATTCATCTATGAATATCAGGGAGCTCATCGAAAAACAAAGCCAAAGAAATCCAGATAAAGTTTTCCTTTATTTTGGCGAACAAGAGGTGACCTATAAGGAATTTAACGAAAATATTAATAGAGCTGCTAACGTTTTTTTGAATTTAGGGATTAAGAAGGGTGATCGTGTCTGTTTTTTTCTACCCAACTGTCCGGAGTTTTTATATGGATGGTTCGGGTTAGCAAAAATGGGAGCCGTTCTGGTTCCCATCAATACGAATTATAGAACCGAAGAGACAAAATATATTGTGAATCACTCTGAAGCAAATAGTATTTTGGTTCATTCTTCATTGAAGGAAGTAGTCGACCATATTAGGCCAGAGACTCCCTTATTGCAAAACTTTCTCCTGCTCGGAGAGGATATCAAGAACAGTGACTATGTTTTATTTGACGAGGCTCTGAGAAATGCTTCGGCAGGCCTTGGTCCTATCGATGTCGGTGAAGAAGATCTCTGCGAGATTATGTACACCTCTGGCACGACCGGTCCCTCCAAAGGCGTCATGATGACGCATAAGTATTGGATTATCAATGGTTATGGATATAGTTATCCGATGGATGTCAAGCCGGAGGACAGAGCATTTACGTGTTTGCCTTTTTTTCACGCCAATGCCCAAGGATATTCTACGATGGGAGCCCTCACGGCAGGGGCAAGCTTGATTGTTGTTGAAAGGTTTAGCGCCAGCAAATTCTGGGATCAGATAAGACATTATAAGGCAACGGTATTCAACTACATTGGGGCGATGTTAACGATCTTAAGTAAGCAGCCAGAATCAGAAAAAGATAGAGATCATCATGTCAGGGCAGCCTATGGAAGTCCTGCCCTTGACAAGAAATTTCAGGATTATATGGAGCAAAGATATGGGATTATATTCGTGAGTGGATATGGCTTGACAGAATGTGGCCTCTGTTTAATTCAGCCCCTCTACGGCCTCCGTAAGGAGAAAAGCATTGGTTTACCCAAACAGATTCCAGGCGCTGGATTTGTTAACGAAATAAAAATCGTGAATGAGGAGGACGATGAAGTTCCACCCGGTGGAGTTGGAGAGATCGTGATTAAGAATCCAGCCGTCATGGAGGGTTATTTTAAGGAACCAGAACTGACTAAAAAGGTGATCAGGAACGGCTGGCTTCATACTGGAGATCAGGGCTGGGTGGATGAAGATGGATACTTCTATTTCGCCGATCGGAAACGGGATGTGATTCGGAGAAGAGGAGAAAATGTCTCTTCGATTGAGGTCGAAAATGTAATCAATGCCAACCCGAAGGTATTGGAATCGGCTGTATTAGGGGTTTCTTCGGAGCTTTACGATGATGAGATCAAAGCCTATATCATCCCCAAGCCGAACGAGACCTTAGATCCCCTTGAAATCGTTCAGTGGTGCAAGGAAAGATTGGCTTATTTTAAGGTTCCTCGTTTCATTGAATTTCGCACCGAATTCCCAAAGACGCCTACCCATCGGGTGCAGAAATACAAGTTAAAAGAGGAAAGCAAGGACCTGACGGAAGACTGTTTCGATCTTGAAAAAACTGATTTTAAACTTCGGTAGTTGATCCACCTCTTAAAGAAAGGGGGTGATTCTTTTAGAAGAAAATTTAGAGGTAACCCTTTTAGTGAGCATCAAGAAAGGTCCAGATCAAAAAGGAGGTCATCCATGGAAAGAAGAGGCAAAAAATTTGGCATACATGTTTTGATGATATTTGTTCCTTTGCTGGTATTAGGTCATTTCTTCTATATGCCCGAGCTGGCCATCGCTGCTCCTGTGCCTGATATTAAGATAGCTGTCGTATATCCTTTATCCGGAGCTCTCTCTCGTAACGGGAACTTGATGGTACAGGGGGTCAAGGCATCGATTGGCTGGGTCAATGATAATGGGGGCATCAAGTCATTGGGGGGTGCTAAACTGGTGCCTGTTGTTGCGGATAGCGGGAGCACGGTAGAGGGAGCGGCGAGTGCCATGGGGCGGGTCTGCAGAGATCCCGATATCCTGATGGCCGTCGGTTGCTGGGCCAGCTCCTTAACGCTGGCAGCCACCGAGGTCACCGAACGGCTCGGTATCCCTCAGTTCAGCATCAGCTTTACCGATACGCTTCACGACCGTGGTTTCAAATGGGGCTTCTATGTCAGTCCGCCCAGTTCTGTCTTTGGAGACTTAGGAATGATGAGGGCGATCGATTTAGCCAAATCTTTGGGGCATATGCCAAAGACAGCCATGCTGATTTCCGACAACCAGGCCGCCTCAAGAGCTCACTGCGCTGGCGTCAAGAAGACTTTTGCGAACGTGGGCATCGAGGTCCTAGGCGACGAGGTATATACGATGGGCACCCTGACAGATGCCACCCCGATTATACAGAAGGTGAGGAGTGCCAACCCCGATATCGTCGTTTTTGCGCCTTCATCGATACAGGAAGCTCAGCTGCTTCTGATGAAGAAGCGGGAATTAAGGGTCAATAAACCGTTTATCGGGTCTACCGGCGCTCATGCCGACCCCTCCTTCCGGCAAGTGGGCCCTGAATTTCTTGAAGGCTTTCTCACCTTGTCGAACTCCTTTCCCCATAAACTCACCCCGCCCGACTGGATTAAACGAACTTTAGATCAATGTCGTAAAGAATACTCTGACGAGGCCTTTATGGGGCAAGAGCTCACCCATCCGTGGAGCATGATCCCTATCATGGCAGAGATATTGGAACGGGCTGGTTCTAGAAACCGCGAGGCCGTACGGGAAGCGGCACATAAGCTGGATATCCACGATGTGATATCAACAAGGCAATTGCCAAAACAAGGAATTGCCTTTGATGAGAAGGGACGCATCACCAAAAAATATCAGGACGTTTTGCTTGTCCAATGGCAGGGGGGTATCGCTCGCACCATTTACCCAACTGAACTTGCCTTGGCTCAGCCGATTTGGCCGACAAAATAGAGCTTCATTTCTCTTCCCTATGGTGATCAAGGGGAAGATTCTCACAGGCGATAGATTCCGGCCCTCCATGGGGGGTGCGGGGGGTCCAGGCCAAAGGCCATCCTTTGGCCTGGAATAGGATCGCATCTCTTCGATTGCAGGAGGGTGCGGAGAGGTGAGGTGAATCATGGAGATTCTCATTGAATCCATCATCTCAGGCATATTAATTGGACTGTCCTATGCAGTTCTGGCTGCCGGACTGGCATTGATTTTTGGGGTGATGAAGATTATTAACTTTGCCCATGCAGAATTTGCGGTTCTCGCCATGTACTTTCCAACCTACTGGTTCCTCAATTGGTGGGGAATAGACCCTTTTCTGTCTGCATTTATAGCTCTTCCGATATTCTTAGTTCTCGGATACATTATCCACCGGTTACTGATTGAAAAGATTATTGGCACTCCGGAAGCAGAGACCTCGACGCTGATCGTCACTTTAGGACTTTCTCTGCTCATCTCGAACATCATCCTTATCGGATGGTCTGGAGCTCCGCGCATCATCAATCAACCTTACACCATGGCAACGTGGTCCGTGGCTGATGTCCTCATCAACCGTGCTCAAACTTACAGCTTCGTCATCTCCCTGGGATTAATCGTTGGATTGTTCGTTTTTCTGAATAGGACATTCATCGGCAAGGCGATCAAGGCTGCAGCCGATGACCCTGAAGGTTGTGCTTATATGGGCATCAATCTCCATTTTGTGTATGCCCTTGCTTTTGGGTTAGGCATCGCCGTTACAGCAGCGGGGGGATGCCTTATGGCGACCTACCGTCCCTTTCATCCGTTTTTCGGGGAGACCATTGTCATCATCCTTTTTGCGAGCGTCATATTGGGCGGGATGACCAGCATAACGGGCGCCCTTCTGGGCGGATTGATCATTGGGTTGGTTCAGCAGGTCAGCGTTCTTGTGATTCCCGTTGAGCTCCAGAACGTAGCCGTATTTACGATTCTCGTCTTTTTCCTGTATGTGCGGCCTCAGGGGTTGTTGGGTAAGAAAGGACGGGCGGTGTGAAAACGGAAGCAAGACAGCAAGGATTGTCTCGACGGCGGAATATTTTCCCCATCCTCATTTTCTGCGCGGTGGGGGCTCTTGTGTCTTACTTCATAGGCCCCGATCTCTATACTCAACGTATCCTTCTACTAATCATTCTATGGGCGGCTGCTTCTTCCTCCTTTAACGTCATCTCCGGCTATGCCGGTCAGGTGGTATTCGGTTATATGATGTTTGTCGGCACAGGAGCTTATACAACGGTATTGCTCTTTAAGTTTCTGAACATCTCTCCATGGCTCGGGATGTGGATTGGAGCGATCGTTGCCGTTCTTATCGCTTTGATCATTGGATTACCTACCCTGCGTCTGCACGGTGCCTTCTTCGCCATTGCGACCATCGCCTTCCCTTTGATCACCTTTCCTATTCTGAACCATCTCGGTTTCGAAGAATTAAGCATTCCCTTTACCGGACATGGAGCAAGCTCCATGCAATTCAGGGATATGCGATTCTATGTCTTCATTGCTCTCACACTTCTTGCCCTGGTTCTTATCACGGTTCGAATCATTGAATCCTCCCGCTTTGGTTTCGCCCTGAGAGCCCTTAAGCAGAACGAGACTGCGGCTGAGGGAATGGGAGTCAATACCTATTGGAACAAATTGGCTGCCTTTCTGCTCAGTGCCGGCCTCGGGGCCCTCATGGGGACTGTGTATTCCTTCGGCCTGCTGTACATCGCGACCACCCACGCCCTGTTCGGGCTTTTTATCATGGTGAGAATCCTCAGTATCACGATCGTAGGAGGGATTGCCACTGTCTGGGGGCCAGTCATTGCTGCTTGTTTTTTAGTGCCTACAGGCGAATTTTTGAACGCTCAGTTCGGGGATCGGTATCCGGGGGTTCAAGACGTTATCTACGGGGTTGCTCTCATTGTCGCCACCTTATATATGCCAGAGGGCATTTGGGGAAGGATACGGAGGTCTTTCCGGGCTGTTTTGTCGAAGCCAGCGGCTTCGATGGAACGGGAGGCTGGAGATGAGTTTCAGCAGAAAACGGGTGGTAAAACGACGGCTCGAGACTTGCCCAGGTTTGAACGGATTCGGTCGGGAACTGTGGAGACCTATAACAATGGCCCAATACTCAAAATAGAAGCCATCGATAAATCCTTTGGCGGAGTTTGTGCTCTTGAAAAAATGAACATTGAAATACCCAGAAGCAAAGTCACGGGTATTATCGGCCCTAACGGATCCGGTAAGACCACGTTATTCAATGTGATCAACGGTTATTTAACTCCTGATAGAGGACGGGTTGTTTTCGAAGATATAGATATTACTCATTTCAAACCGCATGCTGCATGTAAAGTTGGGATAGGCCGTACTTTCCAGGTTGTCCAGATTTTTAATAACATGACGGTCTTAGAAAACATCATGATTGGTGCTTTCAACAGGCAGGGTGATGTCAGCAAGGCCGGTGCCATCTCTGAAGATATTGCTCACCAAATGGGACTCATGAGCCGAGCGCATGACCAAGCGGTCGGCCTGACCATGTGGGAAACCAAGATCTTAGAATTCTCCCGGGCCCTCGCAACTGAACCGAAATTACTGCTTGTGGACGAGCCCATGGCGGGGCTGAATCCGGAAGAGTCAAACCGGATCGGAGAGATGATCAAGGGGATTGCGCAAAGCGGCATCACGGTTATCGTTATAGAGCATGTGGTGCAAAGCCTCGTGAAGATTGCCGATTGGATGATCGGTCTGGATGAGGGAAAGAAGGTGGCCGAAGGATTGCCCCAAGAGGTCATCTCCAATCCTCATATGATCGAAGCCTATCTTGGAACAAAGTGGAGACGACGCCATGTTAGAAGTTAAGGAGGTCACAACTGCCTACAGCGGAATGGAAGCCCTTCATCGGGTATCAGTCACCATTATGGGAGATGAGTTCGTTTCGATTATAGGACCCAACGGGGCTGGCAAGAGCACCCTTCTCAAGACCATCTCTGGCACTGCCAAGTGTATTTCTGGAGAGATCCATTTTATGGAAACCAGCATTACCCAAATGAAAGCTTACAGGCGAACCTCACTGGGCATTATTCACATCCCAGAGGGCCGACGTGTCTTTCCATCTTTGACCGTTACCGAAAACCTCGAACTGGGGGCTTACCGCTCTCAGGCGCGCGATTCAGTGGCAAAGAACCTTGAGATGGTCTCGAGACTTTTCCCAGTTCTCAAGGAGCGACGCCGGCAACTTGCAGGGACCCTTAGCGGCGGTGAGCAACAGATGTTAGCGATCGGTCGAGGGTTAATGGCGATGCCGCGCTTTCTGATGTTAGATGAACCTTCTTTAGGCCTTTCGCCCCTGTTGGCGGACCAGATCTTTGATGTCATCAGGGGAATACGGGAACAACTGAAATGCAGCATCCTTTTGGTAGAGCAGAGGGCAATAGAGGCGCTGGAACTTTGCGACAGGGCCTGTATTTTGGAGTCCGGTAGAATAACGATGAGCGGAGACCGAGAAACCCTGCTGGAAAATCGTATGATACAAGAAGCCTACTTAGGTGGGGCGTAAAAAGCGATTTGACTAAAGACTTCGACCAATATAATAAGAGGGCGACAGTTCTTCGGTCCTGGCTGAGAGAAGATTAAAGGGATGGCCGGGATTAAATGGTAGCGGTTTCTTGAACGATGATCCTTCATGAGGAAACGGAGAGGAATGAAATGGCGGACAAAATGAAGAGTCGGAAAGAGGGAGATATCACCTTTTTCCACCCTGATTTGTTAGAAGTACCTGAGAATGAACGTCCGTACCTTAAAGGTTACAAATGCAAAGGATGTGGTAAGATTTGGTTTCCAAAATTTATACCTTGCCCTAACCCGGATTGCTGGTCTGAGGACATGGAGATTATCCGCTTGAGCCGAGAGGGGAAGATCTATAGTGCAACAGATGTTTATATTGGGCAACCTTCCATGAGGGATTACATGCCCTTGATTGTGGGTTATGTAGATCTTCCAGAGGGAATCAGGGTTTTTGCTCAACTCGAGGGGGAGATCAATAGCTTTCAATGTGGAGATGAGGTCGAACTCATAACGGGTCCCATAAGAAATAATGGAAGGGGGGAGCCCATCATCAGTTACAAATTTAGAAAGATGGCTAAGAAATAGGGAGAGAGAGCGATGTCAAGTTTAAGGAAAGTTTATGTCCTCGGCGTTGGGGAAACGGTATTTGGAATGCTCGAAGACGATTATCATATTTTGGGCCAAAGGGCCGTTAGGGCAGCGATAAGAGATGCCGGGATTTCATGGCAGGACATTCAGAGTGCTTTCGTAGGGAATGGGACAAACGGGATCACGACCGGGCAGAGAATTTTTCGAGATCTGGGCATGTGCGGCAAACTACCCATCATCAATGTGGAGAGCGCTTGCTCATCTGGAGCCATGGCTGTCCACTGTGCCTACTTGAAGGTGGCAACGGGAGTAGATGAGATTTCCATAGGGGTGGGAACTGAAAATGCATCTTTGCATAGAGAACCCGGTTCCGCCCCGTCGCCGGATATGACAGATATAGAGGGTTTTTTGGGAGCCGTCATGGTTGCAAAATATGCGCTTAGGGCACAACGTTATATTTACGAAACAGGAGCTACTGTTGAGGATCTGGCGCAGGTAACAGTAAAGAATCGAAGTCATGCAACGAATAATCCCTATGCGTGGAGAAAAGGTAAAATTACTCTTGAGGAGATACTTCAATCTCGAATGATCGCAACACCTCTGACTCTTGAGCAATGTTGTGGAATGACAGATGGAGCAGGGGCTGTCATCGTTGGATCGGAAAAAATGGTTAAAAAATTGGGCCTATCAAAGCGGGTGAGAATAGAGGCCTCGACAGTTGTCTCTGGCCCTTTTAGTATCGGGCCAAAGGACGAAACTGCCGATGATATCGTTACCCTGGGAACGAAAAAAGCCTATGAGGAATCGGGAATTGGGCCGGAGGAGATAGATTTGGTCGAATGCCACGATGCCTTTACAATCTGCGAGCTACTGTATTACGAGGCAATGGGGTTCTGTAAGAAAGGCGAAGGAATAAAGATGTTGAGGGAGGGAGAGGTGACCCATGGTGGAAAAGTTGTTTTCAGCCCAAGAGGAGGAATGTTGTCTTATGGACACCCAATGGGAGCCTCTGGAGCAGTTCAAATTGTTGAAAACGTCAGACAACTTCGCGGCGAATGCCCCGGATACCAAGTTGAAGGAGCACAAACCGCAATGTCTCAGGTCACCGGAGGCGGCGTACAAGGGACCCAGCATGCGGCATGTACGACCCATATCTTGAGTATATAAATGAAAGGGATTCTTTTGCTCAAAATGATATTCGATCGGACCAATCTTGTGTCAAACGGTCTTTAGGCTTATCTCCATGGCAAATTTTGAACTGAGGATCACGAATAGAAAATAGAATCCACTCCCTCCAGTCTTCATCTTCTTGCATCGAGAACTCGACGAGTTTATACTGATTCTATATAATCGCAAGGAGGAAGAATAGAAATGAAAATATTTCTCGTCTTGGTTTGCATCTTTTTCTTCCATAGTGCGTTTTCCGTTCTTGCCCAGACAAGATTTGAGCCCGCGAAGCCGCAGAAGTCCTCAGTAGTAGCCGGCAAGAACAACGCCATCACCGACGTCCCAGGCATTGAAGTCGGCCAGTATGACAGGAACAACACCGGAACGACGGTTGTCCTCGTCCGAAAGGGGGCGGTCGGTGGAGTGGATGTGCGCGGCTCGGCTCCCGGTTCAAGGGAAACCGACCTGCTCAACCCGACAAACCTTGTTGACAAGGTGAACGCGGTTGTACTGACGGGCGGGAGCGCTTACGGCCTCGCGACGGCTGATGGTGTGATGCTCTGGCTTGAAGAAAAGAAAATCGGCTGGCCCGTAGGAGGAGGCAACGTGGTTCCCATCGTTCCCGCGGCGGTGCTGTATGATCCGGGCAGGTTCGGCAGGACTTTTCAGGAGAGGCCGACGGCGGATTTTGGTAAAAAGGCTTGTGAAAACGCTTCTTCAGGCCCTGTGCAAATGGGGAATATCGGCGCAGGAGCCGGGGCCATTTCTGGAGGACTCAAAGGCGGCATCGGAGCGGCAAGTGTGGACCTTGGCGATGGCGTTATCGTGGGTGCCATCGTCGCCATCAATTCCGCGGGTTCCACGGTCAATCCTGAGACAGGGGAGTTTTATGCCAAATACCTTGAAGTGAACAATGAGTTTGGGGGCCTGAAACCCGCATTTTCCTCTGCTCGTCTTATGACCGGCGAGGCTTCTGTAGCGGTATTAAATGGCACAGGCGAGCCGGTAAAGAGCACCACCATTGCCGTGGTTGCAACCAATGTCCAACTCACCAAGGCCCAGGCGAAAAAAATCGCGGAAATGGCCCACGACGGCATCGCGAGGGCGGTGCGCCCCGCTCACACCATGTTCGACGGCGACACAGTCTTTTCCCTGGCCACAGGAGAACTTGATCTGGCCGTTCTGAAACAGCAGGCAGCATGGGGAAATATGGCGGCCAACGTGAATAAGATTGGTGCAGCGGCAGCGGACGCTCTTTCCAGGGCAATTGTGCATGCTCTGCTAAACGCCCAGAGCGTTGGGGATGTTCCCTGTTACAGGGACAAATACCCCGATGCCTTCAAAAAGTAGATAGAAGAGAAATCCACCACCTTACCACGGAATAAGTATTTGGAAGAGTGACTGTTATGAGCGATGTTTAATGGACCGGCTGACGGAGGCGCTTGCTCTTCGTTCTAGGGATAATGTTGAAAGGGGATGATGCCGAATAGAAAGCACGGGCATTGCATTCTCTACCAGGGACGACCCCGAGCGGCTTCGGAAAAAGGCCCTCTTCGGTTTGCCATCAGAGTTCGTCGCTAAAACGATTTGATATTTCTGCTTGACCGTGATCTTAAAGTCCTTCTTCCTGTCCCCTCGAATTTTGGAAGCTTCTCAACCCATTGGAAATCCTCGTCTTTCTTCCCCGGATTCTTTTCAAACAGGTCATTCCATACGAGGTCCATTTTCTCCTTCATTTTTTGCAATTCACCCAAAAGGGTCGTTCCCAATTTCATAAGGCACTCCTCCTTTTTGCTTATTTATACTCACCGTAATGATTCTCTCTCACAACCCTTTCAGAGGTG
>Ga0187771_10001115_pt1 | contig 17644 bp, 17 predicted proteins | sample 0116_SJ02_MP15_1_FD_133139 | JGI IMG/M metagenome (GOLD analysis project Ga0187771, IMG submission 133139) | Tropical peat soil microbial communities from peatlands in Department of Meta, Colombia - 0116_SJ02_MP15_10_MG | ecosystem: Environmental > Terrestrial > Soil > Wetlands > Peat | place...
CCGCATCCCCATGATCTCCCCATTCTCGACCCATGCGTCGACCTCCAGGCAGTCCGGCAGGCTGCTGCGCTCCACCACCAGGGAATGGTAGCGGGTGGCCTGAAACGGGTTCGGAAGCCCTTCGAAGAGCCCTTGTCCGTTATGGATGATGGGAGAGGTTTTGCCGTGCATCAGGGAGACGCTCCGGACCACGTTCCCGCCGAATGCCGCCCCGATGGCCTGGTGGCCGAGACATACGCCCAGGATGGGAATGCGGCCGGCGAATTGCCTGATTGCGCCCACCGATATGCCAGCCTCGTCGGGGGAACAGGGTCCGGGGGAGATGACCAGGCGTTCCGGCTGCAGGGTCTCGATCTCATCCAGGGTGATCATATCGTTACGGCGGACGAGCACATCTTCGCCCAATTGTCCGAAATACTGCACGATGTTGAAGGTAAAGGAATCGTAATTGTCGATCATCAGCAGCATATTATTCAAGCCCTTTCTCGGCAATTTCGAGCGCCCGCCGGGCGGCCATGGCCTTGTTGACGGTCTCCTGCCACTCGGCTGCCGGGTCGGAATCCGCGACAACGCCTCCCCCGGCCTGAAGATGCACCATGCCGTCCTTGATCACCAGGGTGCGGATGGTGATGGCCAGGTCCATGTTGCCGGAAAAGGAAAAATAGCCCACGGCGCCGCCATAAATCTCGCGTCGTACCGGTTCCAGTTCATCGATGATCTCCATGGCCCTGATCTTCGGCGCCCCTGAGAGCGTGCCGGCGGGAAACGTGGCGCGCACCACGTCGAAGGCATCATGGCCGTCGCCCAGAACGCCCTGGACGTTGGAGACGATGTGCATGACATGGGAGTAGCGCTCGATCACCATCAGCTCGGACACGGTGACCGTGCCGGTGGCGCAGACCCTGCCCAGGTCGTTTCTTCCCAGATCGACCAGCATGACGTGCTCGGCGCGTTCCTTGGGGTCGTCAAGCAATTCCGCGGCCAGCCGGGCATCCTCCTGGGGGGTGGCTCCCCGGGGGCGGGTGCCGGCGATGGGGCGGAGTTCCACCCGGTTCCCCTCTTTGCGCACCATGACCTCGGGCGATGCGCCTGCGATGACCGTTCCGTCCAGCCTCAGGAAGAACATGTAAGGGGAGGGGTTGAGGGTCCGCAGCACGCGGTAGACGTCAAAGGGGTCGGCCGAAAGCCGCCCGCTGAAGCGCTGGGAAGGTACCACCTGAATGATGTCGCCGGCCCGGACGTACTCCTTGGCCTTTTCCACAGCTGTCTCGTAATCCTCGCGGGAGATGTTGGAGCGCAGTTCGACCGGCTCGCCGGATGGGGCGGCCGCAACCGGCGGCAACGGGGTGCGCAGCTTGCGGATAATGGCTTCTATCTTGTCCGTCGCCTGCCCATAGGCCTCCTCCGGGGTTATGCCGCCATCCAGGTGGGCATTGGAGACCACCGTAATCTTTTGACTCATGGTGTCAAAAATGACAATGGTGTCGGTCACCAGAAAATAGGCCTCGTAGGCATCCAGAACGGCCGGCTTTTCCGTGGGCAGTCGCTCGAAATGCCGTACCATGTCGTACCCCAGGTAGCCGACGGCGCCGCCGAAAAAACGCGGCAGACCTTCAACCTCCACAGGGGTGTAGCGGGCCAGCAGGGTGCGGATGCAGCCCAGAGGGTCATCGCTGGTCAGGGTCGTCGTAAGGTTGTTTTCGATGATCTCGACGGTGTGTCCCTTTGAGCGGATGATGCACGAGGGGCTGGAGCCGAGAAAAGAGTAGCGGCCCCATTTTTCGCCCCCTTCGATACTTTCCAGCAGAAAAGAAAAGCGCCCGTCGTCAAGCTTTTTAAAGGCAGAGACCGGCGTATCCATGTCGGCCATGATTTCCCGGTAGACTGGAATCAGGTTGCCGTTCCTGGACAGGTTTCGAAACGTTTCGATGGGGGGAAAAAACATGTTTTGCTCCGAAAACGGATGGGTTGAATAAAAAAAACTAGCACAGCCATTGGGGAGAGTCAAGCCCGGCCGGTCTGCCGTCATGTTTCCCATGGGCGCCGGTGCGGCCCATGGCCCATGGCATCCATGCCGTCCCGGACACCATCCTGATAGAGTGGGTACGATGCCCTGCGCGGCGGACCGGCCGCACAGGGCGTCACATGCCTAGTACCTTGTAACACTTAATATTTCGCAGATGTTCCCCCTCCCCTGGCGGGAGGGGGTCAGGGGGTGGGGGAAGCCGCAACGTGAAATTTCATGGCAGCTTCCCCCCCTCCCTAACCCTCCCCCGCAAGGGGGGAGGGGATTATTTTTTGCGTCGATTTAAGTGTTGCAAGGTACTAGAGCGACCTGTCCGCTGCCTGGGCGAAGAGGCGCAACTTGTGCATCATGGCCTGGAATTTGGCCGGTTTCAGCGATTGCGGGCCATCGCTTGAGGCATGTTCCGGGTCGGGATGGACCTCCACGATCAGGCCGTCGGCGCCGGCTGCCACGGCGGCGTAGCACATGGGAGCGACATAGTGGTGGTTGCCGGTGCCGTGGGAGGGGTCGATGACCACCGGGAGATGGGTTTTTTCCTTGAGCACCGGCACGGCCGAAAGATCGAGGGTGTTGCGGGTGGCGGTCTCGAAGGTGCGGATGCCGCGCTCGCACAGGATCACCGACTGGTTTCCCTCGCTCATGATGTATTCGGCGCTCATGAGGAATTCCTGGATAGTCATGGACATGCCCCGTTTCAGTAAAACCGGTTTGCCGATCTGGCCGACCTTTTTCAGGAGGGCGAAATTCTGGGAATTGCGGGCGCCGATCTGGAGGATGTCGGAGTATTGCGCAACCAGGTCGGCGGTTTCGGGATTGATCACCTCGGTCACTATGGGCAAGCCGGTAAGATCGCGGGCTTTTGCCAGCAGCTTGAGTCCCTCTTCCTCCAACCCCTGGAACGAATAGGGGGATGTGCGCGGCTTGAACGCGCCGCCCCGAAGGATGTGGGCTCCCGCTTTCTTGACCGCCTCGGCCGATTCGATGATCTGCCGTTCGTTTTCAACGGAACAGGGGCCGGCCATCATGATAATCCGTTCACCGCCGATAGCCACCTCTTCGCTGATCCGCACGAGGCTCGGCTCCTTTTTCACCTCCTTGGAAGCCAGCTTGTAAGGTTGCAGGATGGGCACCACGTTTTCAACGCCGTGCAGCGATTCCAGGGAGTGCAGCACCGCCTTGCCCCGCTCGTCCCCCACCGCGCCGATGACATCCCTGGTCGAGCCGTGTATCACATGGGGTTTGTAGCCCAACTCCTTGATGCGCTTCAATACCTCCTCCTTGTCTTTCTTTGCTGCGCCCGCTTTCATTACGATGATCATTCCCTGTTCCTTTCCCACAAGCAAAAGGGCCGAAGGTTTTCCCCCGGCCCTGTCCGCATCTGTTGCGGTGAATGAAAAAGCCGGGGGACTGTCTGTCCGCCCGGCTTATGGTGTGTAGTGGTTTGCTTCCTTGCGCTTACACCTTTGCCTGGGCAGACGGCCAAAAATAAAAGCCGTACCAAAAGAAAAAGTTAAAGGCGCTAAAGAAACGATTCGAATTCATGATTGGTACTTAATCACAGCCGAAGCGGCATTGTCAAGGCCAAAATTATCGTGCCGGGAGCCGTGAGGTCGGTTTGTTGACGCATTTGGGCTCATCCGCGGTTTCCCCACCCCCGGAAAGAGAGGAGGAAACACGATTGAACAGGTAGGCTATCGGGTAAACTCGTCCGCCAGCCTGACCAGGTTGGGCAGGTCGGGCTTGGTCAGGATATGGTTGGCCCCGAGTCCGATCCACTTGCGTTTGTTGTCGTCGGATGCCAGGGAAGAGAAGATTATGATCGGAAACTCCTTCAGGGGCTCTTCCTTGCGCACGCGCGAAGTCAGGTGCAGGCCGTCCATCTGCGGCATCTCCACATCGGTGATCAACATGCTGATGTGGGACCTGAAATCGCTGCCGTCCTGGGCGCAGCGGGTCAACCGGTCCTGAATGATGTCCCATGCCTCGGCGCCGTTCTCCGCCTCGGTAACGGAGTAACCGGCCGAACGCAGGGTAGTGCACAGGGTGTTGCGGATGAACAGGGAGTCGTCGGCTACCAGTACCGTCTTGTTGGAACGGTCGCCGCCTTTCGATGCAGAGGCAAGGAGGATATCCTCGTCAAGGGGTCTGAGCGCGCTCTCCGAGCACAGCTCTCCCACGATCTTCTCGAAATCCAGTACCAGGATGATGCGGTCGTCCATCTTGACCAGGCCGGTGACCTGGTCGCTATGCACCGAGTGGGCCGGCGGTTCGACATTTTGCCACGATATGCGGTAGATGCGCGAAACGGAATGGACCAGCACTCCGACCGTCAGGTTGTTGAATTCGAGCACAACTACCCGGTCCGCCACCATATCCCCGGTATTCTTGCCGAGAATCGTGGCGAGATTGATGATGGTGATTACCTTGTCCCGCAGCTTTATCATCCCTTCGACGCCCTGCTTGGCATTGACGATCCGTGATATCTGGGGCAGGCGGATGATCTCCCGGACTTTGGCCACATTGACGCCGTAGTAGCAGGGCACGGGATTGTTGTGGGCATCCATCTCGTCAATCCTGAATTCAACGATCTCAAGTTCGTTGGTGTCGCTCTCCAGCAGGATCTTGTTCTGATTCATATCCTAGGTCCTTCGTGCTGTATTTGTGCGCCAGTATAGCAATGAATGGCAATGATGGGAAGAGGTTAAAATGGATGCGGTCCGCGGCGGGCGAACCTGGCCGTTCCCGGGAAGGGAAGGGGACCCGTGGCCGGACGTTTGTCGTTGTTCCCGCCGATGGGGTGCGTTTCAGGGGAGAAGTCCGGCGACATGGCGTCCTCATGCCGAACTGTGCCGGTATCTCCCCCGGAGAAGCGATTCAGGCCGGCTGCTGCGTCGGCAGGGAATAGCCCTGCAGAAGCGGCAGGATGTCTTCCGGCAGCAAGGGGCGGCACATCAGGAACCCCTGCAACTCATCACACTTGTGCCTGTGCAGGAAGGAAAACTGTTTCTCGTGCTCGATCCCTTCTGCCGCCACGTTGAGCTTGAGGGTATGGGCCATCAGAATGATTGCCTCGACAATGGCTGCGTTGTCACCGTCGGGAGTGATGTCCTGCATGAACGAACCATCTATCTTGACCCGGTCGATGGGAAAATCCTTGAGGCAGGAGAGGAATGAATAGCCGGTGCCGAAATCGTCGATGGCAACGGAAACGCCCATTTCCTTCAGTCTTGTCAGAACATGGAAGTTTCTCTCCGCCCGTTCCATAATGGAGCTTTCGCTCAGTTCCAGTTCCAAACAGCCGGCCGGCAGGTCCGATTCCTCCAGGACCGACTTGACTGTGCCGAGAAAGCTGTCGTGCATGAACTGGCTGGCCGAGATGTTGACGGATATGCGCAGGCCTTCCGGGCTGCACTGGTGCCATTGCCCGGCTTGCCGGCATGCCGTGCGCAGAACCCATTCGCCGATGGGGATGATCATGCCGGTCTCTTCGGCCACGCCGATGAATTGGGACGGCATCATGTCCCCGTGTTGGGGGTGACGCCAGCGAATCAGCGCTTCAAGCCCGATGACCCTGCGGCTGGCAAAGTCGAATAACGGCTGGTACACCAGGAAAAACTCGCTTTGTGTCATGGCATGGCGCATGCTCGACTCGATCATCTGCCGTGCAAGGGCCTGTTCGTTCATGTCTTCGGTGAAGAACTGATAGTTGTTGCGCCCTTTTTCCTTGGCCTGATACATGGAGATATCGGCGTTTTTCAACAGCGTATCGACGGTTGCGCCGTTCTGCGGATACAGGGCGATGCCGATGCTGGCGCTGGTGTAGATGGTGTGGTTTTCGAGTTGCACCGGTTTTCTGAGGGTTTCGAGAATCTTGTCCGCGACCTTTGATGCGTCCTCCGAACCTGCGAGCAGGGGGAGGATGATGACAAACTCGTCGCCGCCGAGGCGGGCCACGGTGTCGGTAACGCGCAGGCACCCCTGGATGCGGTCTGCGCTGATTTTCAGCAAGCGGTCGCCATAGGCGTGGCCCAGCGTGTCGTTGACGTATTTGAACCGGTCGAGATCGAGGAACAACAGTGCCAGGCCTTTCATGTCGCGCTCCGCCATGACAATGGCCTGTTTGAGCCGGTCGGTGAACAACACCCGGTTCGGCAGCCCGGTCAATGCATCGTAATAGGCGAGTTTCTTTATCTCCACCTCGGCCCGCTTGCGTTCGATGGTGTAGCGGATCGAACGGCTGAGCAGATTGATGTCGAGCTGCCCTTTGAGCAGATAATCCTGGGCCCCTTGCCGCATGGCGGCGAGGGCCAGCGCATCGTCTGCAATGCCGGTCAGGACAATGATCGGGATATCGGGGGCATGGCTGTGCATGCGGTGAAGCGTCTCGATTCCGAGGCTGTCGGGCAGCATGAGGTCGAGCAGGATGACATCGAAGTGTTTATCGGTGATGAGCTGCATCGCGGATTCGAGGTTGAAAGCGTCGTGAATCAGGAAGAGCACGTCCGGGAGTTCGGCGCAACGTTCTCTCAGCAGCCGCACTGCGGCGGGACTGTCTTCAACCAACAGCACTCTGATTATTTCGGCACGGGGCATGTCAATTGGCTCCTGGAATCCTTTGTTTTGTAGTCGATTTTCAAATGCAATAACAGTGCCCTTTTTCGGGTTTTTACAAGAAAAGTACATCTGATTATATTTTTCGTGCAGCCCGAGGCGGGTCCGTGCACCGGGAAACATACCGGCGAGAGGATTTCATCTTTTTCGGGTTGCGTATGCGCGGCAATTCCTCTAACATGCGGAAAAAACTGGGGGGACACGACACGGATTCACCTCGTGCCGACAGTCGTCCCGGTGTTCCGCAACAGGAGAAACGAATCATGGATGAACAGCTAGGCAAAACACCGCTGTGCGACCGGCATGAGGCGCTGAAGGCGTTGATGGCCCCCTTTGGCGGGTGGCACATGCCGATCCAGTATGAAGGGATCATCGCCGAACACGCTTGGTGCCGCACGAGTGCGGCGCTCTTCGATATCTGCCACATGGGCGAATTCCTCTTCGAGGGGGATTTTGCGGCCGGCGGACTGGAAGATGTTTTTACCTTCTCGGTCGCAACGATCCCGGTCGGCCGCTCCCGCTACGGTTTCCTGCTCAACGAACAGGGCGGCATCGTGGATGACCTGATCGTCTTTCGTCTTGCCGCCGACAAGGCCATGATCGTAGTCAATGCCGCTACCGCCTCCAAGGATTTCGTCGCCATCAAGGAGAGGCTCAAGGGGGGAGACTTTGCCGATATATCGGCCGGGACCGGCAAACTTGATATCCAGGGTCCGCTCTCACGCGACGTCATGGTGGCTGCCTTTGGCGCGGAAATCGCCGCGATCCCCTATTTCAGGTTCATCACCATGAACATCCTCGGGGTCGAGGCCATTGTCAGCCGCACCGGCTATACCGGCGAACTGGGGTATGAGGTATTCATCCCAGCGGAGAAGGTCGGCGAAATGTGGGACCTTCTGCTGAAGGACCCCCGGGTCAGGCCGGCCGGTTTGGGGGCCCGCGACGTGCTGCGTCTTGAGGTGGGCTACTCTCTCTACGGCAGCGATATCGACGAGGGGGTCACACCGCTGGAGGCGGGTCTGGAGGGATTTGTGGACCTGACAAAGAGCTTTGTCGGCAAAGAAGCGCTGCTGCGCCAGAGGGAGCAGGGGATGAACCGCAAAAAGGCGGCCTTCGAGGTAAACAGCCGCCGCTCGCCGCGCCATCACTATGAACTCTGTTTCTGCGGGGAGAGCGTTGGTTCCGTGACCAGCGGCGTGTTTTCCCCCATGCTCGGCCGCGGCATCGGCCTGGGATTCGTCAAGCCGGAGTTGGCCGTGGTCGGTACGCCGCTCACCATCACCCACGAACGGGTCAGCATGGAGGCAACGATCTGCGAACTCCCCTTCTACCGGGGCGGATCGCTCCGGTCGTAGATTACTTCACAACAGACCGGACTCTGCCACAGAGACACGGAGACGCAGAGGTTCACAGAGAAAAGCGAAACATTTCCGGGGTAAGCCGGAATCAAAATCGTTGGTTTTTTCCGTGTCTCTGTGTCTCTGTGGCAGGTTTTAATTAATTTGACTCAAATTTTGCATACCAAGGAGGACGTGCCGGCATGAGTATCTATTTCACCAAAGAACACGAATGGGTCAAGGTAAAGGAAGGGATCGGCGCGGTCGGCATCAGCGAACACGCCGCCCATGAACTGGGGGACATCACCTTTGTGGAACTTCCCGCCATGGGCAAGGTGGTCAGGCAGTTCGAGGTGCTGGGGGCCATCGAATCGGTCAAGGCCGCCAGCGACATCTATTCGCCGGTGTCCGGCAAGGTGGTCAAGGTCAACGAGGCTTTGAACGATGCCCCGGAGATCGTCAACGAAAGCGCGGAAAACGCCGGTTGGCTGGCGTGGATCGAGATCGGCGACGAGGCGGACCTGACCAGGCTGATGACCCGCGAACAGTACGACGAATATCTGAAAACCGTGTAGGGTCGAAACGCCCATAGTATGACAATGGGGCGGCCACAAGGATTACCTCTTAAGGTTGTTCAAAAATAGTCAGATCGTCAATGAAGCAGATGAGAGTTGAAAGTTGAGAGTTGAGAAAACCGCTTTTAGTCGTCCCTCAACCCTCATCCCTCAACAGTCTTAATCCGATGGCTGTTTTTCAACAACCTCCTAATTTCGCCAGGAGAACATGCATGAACGACAGTTACTACTGCCCCCATACCGGGGAAGAGATACGGGAGATGCTCTCGGTTATCGGCGTTTCCGGCGTCGAGGACCTGTTCGCAGCCATCCCTCCCGAATTGAGGGCCAGGACCTTCAATATCCCCCCCGGCATATCCGAGTTCGAGACATTTGCCCGGATGCAGGCCATTGCTGCCGACAACTGCGCAGCCATGGTCAATTTCATCGGGGGCGGCGCCTATGATCATTGTATCCCTGCCGTGGTCGACCACCTGTCCGGCCGAGCCGAATTCTACACCGCCTACACCCCCTATCAGCCCGAGTGCTCCCAGGGGACCTTGCAGGCCCTGTTCGAGTACCAGACCGCCATTTGCCGGCTGACCGGACTGGATGTGTCCAACGCCTCGCTCTATGACGGCGCCACGGCATGCGCCGAAGCGGCCATCATGGCCCTGCGGGTGACCGGCAGGAACCGGATCGTGGTTGACGGCTGCGTCAGCCCTTTTTCCCGGCAGGTGCTCAAAACCTATCTCTACAATCAGGATGTGGAGGTGGTGGAGATCGCGCCCCTGGACGGCCTGCTGAACCGCACCGCCCTGACCGCCGTGCTGGACGGGCGGGTTGCGGCCGTGCTGGTGCAGAACCCCAATTTCTTCGGCGGCATCATGGACCTGACCCCCCTGGCGGCGCAAGTCCACGAAGCCGGCGCCCTGCTGGTGGCATCCGTCTATCCGGTATCCCTGGGGCTCGTCAGGCCGCCGGGCGAGATGGGGGCCGATATTGCCGTGGGGGACGGCCAGAGCCTGGGCAATCCGCTCTCCTTCGGCGGTCCTTCCTTCGGTTTCATCGCCGCGAAGAAATCCCTGGTCCGCAACATGCCGGGCCGCATCGTCGGCGAGACCGTGGACAAAAACGGCAAGCGCGGCTTCGTTTTGACCCTCCAGGCCCGCGAACAGCACATCAAACGCCACAAGGCCACCTCCAACATCTGCAGCAACCAGGGGTTGTGCGCCCTGCGCGGCCTGATCTTCCTGTCGTCCGTGGGAAAGGAAGGGCTGGCCGACCTGGCCCGCCTCAACCGGGACAAGGCCGAGTACGCCAAGGACCGCCTGGCCCGGATTCCCTGCGTATCCGTGCTGCAATCTGCGCCGACCTTCAACGAGTTTACGCTGTTTTTGCCCAAAGCGGCCGCACCGGTCGTGACGGAACTGCTCAAGCAGGGCATTGCCGCCGGCGTGCCGCTGGGGGATTATTACGAGGACTCGGTCAACGCCATGGTGGTGACGGTCACCGAAAAGAGGACGAAGAAGGAGATCGACCGTTTGGCCGATGCGTTGCAGGCCGTGCTGGAGTGCGGAACTATCTGATCTTGGAGAGACAATCCTATGGAACTCATATATGAAAAATCCGTTCCCGGCCGCAGGGGGATAAAACTGCCGGCCTCGGACGTGCCTGCCGCTCCCCCCTTGCCGGAAAGCCTGCTGCGCAAAGAACCCGCCGGGTTGGCGGAGGTTTCCGAACTGGACCTCGTGCGGCACTTTACCAACCTGTCCCGGCGCAATTTCTCGGTGGATACCAATTTCTACCCCCTGGGGTCCTGCACCATGAAATACAACGCCAAGGTGCTGGAGAACGCTGCGACCCTGTTTGCCCCCTTTCACCCCATGACGGCGCTGTTGCCGGGGGGGGAGGCGTTCTGCCAGGGAAGCCTGGGGATGCTCTACGACCTGGGGCAGATGCTGGCGGACATTACCGGCATGGACGAGGTAACAACCCAGCCGCTGGCGGGCGCCCACGGGGAGATGACCGGCATCCTGCTGATCGCCGCCTACCACCGTGCCAAAGGGAACAAAAAGAAATACGTGCTGGTGCCCGATTCGTCCCACGGCACCAACCCGGCTTCGGCCGCCATTGCCGGCTACGAGGTTATCACCGTGCCGACCGCGCCCTACGGCGACATGGACATGGAGCTGTTCAGGCAGGCCATGAACGACGAAGTGGCAGCGGTGATGATGACCTGCCCCAACACCCTGGGGCTGTTCAATCCGCACATCAAGGAGATCAGCGACATCGCCCACTCTTACGACGCCCTGATGTACTACGACGGCGCCAACCTGAACGCCATCATGGGCAAGGTCAAACCGGGCGACGTCGGTTTCGACGTGGTGCACGTCAACCTCCACAAAACCTTCGGTACGCCCCACGGCGGCGGCGGTCCGGGCGCCGGTCCGGTCGGGGTCAAGAAGGACCTGATCCCGTTTCTCCCCGGGCCGCGCATCGTCATGGACGACGATGGCGTCTTCAGCCTGGAAACCTTCCGGTCCGGCTCCATCGGCCGCACGGCCGGTTTCTTCGGCAACTTCGGCATCATGGTCAGGGCCTACGCCTACATCATCATGCTGGGCCGTGAAGGGCTGATCCAGGTATCCGAGCAGGCGGTGCTCAATGCCAACTATATCATGGAACGCCTGAAACCCTTCTACGATCTCCCCTACGACCAGACGTGCATGCACGAGTGCGTCTTCTCCGCATCCCGGCAACTGGCCCACGGCGTGCATGCCATCGACATCGCCAAGTTCTTGATCGACCGGGGTTTTCATCCCCCAACGGTCTACTTCCCTCTGATCGTCAAGGAGGCGATCATGATCGAGCCGACCGAGACCGAGAGCAAGGCGGCCATGGATGCCTTCATCGAGGTGATGATCGAGGCTGCCGAGACTGCCGGGAGCGATCCGCGGGCATTGCTGGACGCCCCGCTGACCATGCCGGTCACACGGCTGGACGAGACCAAGGCGGCCAGGGAGCTGAACGTCTGCTGCCTGGTGTGAAGCGGGTCTGATGACTGACACACGAGCAATGTGGCGCCTCATCGAGGACGGACCCCGTTCCGGTCCGGAAAACATGGCCATCGATGAGGCGCTTCTGCGTTCATTCGAACCGGCTGCATCGCTGCCGGTGCTGCGTCTATACGGCTGGTCGCCGCCGGCTCTTTCCCTGGGCCGGTTCCAGAAGGCGGACCAGGTGCTGGACCTGGAGCGCTGCCGGGCCGGCAGGGTTCCCGTTGTGCGCCGCATCACCGGCGGCGGGACGATCTATCACGCCGATGAGGTGACCTATGCCATCGTGTGCTCGCCGGAGCATATCCCGCCCGTCTCGTCGATCAAGGATTCATTTCGCGTTTTGACCGGCTTCCTCCTCGCCCTGTACCGCGACCTGGGACTTGAGCCCTCCTACGCCCTGGATGTAGTTGCCCCGGAAGCGCGTCTGGGGGAACGGACCGCCTTCTGTTTTGCCGGCAAGGAGAGTTTCGACATCCTCGTCAAGGGGAGGAAGATCGGCGGCAATGCCCAGCGCCGGAAGAAGGGGATTATTTTCCAGCACGGTTCGCTGCCGTTGGTGAACCGGGCCGCAACGGGCCTGTCGTTCATGAGGGACCGGGCGCCGGGACTGGCAAAAGACGCCGCCAGCCTGGAGCAGTGCGGTGTTTTCGCGGAATTTGGTCCGGTGCGGCGGCAGTTGGCGGAGGCTTTTCAACGATACTTTTCCGTTCGGCTCTCGTCCCAGCCGCTCACGGAGCAGGAGTGCTCCCTGGCGGAAAGGCTTTTGACGGAACGATACGCCACGGACCGGTGGAATCTGGAAGGAGTGGAGATGTGAAGGTTGCGAGGAAGCCGGAATGGCTGCAAAAACGCGTCAACCCGGCAGAGCAGGCCGGGATGCGGGCGCTGTTGGGGGAGTTGAGCCTGAACACGGTCTGCCAGCAGGCGCTCTGTCCCAATATCTCGGAGTGTTTCCGTTGCGGCCAGGCTACGTTCCTGATCCTGGGAAGGCACTGTACCCGTCACTGTTCCTTCTGCAATGTTGACAAGGCGCTGCCGCAGCCGGTGGTGGACAAGGGGGAGCCTGCCAGGGTGGCCGAGGCGGTCGTGCGGCTGGGGCTCAGCCATGTGGTGATTACCAGCCCGACCCGCGACGATCTCCCGGACGGCGGCGCTGCCATGTATGCCGCCACGGTGGCCGCCATCCGCGCCGTTTCGCCGGCAACGCGCATAGAACCGCTCATCCCGGATTTCCAGGGGGACCTGAACAGCCTGGCAACGGTCATGGCGTCTGGTCCGGATATCATCGCCCATAACATGGAGACGGTGGCGCGGCTGTACCATATCCGCAACGGCGCCGATTACGGCCGTTCCCTGGAGGTGCTTCGCGCCTGCCGGGACCTGTCGCCGGCAACGCCGGTCAAGTCGGGCGTCATGCTGGGGCTGGGCGAGACGGGCGACGAGGTTATCCAGGTATTGGGCGACCTGCGCGGGACGGGGTGCGCCTATCTCAGCATCGGCCAGTACCTGGCCCCCAGCCGCAACCATTATCCGGTGCAGGAGTATGTTCGGCCAGAGGTGTTCGAGGCGTTGCGGGAGACAGCCCTGGACATGGGCTTTGCGCACGTGGAGAGCGGTCCCTATGTGCGCAGTTCCTACCATGCCGGGCAGTACCTGCCGGGGGGCGGGGGTAGGTAAGCATAATGGTATTTGTGATTGAACAACCGGTTGACAGTGGGGTAATATGTTCCGTCAATGTTGGAGCACTGCCGGAAACTGGGAGATGACGGATGCAACCCCAAATTCTTTTGGCCGTTGAAGATGAAGAGCGGCGTCTCGTCTACGAGGCGTTCGTCAAAAAAGAACGGGTGATCTGCCATTCGGTCTCTTCGTTGCGCGACGTGGCGAATCAGGCTGCCCGGCAGCCGTACAACGCCATTTTTCTCGACATGCCGCTGATCGTGAAGGCCTCCCGGTATGAAAAAAGCCTGGTGGAAGATGCGCTGCACACCCTGCCCAATGCTCGCCTCAACATTACGGGCAAAACCGGGAAAATCCGCATGCTGGTTTCCTGGGATACCCGGGCCGGCGCCGGTACCGCCGAAGATCACCTCAGGTACTGCTGCGAACAACCCCCGCGCATTGCCGTTATCCGCAACAGGGTGCCGCTCAACCTGAATGCCCTGCTGTCACGCTCCCCGGATATGGCGGATGCCGAGCGCACCGCCTGTATTGATTTTTCCCCCGGCGGCTGTTTCCTGTTCTGCGTTAACGACGAGATTCCCCTGGAATTGACCGTCTGGATACGGCTTGTCGCCCTGAACGACCAAACGCCCATCGAGTCCACCGTGTGCTGGAAGCGGGAATGGGGGCTGACCAACGAGATCCCCGGCGTCGGCATCCGTTTCGACCGGATGACGCAGCAGCAGCAGTCGGAAATACTTGCGCTCAAGAGGGGCAAGCAAAAAAAATAGTGTGCCGGCCGTCTCTGAAACTATCGGATGTTTCCTGGGCTAAGGGCCGCTTCATGGGCGGCTCTTTCATATTTCTGCGCTTCTGCGGGGGCGCTTGGCGGACCAGGGGCGATTTCTGACGAAGATCGGTTAAAATTTCATAATTTCTGCTATACTCATTCCATGAGAGGAATAACTGTAACTCTATCTTGTCCGGACGAGGCCACGCGATGCAATTTGCATGGTGGTATTGGATAATTGCCGGATTTTGCCTGATCGGACTGGATTTGATCGTACCCTCGTTTACGATCATCTGGTTCGGTTTGGGGGCTCTGGCGGTTGGCGTGCTGAAATCGCTCTGGCCTGAATTGCCGCTGGCCGGGCAGTTGATCCTGTGGATCGTGTTGTCCCCCAGTTTTACCGCAATGTGGTTCAAACACCTGAAAACAAAGCTGACTCTCGACAGGAAGTAAAGCCCCCGTGATAAAGGATCATGACTATTGGATGGCCGTGGCCATCGCCGAAGCCGGCAAGGCCCGGGCCAAGGATGAGGTGCCCATCGGCTGCGTGATCGTCCGTGACGGCAAGATCATCGCCCGCGGCCACAACCTGCGCGAATCCGCCCAGGACCCGGCGGCCCACGCCGAGTTGATCGCCATCAGGAAAGCCGCCGGGAAACTCAAATCCTGGCGGCTGCTGGATACGACGCTCTATGTGACCCTGGAACCGTGCATCATGTGCATGGGGGCCATCATCCTGGCCCGCATACCCACCGTCGTGTTCGGCTGCCACGACCCGAAGGGGGGCGCAGCCGGCACGCTGTACGACTTCTCCGACGATCCCCGCCTCAATCACCGGGTGGAACTGGTTACGCGCGTGCGGGAGGACGAATGTTCCCGTCTGCTCAGTTCCTTCTTTGCCGACCTGCGCAGGCGCAAGAAATCCGCCGTCCCCGAGTGAGCGTTTGATCCATCGCATTGGCTGTCGAGAAGCCCTGACGCGAAAACGCCCCGCCGGAGATCCGGCGGGGCGTTTTCCGTACTGCTGAGTTATGGGATGGAGGTTATTTTTCCAGTCCAAAGGTCTCGTGCAGCACGCGTACCGCCAGTTCGGTGTATTTTTCATCGATCACGACCGAGATCTTGATCTCGGACGTGGAGATCATCTGGATGTTGATGCTGTTGGAGGCCAGGACGGAGAACATCTGGGTGGCGACGCCGGCGTGGCTTCTCATGCCGAGGCCGACGATGGATACCTTGCTGATCTTCTCGTCGGCAAGGACCTCTTTGGCCTGAATGGTCTTGGCGACTTCATTGGTGATCAACAGGGCCTGTTTCAGGTCGGCCTTGGTCACGGTGAAGGTAAAGTCGGTCAAACCGTCCTGGCTGACGTTCTGGACAATCATGTCCACCGAGATGGCCGCGTCCGAGAGCGGCGTAAGGATCTTGGCGGCGATGCCCGGTTTGTCGGGTACTCCCATGACGGCAATCTTGGCTTCATTCTTGTCGTATGCAACTCCTGATACGAGAATACCTTCCATTTCTTTATCCTCCCTGGTAACCATGGTACCGGTGTTTTCATTAAGGCTGGAACGGACATGTACGTCCACATTGTATTTCTTGGCGAATTCCACGGAACGGATCTGCAGTACCTTGGCGCCCAGGCTGGCCAGTTCAAGCATCTCGTCGTAGGAGATCTTCTCGATCTTGCGGGCTTCCTTGCAGATGTTGGGATCGGTGGTGTAGACGCCGTCCACGTCGGTGTAGATCTCGCAGACGTCCGCCTTGAGGGCTGCCGCAATGGCAACCGCCGAGGTGTCGGAACCGCCGCGGCCAAGGGTGGTGACGTTGTTGGCCGCGTCGATCCCCTGGAAGCCTGCCACGATCACGATGGTGCCATCCTTGAGGTCGGCGCGGATGTTTTTGTCGTCGATGCTCTCTATGCGGGCTTTGGAGGCGGTGTTGTCGGTGACGATCGGAACCTGCCACCCCTGGTACGATTTGGCCTTGTAGCCCAGGGATTTGAGGTGCATGGCCAACAGGCCGATGGTGACCTGTTCGCCGGTTGCAACCACCACGTCATATTCACGGCCGTCGGGGATTTCACTCATCTCGTTGGCCAAGGCGACCAGTTTGTTGGTTTCTCCGGACATGGCGGACACGATGACGATCACGTCATTTCCTGCTTCATAGGTCTTGATGATCCGCTTGGCGACGTTTTTAATCCGGTCGGTGGTGCCGACAGACGTGCCGCCGTATTTCTGGACTACAAGTGCCATACATCGCTCCTTCACAAGTTAAGGTGACTAAGAACAAATTCTAGAAATACCCCAAGTCAAAGCTCTATAACAGATTATTATCGTTTTGGTCAAAGGAATTTTATTATTCCGTATACGCTTCCCGCAGGCGCGACAAAAGAATTTCCGGACCGGCTCCCCTCGCTTCAACGGAAATCCTGCGCCTGTCGTCGCCGGCGTACTGGAACGTAATCCGCAGGTGGTCGGCGGGAAGCAGGTTTTCCAGGCGTTCCGACCATTCCGCAATGCAAACGCCCTCGCCGTACAGGTAATCCATGAAGCCCAGGTCGGCGATATCGTCCTCCGACGCCATGCGGTAGAAGTCGAAGTGGTATACCGGCAGCCGGCCGGGGTAATGATTCATGATGGCAAAGGTGGGACTGGCCACCAGGTGGGCGCTTTCCGGCGCAACGGCCTGGACCACGCCGCGGGTGAAGCAGGTCTTGCCTCCCCCCAGGTCGCCGCGCAACGCCAGAAAGTCGCCCGGCCCCAGGAGCGCTCCCAGGCGCCGTCCCAATGCCTCGGTCTCTTCCTGCGAGGTGGTGAGAAATTCTTCTTGGGTCACTTCGGGACCATGCTGCGGATGATGTCGATACGGGAGATGATTCCCACCAGCTTCTGTCCTTCGACCACCGGCAATGCGTGCAGCTTGTGGATGCTCATGACGTCGGCCGCCGTGCTGACCGGATCGGCGGGGGAGATGGTCACCACGTCGTTGGAGCAGATTTCACCCACGCTCTGGGCGGTCATCTTCAGTAGCTCCCGTTCCAGGGCGCGCTCGCCCTGCAGGGGAATCACCCAGTCGAAAATGGAAATGACCGTGGGAATGTGCAGGTTGCGGCCCTGTTCGATCAGGTCGGAAGCGGTCACGATGCCGGTCAGGTTGCCGGCCTCGTCCACCACCGGCAGGCTGCCGAAGCGGCGGGTCTCAAAGATTCCGGCCAGTTCCCGCAGATTGGTGTCACGCGTTACGGTAACGACGTCTTTTGTCATGATATCGGCTACGGTTTGCATAGGTGTTCTCCTCTTGTAGTGTCAGCAGATAGTTGAAAAACAGCCATCGGGTTAAGGCTGCTGAGGGATGAGGGATGAGGAAAACCGCTTTTCTCAACTCTCATCTCTCAACTCTCAACAGCCTTACGTAGCTCTCATCTGCTTCATTGATGATCTGACTATTTTTGAACAACCTGGGTATTTCGGCAACGTGCCAGTAGGTTGTGGTAGGCATGGGGCAGCATCTCCTGCACGTCGCCGGCGCTCATGCCGATCTCGCCTTTCTGTTGCGCCACCAGGTCGGCTGCGTAGCCGTGGAGGAAGACCCCCAGG
>Ga0187771_10001116_pt1 | contig 17644 bp, 12 predicted proteins | sample 0116_SJ02_MP15_1_FD_133139 | JGI IMG/M metagenome (GOLD analysis project Ga0187771, IMG submission 133139) | Tropical peat soil microbial communities from peatlands in Department of Meta, Colombia - 0116_SJ02_MP15_10_MG | ecosystem: Environmental > Terrestrial > Soil > Wetlands > Peat | place...
CACCTGAATTTGACGCCGCTTGATAATGCCATGGATCTAAGGTATCATAGGTTACATGGAAAATCAACCAAACATATCATTATCACATTCGGTATATTTGCTCAGGCTGCATATCGTGCTCGTGACAAAATACCGGAGGAAGGTATTTACCGTGCAAAGGAAGAAGCTACCCCTGTCTGCTTGACCCACTCCTGGCGAAGACGCCTAGGAGGGGGAATGCGCAGACATGAGTTCAAACAGTTCCGATGCATGGCTTGAGGGAGATGGAATGCCGCTCGAACCATGGTTGGCACCGTTATTTTAACATGAGCCTTCCTCTGTTTCATATGCTCCTCAGTCTTGTCTAACAATTGCTTTCAGCCCCCATATTTTATCAACATATTCCCTGATCGCGCGATCACTCGAAAATTTGCCCATGCCTGCTACGTTTAGAATCGAACGCTTGGCCCACTCCTCCTGATCGCGGTACAGTGCATCGACCTGGTCTTGGCATGCGATATAGGACTCGTAATCAGCTAGGAGCAGGTAGTGGTCGCTGCCCGTGAGCGCATTAAATACGGGCCGGAAGCGATCAGGTGCATCTGGAGAGAAGTAGCCGTTGTTGATCATGTCCAGGGCCTGCTTGAGCTCGGCATTATGCTGGTAAAGGTCCCACGGCCGGTATCCCTGCGCCCGGCGAGAGATGACCTCATCCGCCGTCATGCCGAAGATGAAGATGTTCTCTCTGCCGACCTCTTCCATTATCTCGATGTTCGCGCCATCTAGGGTCCCAATGGTCAACGCGCCGTTCAAAGCACACTTCATATTACCTGTGCCCGAGGCCTCGGTGCCAGCCAAAGAAATCTGCTCCGATAGATCGCAGGCAGGGATGACCTTCTCGGCGTTCGACACGTTATAGTCAGGGATGAACACGACCTGCAAAAAATGGGCCGACGCGGGGTCGTTGTTCACCACGTCGCCCACGCAATGAATGAGTTTGATGATGAGCTTGGCCATGGCATACCCGGGCGCTGCCTTGCCGCCAAATATCATGGTACGCGGCACTGGGTCTCTGGTTCGGCCTTCGCGGATGCGGTTATATCGCGTCACGATGTGCAGCACGTTCAGGAGCTGCCGCTTATATTCATGGATGCGCTTAATCTGTATGTCGAAGAGAGAGGCCGGATCGACGCGGAGCTTGAGCCGCATCCTGATGATCTCGGCCAGTCGCTCCTTGTTCGTTCGCTTCACATGCAAAAATTGTTCTCTGAATTTACCCTCCTGGGCGAGTGGGATAAGTTTCATGAGCTCTGCAAGATCACTGACCCATCGGTCGCCGATCCGTAGTGTGATGAGCGCAGACAGCGCCGGGTTCGCTTGGTGCAGCCATCGCCGGGGAGTGATGCCGTTCGTGATGTTGATGATTTTGTCGGGGGTGAACCCGTCAAAATCCGCAAAAATCGTCTTTTTCATGAGGTCCGTATGGATCTGCGACACTCCATTGACTTTGTGGCTCCCCACGATGGCCAGGTGGGCCATGCGCAGGCGGCGGCCCGCCATTTCATCGACGAGCGACATGCGTCGGAGCCGGTCCATATCACCAGGATAGTGGTGCCGAACCTCTTCGAGAAATCGGTAGTTGATCTCGTAAATGATCTGCAGGTGACGCGGCAGAATCTCTTCAAAAAAGTGAACGGGCCAGGTTTCAAGCGCCTCGGGCATGAGCGTGTGGTTGGTATAGGAGAACGTGCGGTGCGTAATATTCCAAGCGCGGTCCCAGTCTAGGTGATGAATGTCGATCAATACCCGCATGAGTTCGGGGATGGCGATGGATGGGTGAGTATCGTTCAACTGGATTGCAACCTTATCCGGCAGCTCGTCCAGGTTCGGATGGTATTTGATGAAACGCCGGAGAATGTCCTGGAGTGACGCGCAAACGAAAAAGTACTGCTGTTTGAGCCGCAGCTCCCGTCCCATTTCTGTCGTATCATCTGGATAGAGAACTTTGGAAAGATTTTCCGATTCATTCTTCTCTGCAACCGCCTTGATATAGTTCCCTTCGTTGAAGTATTTAAGGTTGAAATCACGAGACGCCTTAGCGGCCCAGAGACGCATGTTATTCACCGTGCTCGTGTTGTAGCCGGGCACTGGAGTGTCGAAGGCCATGGCCATCACTTCTTCGGTCTCCACCCAGTGGTACTTCAAAGCGCCGTGATCGTCTTTGATCTGTACGACTCTGCCACCGAACTTGACCGGGTAGAGGACTTCGGGGCGGGGAAATTCCCAAGGATTTCCGTAGCGCAGCCAGCTGTCGGGATGCTCCACCTGGTAGCCGTTTTCGATGCGCTGGTTGAACATGCCGTATTCGTATCGGATGCCGTACCCGTAACCGGGTAGCGACAGGGTGGCCATGGAGTCGAGAAAGCACGCTGCAAGCCGACCGAGCCCGCCGTTGCCAAGCGCCGCATCTGTTTCCAGTTCGCGGATCCGCTCGATATCGAGATCCAGGTCGGAAAGAGCCTCGCAGCACTCCTCATAGAATCCCATGTTCAAGAGGCTGTTCGAAAGAAGTCGGCCGGTCAGAAACTCAAGAGAGAGATAATAAACGCGCTTGGCATCCGATTGGTAGTAGCTGCGCATCGTTTCCATCCAGCGCTCTATGAGCCGCTCGCGCACGGCGTAGGCCGTGGTGTGGAACCAGTCGCGGTGCGTGGCTGTAATCGGATCCTTTCCCATGGAGTAGATCAAGCGGTTGGAGAGTGAGTGTTCGAGAGAGGTCCGGTCGTTGCCTAACTTGTCGTAGTGGAAAGTGCTTAGCTTTTTTCTACTGTCGCTCATGGCTCCTCCGGGTCGTCCTTTTTTTATGAAACCTGAAAAAAGAGAAAGGAGGGTCCTTTTTTCGAAATGCGAGGCACTCCGTTATCGGCTGCTGAGGGCTTTGCGGAATACCTCGAGGGGCTGGGCGCCAACAATGGATTTTTTCATACCGATGAAGAACGTTGGCACGCCCGTTACACCCAGTCGTGCAGCATCATCCCGGACTGCCGCGAGCTTCGACAGGTACTTACCGTTTTCGACATCCCGGATCATGGCATCTGCATCGAGACCGGTGTCGCGTGCTATCTGCCCAAGGACGTTGAGATCACCAATATTGAGGCCTTCAGAAAAATACGCGGTAAAAAGAGCTTGGTGATACTCCTGGAATTTAGCGTTATCGCGGGCAAACTCAACGGCCTGAAGCGCCAGTCGTGAATTGGATAGGAGCTGACGCTCAGCGAAGGTTATTCCGAAGGCCGCGCCCATCGTGCGAAGGTGTTCCATCATGCGCTTGGTATCTGCGGGGCGGAAGCGTTTGGCCATAGGCGTGCCTTCCGGCGGCGTCTCGGGGTGAATCTCTAGACCCCTCCACTCAACCGCGAGATCAAACTCCTGCTTTAGCTTGTCGACGATGCCCTCGCCGATGTAGCAGAAGGGTCAAATATAATCGGAAAAGACCTGCATACCGATGCTCATATGCCTGCCTCTCTCAAACGATATCTAATTATTATATAATATCATTTTTTTCACCAGGAGGCACCGCTCTCTTGACTTTCTGCCGTCTCCTGTATGACCTGAGCAAACGTTGAAGGCATTCAAGAGCCCCCGTATCAATTGTTTTTCAGAATTCCTGAGGATGGGACGAACGTCTTCCTCCTACCGCATCACACGGCCTCACAAAGCTCGACTGTGCTCCCCGCTTCAGCAGCTTGGACCTGTCGTCAGCGACCAGACTCAGTACCGTGAAGTTTTGCGCACTCCTACCGCTAAAGCGCATTGTGTTTGCTACACTGTTTTCCTAACAATAAGGTCTCTTTCCTTCGCGTCCTTAGCGTTCATTGCTGTTGTACGCTCGTTTCATACTACGCATCATACATCCTTAAAGAAAATATAGTTCATATTTCCATGATGATCGGTAGGATCATGGGCCTACGCTCCATTCGCTTATTGATAAATTTCTTAAGGCTGCTTCGCACTCGAGCTGAGACAAGAGACCAATCACCCTTTGCCTCAGGGATCATGAGAGTGAGCGAATCCAGAACCACATCCTTCACTTCGGCCAAAAGCTCCTGCGACGCATCCTCGAAAACGAAACCGCGGGACACGATATCCGGCCCCGAGATCACCTTGCCCGAGGTTTTCTCAATTCCCAGAATAACAATAACCACGCCGTCATGTGCAAGCTTCATCCGATCCCTGAGCACCACGGTATCCACGCCCGAATCTACGGTGGATCCTGAGGTCTTGCCGTCGATATACACCCTGCCTACACTCACCATGCCTGCGCGTCGGGCACTGCCTTCCATAAACTCCATCACCTCGCCGTTCTCGATAATGAAGATATTCTCCTCGGGAATGTTCACTTTCCTCGCCAGCTGGGCATGATACACTAGGTGACGGAACTCGCCGTGTACTGGGATGAAGTACGTCGGCTTGACAAGGGAGAGCATGAGCTTCAACTCTTCCTTTGACGCATGGCCTGAAACATGGATTTCCGAAACCTTCTCGTAGAAGACCTCGGCCCCACGCTTGAAAAGATGGTTAATAATCCGCGTGATACTGCGCTCGTTTCCTGGGATCATTTTGGACGAGAGGATGATAGTGTCGCCTTTTTTAATCTGGAAGTGTTTGTGTTCATTCGCGGCCATTCGCGAGAGCGCGCTCATCGGCTCGCCCTGGCTACCCGTTGTGATCATCACGATCTCGTGGTCCGGCAGGGTCTTGAGCGCGTCGATCCGTAGCCACGTGTCCGGTGGCATCTTGAGGTAGCCCAGGTCGAGCGCGATCTGGGCGTTCGCGATCATGCTCTTTCCGTTTAGGATCACCTTCCTGCCGAACATGATGGCCACGTCAATAATCTGCTGAACGCGATGTATGTTCGACGCGAAGGTGGCGATCACGATCCTACCTTTCGTTCTCGTGAAAATATCTTCGAGCCCCCGCCGAACCTCTTTTTCGGAAAAGGTATAACCCCCCTGCGAGGCATTCGTGCTGTCTGAAAGGAGCACCAGCGTGCCCCTGTCCCCGTATTCTGCAAACGTCCTGAGGTCCATGATCTCTCCGTCAACAGGCGTGGGATCGATCTTAAAATCGCCGGTGTGGACCACGCGGCCCACTGGCGTAGAAATGCCGAGGCCGACTCCGTCGACGATGCTGTGGGTCACGCGGATGAATTCAACCTTGAAGCATCCGAGCGATACAACATCCCTAGGCCTTACAACCAGAAGCTGTGCCTTGCTATCGAGTTCATGTTCTTTAAGCTTTTCGTTCACAAAACCAAGCGTAAGTTTTGTGCCGTAGATAGGCACGTCGATCTCTCTCAGCAAAAAGGGCAGCGCGCCGATGTGATCTTCATGAGCGTGGGTGATCACGACACCGCGGATCCGTTCCCTGTTCTCAATGAGGTAGGAAAAGTCCGGAATCACGATGTCCACACCCAGCATCTCGGCATCAGGGAACATGAGGCCGGCATCGATAACCATGATATCCTTTTCGTATTCAAGCACGGTCATGTTTAAGCCAATCTCGCCAACTCCTCCGAGGGGGATGATCGAGAGTGCGGGAGCATCAGAGGATTGTGAAGATAAACCGTCGAAAGGTGGGTTGTCTGTCATGGAGTGTTCTCTCCTGGGAGAAAATTCGTCCCGTGCTAGTTACTATATTCTATTTGATCAAAATCGTCAACTCTGGGGAGGGAGACAACGTGACAGCAAAGAGCGGTGCGTGCTTCATGACGGCGTTCGCCAGCTGACCAATAAAGAAGCACGCGACTCCGTCCAATTGCTCCGGATCAAGGGTCGGTACCGTTTCAGGCACCCTTACGGTGCTTTACACTTGCCAGGGTGGGACGTTAGGGGGCATTGATGCGCGATGTCTGTGAAAAAGGATAGACTCATAGCTGAGATATTTCATCCTTTTCTTCAGGCATCTTGAAAATATTACTGCGGGTAGCCGTAAGGATTGCGCTGTCACCTTGGCTGAAGACATCTTTTTGCAATTCAGCGCAGTTCGGAGGGAGTCCTCTACGGACTGTCGTAGGGAGAGGTACGGTTTCATGCGTCGTCATACCTCAGCGAATGAGCGGGACGTTGGGAAAACCCGATCAGATTGTTTATGTGGGGCTGGTCGATCCATGCTTCTAGGAATGGGTAAAACTAGCCTTACAAGAAAATCGAAGCCAGTATTTTTTTGACATCCTCCCCGGCATGAATGCCGAGGTTTCACGGCGCTATTTAATAAATACCCTACCGCAGCGCAGTAGGGAAGGTAAGAAACCTGTGCCTTACATCTCGATTCGGGTAACGAAGGCGCCGATGAACTTCATGTGCCTTACATAGTCGGAAAAGGGAACTTCCTTCACCACGCCACCGCCGGGCCGATCATCTCGGTCCTTATCGCCGGCTGCGTGAATGAGATAGAGTTTATCGGACTTAATGTGGATAATCGAAAGATGGGATACGATCTCTTCAACGACGCGCTTCTTCGGGTCCTTGACCCAGTAAACGATGTCACCGTCACGAAGGTTCTTCTGAAGCGTCCTGGTCAGGAGGACATTTCTCGGCAGGATGTCCACCGTGTCTTTGCCGCGGGAACCGGGGATCGTCTTGGTCGCGCCGAGTTCAGCGGTGATGTTCTTCCCCCACTTGCCGCTGGTGACCATATCCTCGCCGTACTGAAACCGTTCATCGTAGTTGGTAATCAGGCCATCCGTAAGTTTGCCCTGCCTAATGAATCGGAGTGAAAGCGCCTTGTCGATGGCCTCGCGTGGCGTAGTGCTCTCCGCGAGCTCGACAGAACGGAAGGCGTGATACATGCAGTCGGCCTTCTCGTCGGCCACGATCCGTTTCGTTCGAACGTAGAGTCCCAGAGGGTCGGGATCATAGGGTATGCCAATAAAGCGTCCTGCCCAATAGGCGATCCGTTTCCCTACTGGCAAGTTCGCCACACGCTCCTGCGCGAGAAGAATCTCGTCCGCCGTCATGGAAGCGATGTTCTTGCTCTCGTTCGGATCGGCGCCGATGAGCCGGAGCCCGTACTGAAGTGAGTTGGTAAACCTGCGATCGTAAATACCCGCAGCCTGGACTGTACTCTTTTTAGTGACCTGGAGGAACCGGCCGTTTCCCACGTAGAGCCCCTGCCTCTCTCCGTAGAAGATGAGGATATCTCCTGCCTCGAGCTCCTTCTTCGACACCCTCTCTGCCTTCTCTTTCAGCGGACCGCGGTCCCTGCTGATCGGGAGGCCGTGAATGCGGTAGCTAATGTATATGAGCCCGCTCGTATCGATGCCCTGAGCGGTCATGCCACCTGCAAGATAGCGCACCCCCTGAAATCGCTTTGCTGTAGTTGCGATGTCTTCCGGTTTGGTATCATTTACTAGGGGATCACCGGACTTTACGGGCATGACGTCCGCAGCATCAATGATTGCCACGGATCGATCTGGAAACTGGACCTTAAAGCTGACCGTGTTCTGTTGAAGCACCGGAAGGTGCGTGCCGGCATAGAGTGGTACCTTATGATTACCCGTCTTGTCGAGAATAAGGGCCTCGGTCTTGGGTGTCGTCACAACAATCCACTGTCGGTTTGCGTTCAGGTAGGTACGTCCTTTGTCCTTAAGGATTTGGACCGCTTCCTGCTGGATCCAGCCTTCGTTATTACCCTGGTTTAGGATGGTGACGCGGTAGTGGTTGTCCTTTTTTTCTTGGATGCGGACCTCATCTCCCATGAGCACCTGTGTAACAAGCTTCGACTTCGGCAGCGGCTCCTCGTGCACGTTGGCGAGCGGCGACGTGACAATCCCTAACGTGGTGGAGGTGGATTCTTGCGCGTGGGCTACATTGGGAGTAAGAACAGCAAAACACGATAGAAGGAGTGCTATATGGAAGTGTTTTTTCATCTGGATAGATTCAGGACTGCAAGCAGGAGAACGGCGCGTTCATACATTGCATTATAATTACTGGTGCCGAAGGGGGGACTCGAACCCCCATGGGTTGCCCCACACGCCCCTCAAACGTGCGTGTCTACCAATTCCACCACTTCGGCACATGTAAAAAACTTCTGTAACAAGATTGCGCTGAGCACAGGGCGAAAAACTGCTTGTGGATCGTTGTATCGTTACCTCTGTCAGATCTGCGACAGAATAGCTACTTCTTCATAGCTGGCTGCTTCGCCGAGACGTAGGTGAGCCACTCTTGATGCTTATTGTCGCGGCCATGAACGATGTCGAAGAACGCTGCCTGGAGTTGTTTGGTCACAGGCCCCGGCTTGCCCGTGCCGATCGTCCGATTGTCAACTTCGCGTATCGGCGTAATCTCGGCAGCCGTACCGGAAAAGAACGCCTCGTCGGCAATGTAGAGTTCGTCGCGCGTGAACCGCTCTTCTAGGAGAGGCATGCCGAGTTCCGCAGCGAGTTGAATGATTGTTTCCCGGGTAATGCCCTCTAGAATCGAAGTTAGGGGAGGGGTCTTGATTACGCCCTTCCTCACCATAAATACGTTTTCGCCGCTACCCTCAGCAACATATCCTTCAGTATCGAGCAGCATGGCCTCATCGTATCCATCCTTCAGCGCCTCACGCTTGGCCAGCAGCCCGTTTGCATAATTCGCCGTGGTTTTTGACCGTACCATCGTTGCATTCACATGTGGTCGGATAAACGATGAGATCTTGACTCGAATTCCGTTTTGCATTCCCTCTTCACCAAGGTAGCTTCCCCAAGGCCAGACAGCTATGGAAACCTGAACAGGATTCTCCTTGGGAAAGACCCCCATAGCGCCATAACCGATGTGAACGAGAGGCCGAATGTAACATGCTTCAATCTTGTTTACGCGGACGGTTTCGAGGATAGCCTCATTTATCACTTCACGGGTGAACGGCATCTCGATCTGGTAGATATGTGCAGAGTCGAAGAGCCGATCCACATGCTCCCGCAAACGAAAAACAGCAGAGCCTCCATCGGTTTTATAGCACCGGATCCCTTCGAACACAGCGGTAGCATAATGGAGAGAATGCGTCAGAATGTGCACTTTGGCATCGTCCCACTTGACGAATGAGCCGTTCATCCATATTTTTTCTGTGGCTTGAAGCATAGGCGTAATTTATAACAGCCTGTGTTAAAATTGTCAATCTTTTTTTCCTTGTTCGAAGGTACTTTCTTGCGTTTGGCATTCCTCTTTTTAATAAATGACCTTGTAAGTAACCCTTGAACCACGCTGAAAAATGCCGCCCCACCTTTGCCTCTTTTTTTTAAAACCGCTGAGCGTAAGTCCTCGATTATCTCCGCCACGGGGCTTTTCCTCAGGAACTCATGAAGCGCCGTATTAATGTGTCTCTCGATCTTATTATCGCAGACCGTTTCTGGTTCGCGTATTTCTTCGCGCCGAGGATATGCTCTTGAATGAGTCCGGCCTTTTCCCGCTTCCGGTCTTTTCATGTTTCCTGCCAACGCACGAGCTTTCTGCGCTTCCTGTTGTTTGTGAGAACCTGCTAAATTCACCTTTAAGCGCAGATCCAAGGCATTTACAGTACTTCTCTCCGGAACTGCTTGTAGTCACTCCGGTATAGGCTTTGCCTATCGCGTGACATTCGGCAGATGCCCCTCATTTTTCTCGCCACCTCGGCACTATGGAACTCAACACGCTTTTCGTAACGGATAACACGAGTGCTGCCCGCCTTATCTGCAATCGAGCCGTGTCTGTTCTGATCGGGCCGATTTATCTGCCAAAACGGGATACGCGACATTCCCTTTTCGTTTGACAGGGCGGTGAACGAGAGCTACACTTACAATATGTGTCACAGAAAGGGGGTCCCATGCAGATAAAAACCATTCTTTTCCCGACGGACTTTTCACAGGGTGCCCGCGCTGCCATGGACCATGCTATTTCGCTCGCGAAAGATTATCAGTCCAAACTCATTCTCCTCTACGTAATCCAGGATATCAGCATTGCTGAATGGTATATTCCTTCTTCCCTTTCCGCTACCGATCTGATGGAGGATATGCAAAAGAGCGCAATGAATGAAATGGACAAGTGGGGAGCGGAGGTTTCACAGACAGTCAAAGACGTGGAAAAGATGGTTGTGCGCGGCGTACCGTTTGTAGAGATCATCAAGACGGCAAAAGAAAGGCACGCTGACCTGATTGTCATCGGCACCCACGGGAGGACAGGCATCGACCACATGCTATTCGGGAGCACCGCCGAGAAGGTGGTTCGCAAGGCAGGCTGTCCGGTGCTGACGGTTCGCATCCCGGGTAGAGAGTTCAAGATGCCTTAAGGGGAAAAGATCTATTCGGAATAAAGCGAGCGCGACAGCCAAAAAACGTTCGTATCATTTAGACGACGAAATAGTAATGGTCAATTTAGTTACCACCTGCAATCAATTTCAGGGCTCAAATGCAAAGAGGCTGGTTGTCGTACAACCACCCTCTTTCATTTTCTTATTGCCCGAGAAGTGTCGTGAACGTGTCATGGTGGCCTTCTTCCTCGGAAAGGATCTCTTCGAAAAGCAACCGTGTCGTCTCATCTCCTTCCGATGCGGCCTGTTTGATGATGTCTTTATACAGTGTGATCGTATCTTCCTCTGCCTTAGTGTCTGCCTTCAGCATTTGGGTAGCATCCCCACCAGTGACGACGGGTGTCGGCTTCGTCGTGGGATTGACATCAAAATAGAATAATCTCTCGGCGATTTTTTCTGCATGCTTCATCTCATCAACGGACACCTTTTCAAAAACTCCGGAAAGTGATTCTGCGTTCATTCCTTTTACCATAACATGATGCCACATGTACTGCACGATTGCCTGAAGTTCTCCTGCAATAGCCTGGTTCATCATTTCCGTCAGCTTCGGACTTGCCTTCTGGACCATATCAAAACCTCCTTTTTCGTCTGTGTAGGATTAATTTCTTATCTAATTTGTCTTAAACTATAGCACATTTCGATGCCCTTTTCCACGAAGGCATCCTTTACGGCAGTGTAAAAAACTCTGTGTAAATTTACGGTAGTAAAGGACGAGGGGTATGCTCCATTTGCCAATATCAAACAAGTCAAGGAGAGTATGTCCAATGGCAGTCAAATCGCTAATGGTCCACGCATGAACCACCCTCTTCATTTCACCACGTCTCACGCATCTTCTCAGCGCTCGAATTCGCTTACGATCAGTACAGGACATGTAACGGCCAAGCTTGAACTTTTCACCAGTTCCAGATACTGGCCCGGCCAGTCCTGCGCATTGTTCTGCTACTGCACTGGCCCGGAACCATCGGAAGCGGGCGTGCAACCTGGCACTTCAAGGGCATCGCCGAATTCCGGCTCGCGGTGTAGAACTGGTTCCTAAAAATATGCCGAATCGGAATGACATCGGCGCTCAAGAATTCTTTAAGCCCACGACCGTGCGATGTTCTCATGCAGGTAGCATGCTGAATTACATTCGATCATATTCTCCTTTGTTGTTCCGACTGCATGAACGTTCTCTTGAAAGAGAAAGAGCCGCACCTGTACAGGTGTGGCTCTTTCTCTCCCTCATTTAACAACCACAGGCTTATGCTGGTTTTCTTTCATTGCCTAAAGCTTTACTTCCCGCAAATACTGTGCCGCCAGTTCTGGAGGCGTGGGATTGATGTAGAAGCCTGAGCCCCACTCAAACCCGGCCACGCGCGTAAGTCGTGGCATGATTTCGAGGTGCCAGTGGAAGTCGTCATTCAATGTGTGCCAATGCCCGCGGCGCGGTACGCGGTTCGGTGCCGTATAAAGCATGAAATTATACGGAGGATGGTTCAGGACTTTACCGAGCCTCTGCAGCGTGTGCATGAGTGTCCTGGAAAAATCCATGATCTCCTCTTTCCCAACATCGACATAAGAGCACAAGTGCTTTTTTGGATAGATCCATGTCTCGAAGGGGAAGCGGGGTGCAAAGGGGACCATGGCAATAAAATGGCGCGTCTCTTCGACCATGCGTTCCGGCGCTTGAAGTTCCTGCCGGATGATGTCGCAGAAGATGCACCGTTCCTTATAATCGTAATAAGATTTGGCACCGTCCAGCTTTTCCTTCACGAACTTAGGAATGACCGGCGTAGCGATTATCTGGGAATGTGCATGGTTTAATGCCGATCCGGCAATCCATCCCTGATTTTTGAAAACCAGAACGTATCTGAGACGGGTGTCCCTTTCAAGGTCGAGAATGCGGTCGCGGTATGACCAGAGGACTTTTTCAACCTGGCTTTCGGAAAGATCTTCGAGCCGTATTGCATGCTCGGGGCTCTCAATAATGATCTCATGGGCGCCGATACCGTTCATCCAGTCATAGATGCCGCTCCCTTCGCGTTCCATGCTGCCTTCAATGTGGAGCACGGGGAACTTACTTGGAACAACGCGTACCCACCAGCCCTCTGTATTCGGTAGAGTATTCTCAGGCCTGAAGGAGGCGATCTCCGGCGGGGTTTTTGATTCGTTACCGCGACAAAACGGGCACTCAGTCGTGCTTACATCATCTATAGGCTCTTCAAAGATATATTCTTCGGGTTTTTTGGGACGCTCTGTGGCAACAATGATCCACCGGCCGACAATGGGGTCCTTGCGCAGGCGTGACATCAGCTGCCAGACCTCGCCTTCTGCTCAGTCAGTACTTTATGGACGATCCGTTTCAATTCCTTAATGCGAATGGGCTTGTTAATATATTCAGCTGCCCCGAGGCTCATTGCCTTGAGATAGCTTTCGACTTCCCCGTATGCCGTCACCATTATCACATCGGTTTTAGATCCCATCTTTCGGATCTCCTGGAGAAGCTGAAGACCATCCATTACCGGCATTTTGATGTCTGTAATCACGAGATTGAAGGGCTGATTTTTGAACAAGGTCAGTGCATCCTCTCCGCTGTTGGCGAGGGCAACCTCATATCCTTCATCTGTCAGGATAGTATTGAACAATTCCCGGGCGCCTTCTTCATCATCAACGACGAGGATATTCATCTATTCTCCTTACACATGGTTTAAACGAAAAATATCATAAAAAAGTGGACTCGTCAAGGTAACGGGATGGATAGATTTGTAGCAGCGATCAGGTTTTTTGTGGGCATCGGTCTTTGTCGCTGAAAATCAACGATTTATTTCGAACAGTAATCGTAGGCCCTCAAGCGTCAGCTGGGGTTTTACCTGCCGTATGCACCTCGTTTCAGGCGAGACCAGCTCTGCCAGACCGCCTGTTGCAACTACCGTGGCATGGTCGGACAGCTCCTTCTTCATCCGTTCCACGATGCCGTCCACCAAGCCGGCGTAACCATAGATAATACCGGCCTGCATTGCACTGACGGTATCGGTGCCGATCACGTTTCCAGGTTTTATGAGTTCGACTCGCGGCAACTTCGAGGCGCGCTGAAACAATGCTTCTGCAGAAATTTTTATGCCTGGACAAATCGCCCCGCCCAGATAATCACCGCTCTGGGTTACCGCACAAAACGTGGTCGCCGTGCCGAAGTCAACGATAATGAGCGGGCCTCCATAGAGCTGATACGCGGCAGCCGCATTCACGATGCGGTCTGCACCGACCTCCTTTGGGTTGTCACACCGGATCATAATGCCCGTCTTGAGTTTGTGCGTTACGACCATGGGCTCGATGTGAAAATATTTCCGTGACATCTCCGTCATCACGGGCAATAAGGGCGGCACGACCGTTGAGATGATCACTCCCGCGATCTGCTTAAAATCGAGCGTGGCAAAATTGAAGAGGTCCTTGAAGATTATCGCGTACTCATCGGGCGTGATCCGTGTGTTGGTGCCTACGCGCCAGTTCTCGACGAGTTTCTCCCCGTCAAAAACGCCAAGCACCACGTTCGTGTTTCCTATATCGATGGCTAAAAGCATGGTTCCTCCGGGAAAAAAGGGCGCGCGCTGAGATCAGTACAGGATTTCATGTAAAGAACGGACGAGTTCCAATACTTTTCCTCGGGTCATTGCTACTTAATCCTGTCCCCTATCGTTTCACTATCGTCACATCGCCCGCAGCAACAGTCCGTGTGGTACCGTCGTCAAGCTTGACAATGAGCCGGCCCTCAGTATCTACGCCCTGCGCTAAACCTTCGAGCACATCGCCTGCACCGCTCACGGCAATGCGGCTTCCTATGGTCATGTTGAGATTTTCCCATGCTTTCAACATATCAGCAGAATCGTGAAGGAACACTTGGTACCAGTGGTCGAGTTCCCTGAGGATCTCCCGAAGGAGTGCGGTCCTGTTTATCTTCTTGTTTGTTTCCGACAGGAGAGAGGTCGTCATCATCCGGACGTCGGTAGGCAGCACGTCGAGATCCATATTCACATCCACGCCGATGCCGAGCACAATGTGCCTGATACGGTCCTGCTCTGCGCTCATCTCGGTAAGCAGGCCGCATACTTTCTTGCCCGAAATGAGGACGTCATTCGGCCACTTGATTACAGCGTGGACATTGCACGCTTTTCTGATTGCCGAGGCCACGGCAACAGCTCCCATCAGTGTGATGAGCGGCGCCTTGTGGAGTGGGATTTCTGGGCGCAGGATGACGCTAAAATACAGATTTCCCTTCGGCGATATCCATTTCCTGCCGAGCCTGCCCTTGCCGCCGGTCTGTGTCTCGGCAATAACGACGGTGCCTGCATGCGCGTTGTCTGATGCCATCTCCATGGCACGCGTGTTTGTCGAAGAAATCTCTGGATATATATGGATCTCTTTTCCGATAACTCTTGTTTTCAGACCTGTCTTAATCTCGTTCTGCCGCAGGAGATCAGGCTCGGAAATGATGCGGTAGCCCTGCGACGGCACGGCGTCGATCCCGAAGCCGTCCCGCTTCAGCGCCTTGATGTGCTTCCACACCATGGTGCGGGAGACGCCGATCTTTCGCGCGAGCTCTTCACCGGATAAGAACGCCGAGCGTGATGCACGGAGGATGTTCAGAATTTTTTCTTTATACATAGTATCAGGGGTCAGGAGCCGGGGATATCGGTTCCAAGAACCTTGGTCAGCAGATTCTCAACCGGCACCCGAACTCTGGTCCTGGAATCCCCCTATTTTATTTTCATGCTGATATCAGCGGCAGGAGCGGAATGGGTGAGACTGCCCGAGGAGATGAAGTCAACGCCGGTCTCCGCAACCGCACGAATCGTTTTGAGTGTAACGTTGCCAGAAGCCTCAATTAAAGCTTTTCCTGCGATCAGTTTCACTGCTTTGCGCATCATGTCTATGGGCATATTATCGAGCATGATGACGTCTGCTTGTGCAACCAGCGCTTCACGGACCTCGTCAAGAGTTTTCGCCTCCACTTCTATCTTGAGAAGGTGGTGCGCCGACCTCCTTGTGCTTTCAACGGCTTTCGTTATACTGCCGGATGCCTTGATATGGTTGTCCTTAATCAAAACTCCGTCATAAAGACCAAAGCGATGATTTTTCCCTCCCCCTACCCGCACTGCATATTTCTCGAGCTGCCGCAGACCGGGAAGTGTTTTTCTGGTATCCAGTACCTCAGCTTTCAAGCCCTTCACCTTCTCGGTATATGCTGCCGCCAACGTCGCAATGCCGGAAAGGTGCTGGAGAAAATTCAGAGCCACGCGCTCGCCTGCTAGCAATGCCCGCGTGTTCCCGGAAAATCTCGCGAACTCCGTCCCGGCTGTAATCGTGTCGCCGTCCTTCACAACGGTTGTAAATTGGATGTTAGGATCGAGGTAATGAAAGACAGCGCGGACAACATCGAGCCCGGCAAGGATAAGGTCCTGCTTCGCCAGCATCACGGCTACAGACTTGGATTCGGGCTGAATCGTTGCTTCGGAGGTTACGTCGCCGGGTCCGAGGTCTTCCTCCAATGCAAGCGCTAGAAGTTCATTTATAGTATGATCCATGACCGATGAATTTCTCTTATCCCAGCATCTTCAGGCTGTGTTCAAGCTTCTCGCGTTTTAGTTTGAATTCTTCAAGCTTCGCGGTGTCCTTTGCAACGACTTCCTTCGGTGCTTTGTCGACAAAGTTCTTGTTCGATAGCTTCTTTGAAAACACCTCTATATCCTTTGAGGTCTTTGCGATCTCTTTCTGCAAACGGTCGAACTCCTGTGTCAGGTCGATTATACCCTCAAGCGGAATATACACTTCGGCCCCTTTTATCACGCCTACTGCCGATGCTTTGGGTTTTTTTTCGTTAACGCTGATCCGGAGTTCCAGCAAACGGGCCAGCGTCTTAACATACTCAGTGCTCTTTTCGAGTTGCTCTGCAAGTTCACTGTTTTCGACGTTTACGATTGCTTGTATCTGCATCGATGGTGCGATATTCATCTCGCCCCGAATATTCCTGATCGTCAGGATGAGGTCCATGATCAATTGCATATCGCGCTCGATCCCGGCATTGATCAAGTAATCGTCGGCAACAGGATATCCTGCAACCGTTATCGAGCCCGGCCGGCCCCCTGCCCCACTGCTCCGGACTCTGACCGTTTCCGGCAGGGTCTGCCATATCTCTTCGGTGATGAACGGCATGATGGGATGCAGCAGCCTAAGTGCTGTTTCGAGGACGTGGGCGAGCAGAGTTTGTGTCGCCTTGCGCTTGGGCGATCCCCTATCCAAATAGAGTGATGGCTTGGACAACTCCAGATACCAGTCGCAGTATTCGTGCCATATAAAGTGATAGAGCGCCGAGGCGGCGTCATTGAACCGGTAGTCCGTCAGAGCCGCCTGGACCTCTTTCGTGACCGAGTTTAAACGCGAGAGAATCCACAGATCGGATAGAGAGGTCCCGTCCGTGACAAGTTCTGCATTCGGTGCAAAGTTTTCTTCTAAATTCATCATCACGAACCTGCTCGCGTTCCATATCTTGTTCGCGAAGTTCCGGTAGCCTTCGATGCGCTCCGTGGACATCTTGATGTCCCTTCCCTGAGCAGCAAAGGCAGTGAGCGTGAACCGGAAGGCGTCGGTCCCGTATTGCTCGATCATCACTAGCGGGTCGATCACGTTGCCCTTCGACTTGCTCATTTTTTGGCCTTCTGCATCGCGCACGAGCGCGTGGATATACACGTCGTCGAACGGGACATCTTTCATAAAATGAAGTCCCATCATAATCATTCGCGCCACCCAAAAGAAAATAATATCGAAGCTCGTAACCAAAACCGATGTGGGGTAGTAAACGGAGAGATCCTTGGTTTTGTCAGGCCAGCCGAGCGTGGAGAACGGCCAAAGCGCTGACGAGAACCACGTATCGAGTACATCTGTTTCCTGGTGTATTTTTGTGCTTCCGCATTTGCTGCATATCGCCGCATCAGTTCGGCTGACCGTAATGGTCCCGCAGTCGTCGCAGTACCATGCCGGAATGCGGTGGCCCCACCAGATCTGACGCGAGATACACCAGTCTTTGATGTTTCGCATCCACTCGAAATAGGTGTTTTCCCAGCCCTTGGGAATGATCCGCACGTTGCCGTCTTCGACAGCCTTGATCGCCGGCTCGGCAAGCAGCGCAGTCTTCACGAACCACTGAGGTGAAAGATAGGGTTCCACCACGGACCTGCAACGGTAGCATTTGCCTATGGTATGTGCGTGGTCATCCGTCTTGATAAGAAAGCCACGCGCCTGGAGCAGCTCCACGACCATACCGCGCGCCTTCTTTGCAGATTTGCCCGCGATCTGTTTCAATACCTCGGGA
>Ga0187771_10001117_pt1 | contig 17642 bp, 17 predicted proteins | sample 0116_SJ02_MP15_1_FD_133139 | JGI IMG/M metagenome (GOLD analysis project Ga0187771, IMG submission 133139) | Tropical peat soil microbial communities from peatlands in Department of Meta, Colombia - 0116_SJ02_MP15_10_MG | ecosystem: Environmental > Terrestrial > Soil > Wetlands > Peat | place...
CATTGAGTCCTGGTAGAGGGGGACGAAGATTCCCGATGAGATACGAGAGTTGCCCGAAAACTATGGGTGAACAACTAGCTATGGGTGAACAACCAACAAAATAGAGCGCATTGTTGAGCAAAAGGAACGGGACCAGCAGAAGGATGAATGTGAACGAGATTGCCTCGAGGGTTGCGAAGCCCGTTACAGTTGCAGCGGCCGCAATAATGGGTATCGAGACGAAATAGGCGGGGGTGAACATGAGGGCGACGCAGATGATCGCCAGTGACATCGAGGTGACATCGACATTGGTGCTCGTGAAGGCAAAGAGTGGGATGACAAGGGCAACCAGCACGGCTACCCCTACCCCCGCAGCGAGAAGCTGGAAGAACCCGAAACCTATCATCTGCCAGAGCACCGCGAAGAAGACGAGGATGTAGAGGACCGTGACCGAGACTCCCCTGTTCCTCAGGGAGACGGCTCCCAGGGCGAGGGCGATGAGGAGCGGGATTACGGGGGGGTCGGGGACGAATGGAACGAAAGTGAAGAACAGGAACGAGGCGAGGACTACGAGCAGGGAGGCTGTGTATTCGGCGACCCTGTTTCGGGCCTTGCCTTCAATCTGTTTCATCAGGCCTTCCTTTCTTCCACCTGGGACCCAGCTCGTCTGCCCTCGAGCTGGAGGGCGAGGTCCTCCACGCTCTGGACCCCCTGCTCGAGCAGGAAGCTCCTGAACAGGACTCTCTCCGACTTCATCACTGCCTCCATGTCATTCTTCATTGACGGGAACTTCTCGATCTGGTCAATCCTGGCTTTGGCCATTACTATCAGGAAGGTCACCGTCCACGGGTCGACCTGCGGAATCTGGCGAATAGAGATGCTCTTGCTGGCCTCCACGCTAGAGTAGACGTTGAGGACGCTGGAAAGGGCGCCCTGGAGCTCTTGGTCCCACAGGCCAGGAGGTATTCCCACGGTCGCCCATATGAGGTCGGTCCGGTACGTGTCGGATAGGCCTGCGTAGTTCGGGACGCTGAAGATCCTGATGTAGCTCTTGACGATCCCCCTGAACCTCTCCTTGTCGACGATCTCTTTGAGGATGCTCTCCCCCCTCAGACTCTCCTCCTCCTCACGAAGGATCTTCTCCATTATCTTGAGCTGCTCAGCGTTGCCGAGTTCGACGACCCTCTCGTAGTAGTTGTCGGTGGTCGTGACGACGCTCATCAGGGCGTTGAGCTCGCTCGACTTTGTGACTACGGACGCAAGGGTCTTCCGGTAGTGGGAGGTCAGCTCGAGGTTCTTTTCGAGGTCTGAGAGTTTCTCGACGTCCGCCCTCATCTTCTCGCGGTCCGCGCGCTTCTGCTCCAGCTGGGCCCTTGTGGCTGCCGCCTCGTTCTGGATGGCCTCCAGGCTGCGGCCGAGCAGCTTCTTCTTTCCGCTTACGTCGAAACGTATCTTCTTGATCTCCTTGGTCAGGCGTGCGGCCTCGGCCTCCTTCTGGGCGACCAGTCGCTCTGTGGATTCCAGCTCGGCGCTGAGTTCCTTGAAGCTGTCGTCGAGCCCCTTCTTCACGATGCGGATTCCTGGGACGTACTGGTCGGAGACCTTCACTTCGGTCTCTGGGCGCGTCAGGATGTACCCTGCCGCCTTGAACAAGGGCAGGAGGTCGGCCTCCCCTTTGGCGGCTGCGTTCTTGCCTTGTCTGGACGTGTCCTTGGAGTAGATAGGCCCGACCTCTTCGGCGAGGTTCTTCCCTCGGATGTACAGGTTGAGAGTCTCCAGCGCCGTTGCGACCAGGTTGACGAACCCGCTGTAGGCCCTGACTTGTCGGATGTGGCTTGAGGTGAGGAACTTGCTGGCAGTTATCATGTTCTCCATCTCGGATGTGAACGAAGGGAGATCCTTCAGGAACTGGCCATAGGAGGCGCCCAGGCCCGACACCTGGTCGTTCCACTGGTTCAGTATCTGGACAATCCCGTACTCAGTGGAGTCCTCGGAGAAGCTCATCGCCTTCAGCACCTTGTTCCACCTCTGGTTGTAGTTCGTCGCGAAGTCCTCGAGTCCCTTCACCTGCCTCTTGAATTCCGCCTCGTACTTGCCGGCCCTCCGGATGACCTCCTCGACCTCCGAGTCGAAGGCGTCGGGACGGTAGTTGTTGGTGGCTATCAGGTGCCTTCGGTAGAGCTCCTTCAGTTCGGTGATTCTGTTCAGAAGCGCGGCGTTGATGGCGTCGAGCGCCTTCTTCTTCTCAGTCATGAACCCGCCTATGCTCTCGAGAAGCTTGAGGTACTCGTGCATGTAATCGATGTAGTCCTGCACGGGGTATCTGATGCGAAGGTAGGCGACAGTGTGAGCCCAGTTCGGGCCGAAGTCGTTGTTCGTTCCGACCCTGCTCAGGAGGTCCGCCAGGTCGAAGCGCATGAGCATCCCGAGGATGTCTATGATCGCTTCATCGAGCTCCTTCTTGGCCGTGACCAGGCTGTTCCTGTTGTTGTAGACCGGGTCGAGCGGAAGGAAGAAGAGAGCCGTGAACGGGTTCTGGTAGGCTGCCCCATACTTCTTGGCGGCCTTCTCGTTGAGGAGTCTGTTGGACATCAGCTCGGCCTCCATCAGGGCCGTGTACGGGGCTGGACCGCGGGCGAGGAGGTCGTCTGCGCTGCTAGGGAGGATCACGAGGCCGACCAACGGCACGGAGGAACCAAGCTTCGCCCGGAGATGCCTGGCGAAGTCAAAGACCATGCCGCTCCCCGTCCCTCCGCCCAGTCCGAAGTTCAGGACGACTATGGGCTGGTTCTTGGACGTGAGGACCTTATCCTTGAAGACCGATATCGCGCTGTTCATCTCGCTGTAGTGGTAGTAGTTCAGGTTGTACACCGCCTTGCTCAGGGCCCGCATTCTGCCCACCCCGCCGGCGAGAGGGGGAATCGTCATCGTGGACTGGATCCAGGGCTTGTAGTTGTTGACTACGATCCCATCCTTGAGAAGGTATGTGTTGAACTTGTTCATGAACTCGAAGAGAGACTCCGGAGTGTTGAACTTCATGTTCAGGCCCCTCACCCACAGGCGGTCGACAGAGACTCCCTTCGCCTCCAGTTTCGCTACCGTCCGTTTGTAGGCCCCCTGCAGGTTCCCGAGGTCGGCGTCGGCGACGTCAATGGCAAGGCATGCGATCCCGAAGTCCTCCGATGAAAGCAGCCGGAGCAGCCTATCGCTCTCTACGAGCGATTGTATGACGTTGGTTCCTGTACCGCCCAGCCCCACAAGATGCACGCTGGCGAAAGCAGGCTTGCTCAATCTGCTTCACCTAACCTGTTCCTAAGCGCCTGAAGCCTGTCGGCGAGGGCCTTGTCATACTTGGACGCCGTCACCTCGAGGAGTGCTAGCTCCTTCTGCACTTCGCTCACAATCCCCTCGCTGAACCCACGCTTCCCTCTTCCACGCAGGAGCAAAACGGCGAGAAGGATTATCACTATGACGGCGACGACAACACTCGCAAGGAGCGTGGTCGAGGTCGTTGTGCTAGGCGGCGCAGGGAAGGATGAGGGTTGTACAGTGTTCAGAAGGCTCGTCCCCTGGGCTGGGAGCCCCGACTGGTACAACGCCTGCGCTTGCGCAAGGATTCCGCTCACGATCGCGGAATAAGCAGGATCAATCTGGCCCGAAGAGACCAGGCTGGATTTCTGTTGGTAGGTGTTTAGGTAGGTCTGAATCGTCTGATCCTCTACGTTGACGGTAAGCTGGCCGACGGGTGCAGCAACGCCGGTAACAGTCACCGTCATGAGTGTAAAGTTGGCGGCGGTGAGATGCCGCGTGAAGTTCGCGGGCGCGGAAGTGTAAAGGGTCAGGCTGAGAGGGACCTCGAAAATGCTTGAAATCTCAAGTGTTCCAGCCACCTGCCTGAAGGTAAGGACCCTGGAGCCAGGCGTAGATGTGGTTTGGTTGTAACCCGGATAGTGCAAAGATTTCACGTTCCAGAACAGTTGCCCCTGGTAGGTCAGAAGTGCAGCAGAAAGTGAAGCGGAGAAGTCAGAGTTGTTCTGGGTGTAGGGGACGACGACCTTCATCGTCACGTTGTAGGCGTGTCCAGCAATCAGCGGTTGGGACGGTTGGAGAGGAGAGTTGCCAGTTAAGTCCGTCACCGACATCAACGTGACCCAGTTCGTGGATGACTGGGCCATCGCCAGCTGCGTAACCGCTGGCATGGTCAACCCTAACACCAGCAAGAGAGCTACGGCTCTTCTCATTCCTGATGCACAGACACTTCTGTTGATATAAGCCTTAGCGACGGACAATTCCCTTTGATACATTGCTAAAGGTCAACAATTCAACGCGTCAGGCTCAAGATGACCGTAACAGGCAAAATGTCTATACAAGATGCGCAAAATCTTTGATATTCAAGAACGCTTGCGTCCAAAGCGGCGCACAACGAAGACGTAGACGGCAAGAACCATCACAATCGGGATTGTCGCGCCAATCACCTCGATGTCGGAGTAGTCGAGCCCGAAGCTCGCGGAAACGCTCGTCGGAGAGTTGACAACGAAAGTCACCTGCGGCGCCTTCCCCTTAGCTGCCTCAGACCAACCCTCGAACACTATGTCGAAGATCGTCGGGACGGCCTTCAGGGTCACGTTGGAGCCCAAGGGAACATAGACCACCGTGTGGCCGCTGGAGGCGTTTCCATTGACCCCCGGCGCTGAGTACACCACGTGCCCCCCTCCACTCACGATTATGCTGAGGCTCGGGTAGAAGACAGCTACCTCCCGCGCGGGGCCGGCCAGGGTAAGGGTCATCGTAGCGGCGGTCCCGTTGTAGGCTCCCGACCCGGTTCCTTCCCAATAGACGAATTTCCACCCAGGGAGTGCCGAGGCGTTCAAGTTGAAACCCGCCCCGTTGTCGGCCCACTGAGTCTGATTCTGAAAGATTCCACCCAGCCCGGAGTTTGACGTTGTTTCCAAGAAGAACTGGTGGTCGTAGGTGGCCTGATATGCTGACGCCGCCAAGACCATGGCGGTGTTGGGTCCCTTCACTATCCACCTCTCCTGTTGAGTCGAGCCCGGGAGAAGTGGCGGCAGGGTCCACCTTGAGCCGGCATTGACCCAGATGTTCAGCGAGTTGTTCACGACTTGCGCCGAGGCGCGGTTGGAGTACGCTGCGTAGGAGACCGACGGAACCCCGGGGGAACCTCCTCCGATGACAGAATAGCTTATCGTGATGTAGAACTGATCGTAGAACGTGAAACTGTAGGTCTGCGAGGAGTTTGCATTGCCTGAGGTGGCCTGTTGAGTGGCCCATCTTTCCGTGTCGCTCGATCCGCTGAAGGCCGGAACCACAGACCACTCCGAGCCGGTGTCGAGCCAGGTGACGGCGGGCGAAGACATGATGGGTTGTGACGTGGGCCTCCCGAGGGCGACAAAATTCAGCAACGGGCTGCCAAGGACCACCGTAGGCGATACTGCGGTGAAGCTCAGCAGGAAAGCGTACTGATGGTAGTACGTCTCGTTAAGAATTGTAGGACTCGTCACGGTCCCGATGCCGCCGCCCGAGTCCCATCTCTCTGAGGAAGTGGAGCCCGGCAGAGGCTCGGTGAAGGAGTATGTCGAACCCGAGTCCGCCCAGCCCTGAGTTCCGTTGACGGCCTTTCCAAACTGCATGAAGGTGATCGTGGGCACCCCGTATCCCGACCCGCCTCCAACTACAGAATAGGCGAAGGCGTCGTAGAACTGATGGTAGTAGACGAGTTGCTCGTTGATCGAGCTTGAAGCCTTGCCGGAGTCGGTCTGATCCGTCTGCCACCTCTCCATCGCACCGCTTCCGAAGAGAGTGGTCGTCGCGTTCCAGTTATCGCCGGCATTTGCCCAATAGGACACGGGGGTCTGCGTGAGGCTCACAGTAGCAAGTCGGCTGAAGTTACCGAATGTGAGGGTGGGGGGAACGGACCCGCCCCCGCCACCGTTGATTGAGTAGGAGAGTATCAGGGAGTATTGGTGATAGAGTGCGATGGGGTACACTCCGTTTTCCACGACAGCGAAGCTTGACACGAAGCTCCTCCATCTTTCAGCACCGTTTCCTTGGGGAACCCTAAGGGAGAAGGATTGCGCCGAGTCCATCCACACGGGTGAAGCGGTCTGGTTCAGAGTAGCGACCGCCACGCGTCCGTACGCGTTGTATGACACCGACGGGAGAGGGCTCGGGAATCCGCCCCCTATGACCGAGTAGCTGAGGGTGACCAAGAACTGGTGATAGTATCCCACATCTGGCGCCGCCGCAGCTGCGGCGATCCCCGTAGCGTTCCTGCTGCTCCACCGGTGGGTGGAAGTGGAGCCGAGCAGCGGCGAGGTCGCGGTCCATCTGCTTCCGAAGTCGAGCCAGCACTGTGTAGGAGAGGTGCCCAAGGTGGCGCAGGGGACGACGGACCCATACTGGGTGCAGAGGAGGGATGGGGCCGAATACCCAAGGCTGCCATCCGACGTGGAGAACGAGAACATCTCGGAGACCTGCTTGTAGTAGTTGACCTTGTACGTATTGGCCGGCGTCGTGGGGGTGTACGAGACGACCGCGCCCGTCGACCATCTCGTGAACCCGGGCGAACTTTGAGCCTGTGCCGGGAAGGAGACCTTGGTGTCGTAGTCGGACCACCATGTGCAGCTAGTTGGTGGGGCTGAAGAAAAGATGGTGCATATTGTCGAGCTTCCGGTTCCCAGGGACGTGCCAGTGATTATCCATTCCAACCCCGGGTCGAAGGTCGGGGCGGCGTTCGGAATCACCTCGTAGGTGTTTTGGAGCTGCTTGTAGTAAGCAAATGCTGGCACGGAGTTCCCCCCTGACGTCGGAGTGTAAGAGTTGGTCCCGCTGAGCTTCCACTGGATGTTCGGCCCAGAGCCAAGGGCGACATCTGGCGCCGTGACCGCTCGTCCGTAGTCTGACCAGCCTGGGCACGTCGCCGTGTTCGTAGTCCCGCCGGCAGGGGTAATCGAGCAGACATTGGCCGAACTGACACCCAAGACCGTCCCTGACGGGATGATTGTGAGTGTTGGATCCCACGCGGGGGGCCCTTGTCCGTTCGTGCTCGCCTGGTAGGTGTTCTGGAGTTGGAAGTACACTTTCACAGAATTCGTGTCGGTGTACGGGGGGGCGTTGTCGGTGGTGTAGGTGAGGATTGTGGTGCCCAAGGCAGCCCTATACCTGCAATTAGGGTTGCAAGAGAGAGAAGCGTCAGAAGGAACGGTGATGGTGAGTAGCGTTCCGGCGTTGCACGTGAAGCTGTGCTGGGAGCCATCCATCGGTATTGCGGCGACGGTGCAGCCCGTCCCTGTGACGGTCGCTGAGTCGGTCGAAGAGTATCCGTTGTCCGGTGTGATCGTAATGAGTTCGGTAGCCGGCGGCGCGCCGTGCACCGTAGGGGGCACAACCATGACCAGGACAGCGACAGAGAGGAGTACGAGGAGAGTCGGGTAGTTGACGCGAAAGCCGCCACCATCACCATGAACCGGATGCATCGCCCTCTCCGTTTCCTTGGTTTTCCCTCGGGACATTTACAAGTCTTCCTATCTCTCCGTCCTCTCTGCCGACCAGACGACCCCCCAGGTACGAGAAGGCTTCCAATCACGAATGGGGGTAAATAATCGGAGAAGAGATTTCATGAGCTCAGGGGACAATCATCTTGTTACCCAGCGGGTGTGCATAAATACGGTGACCGTCACTGGTGTGGCGCGAATGCAGTTCAAGACTTCGAGGTCCGCGTTTGGCGGGGTTTCCGTGGTGAGGGCCTTTCAGGCTCTCTCATTGGTCACGCTGGCAGCTCTGCTGCTGTCATGCCCACTTGTGGCCCTCGCCGCCGGCGCGGCAGTGACCGTGAAGACCGATCAGCCAAGCTACTCCGGCGCGCAGTCACTTACGGTGTCTGGAACGATAAGCCCTGCCCCATCTTCTAGCGGAACAAATGTCGTTATCAAGGTCTCGAACCCATCGGGGAGAGAGGTTCTCCTCAGTGAGGCTCCGGTAAGCACCGCAGATGGTTCCTACTCCCTCCACTTTGTTACCGGAGGGCCGAACTGGGTGTCAGGTACGTATCTGGTAAATGCGACATACGTGTGGGGTTCGGTCTCAGGCGTTGCCACCAATACCTTCACATATTCTCCGACGGCCACTACCACCAGCGCGACGTCCACTAGCACTAGCACCAGTAGCACTTCGACTCACCCCAGCTCGACGAGCACAACAACCTCCAGCACGAGCCACAGCACGACCACCACTACGAGTTCGACTTCCACCACCAGTTCCACCGCACCGAGTTCCACGACGACGAGCTCAACCTCCTCCTCAGTCCTGTCGACCACCGCGAACTCGACAGCGGCCAGTTCGACTTCGAGCGGCGGCGGAGGAATTCCGGAGTTCCCGTTCCAAGTAGTCGTCGTCTGCGTCTTCACTGCGGTCGTCGCACTCGCCTATGTCGCGGCCCGAAGCAGGATGACACGGGCCAGCGGTGTCTGATCGCCCCAAGGAGGCGACAAGGAGTTCATTCTCTCCGACCCTGCCCTGTCGGAATCGGACCCTCGGCTGTGACGCTCATACATTAACAGAACCGCGCCTGCTTCCGCAGTAAACCCGTTTCGACGTTTCGCTGCGCCTACTCTTAAAAGGGACAAAACGAAGGCGAGACGGTCTTGTCGAAGCAGGTCACGGCCAACGAGCAGCAACAGCCCCTACTTCCGAGGCAACCAGAAGTAAACATCGGGACGAGCGGCCATGTGGACCATGGAAAGACGACTGTGACTCAGGCAATCACAGGGGTGTGGGCAAGCGCGCACAGCGAGGAGCTCAAGCGCGGGATTACGATCAAGGTCGGGTATGCTGACGCCGCGTTCTACAAATGCCCCGAGACGCCCGCCCCCGCTGCCTACTCTACGAGTCCTGTTTGTCCGGTCTGCGGAAGAAAGACGGAACTCCTGAGGGCGGTCAGCTTTGTGGACTGCCCGGGGCACGAGAGCCTGATGACGAACATGCTGGCAGGGGCGTTCTTGATGGACGGTGCTCTTCTGGTCATAGCCGCGAACGAACCCGTCCCGAAACCCCAGACGCGGGAGCACCTCCAGGCGCTGCAGATGCTCGGCATGAATAAGGTCATCATCGCCCAGAACAAGATAGACCTGGTCACCGACGAGGAGGCGCGGAAGAACTACGAGCAGATCGTGAAATTCGTTGACAAGACGGTTGCCGCCGACGCTCCCATAATCCCCATTTCCGCCCAGCAGAGGTTGAACATCGACGCCCTGATAGAGGCCCTGGAAACCGTGATTCCCACCCCCAAGCGAGACGCGAGCGCCGACGCGCTGATGTACGTTGTGAGGAGTTTCGACGTGAACAAGCCTGGAACGGGGGTCGAAGAGCTTTCCGGTGGGGTCCTGGGAGGGAGCCTCGTAAGAGGAGAGATGAAGGCAGGGGACGAAGTCGAGCTGAAGCCAGGAATGGTCGACGAGAGGACAGAGAAGTTCGTTCCGGTGGTTACAAAGGTCTCGGCCCTGCAGACCGGCGCCGGTCACACGGAAAAGGTCGGGCCTGGGGGGCTGGTCGCTGTCGGCACCCACCTTGACCCGACGTTCACGAAGGGGGACCAGATGGTGGGGAGCGTAATCGGGAAACCTGGGACCCTTCCGCCGACCTGGGAGCACATGACCCTCGACACGGAGCTCTTCGAGACGGCGGTGGGGCTCGCGGAGCTTGTCAAGGTGGACAAGATAAGGCCGGGCGAGAATATGAGGTTGAACCTGGGCACCGCCTTCTCCCAGGCGGTGGTCACGTCCGCCAGAGGGGACATAATAGAGGTGGACCTCAAGAAGCCAGTGGCGATCGAAGCCGGAATGAGGGCAGCCCTGAGCAGACGCATAGCGGATAGGTGGCGTCTGATAGGCTCGGGCGTACTGAAGTAGCCTTGCGCAAAGTTCTCTTCGACAGCAGCTTCCTGATGTCGGTTTCGGAGAATCCTACGGACTGGAAAGACGGCATCGCAGGCCTCGTTGGGAACTTCGAACCCGTGCTACTGGACTGCGTCAAGCAGGAGCTAAGCGCAATCTCAGTCGGACAAGGGAAGAAGGCGAGGCTGGCCAGACTTGCACTGCAGCTCGCGGAAGGTTTCTCGCCTGCGCCGTGCGGCGGCGCGAAGGTCGATGACGAGCTTGTCTCCAGTGCCCTGGGATGCGGCGCCGTGGTCGCGACCGCGGATGGGGCACTAAGCGCCACCCTCCGTGCCGCACATGTCAACGTGGTCGGGCTCAGCTCAGGGAGGGTCAGGATGGTTTGACGGCAGGCGAAAGGCGGATTAGGACGGGAAGGAGGGCGAAGGACCCGTTGAAGCCGCCTCTGGCGTTTGATGAGAGAGCGGAGGAAAGGAGAATTGCCGCCTTCGTGAAGAGAATCGTCAGCCGGGCCGGGGCGGAAGGGGTCGTCGTCGGATTGAGCGGGGGGATAGACAGTTCGGTGGTCTGCGCCATCTGCACACGAGCCCTGGGAAGAGAACGAGTTCTGGGAGTCCTGATGCCGTCAGCCAGCACTCCCCCCAGCGATATGTCGGACGCGAGGGGGCTCGCGTCGTCGCTCGGGATAGAGACAAGGGAGGTAAGAGTCGATGGGGTGGTCGAGTCCCTGCTGACCGTCCTCGGAACAAGCAGGTCCAAGATCGCGAAGGCCAACCTTCAAGCCAGGACGAGGATGACGGTCCTCTACTTTTACGCGAACTCGTTGGGACGGCTGGTGGCAGGGACAGGGGACAAGTCAGAAATCCTGATCGGTTTCTTCACGAAGTACGGCGACGGAGGGGCAGACCTTCTCCCGATAGGACACCTTTACAAGACGCAGGTTCGCCGTCTGGGAAAGAGTCTCGGAGTGCAGAGAAGGATTCTGGATAAGCCCCCTTCACCTCAGCTCTGGCCCGGACACAGGGCCGCAGACGAGCTCCCCGCCGAATACGATAAGCTGGACCTTATCCTGCACTACGTATTCGACGCGAAACTCTCGCAGGCTGAAGCGGCCTCCCGTGCAAAGGCGGGCACCGAGGTCGTCGCACGGGTGCTGGAGATGAACAGAAGGTCAGCACACAAGAGGGCCCTCCCCCCTAGCCTGGTCGGCTGACGCTGAGCCCATGAGAACCGATATGGATATACGTGGCAGAAAATTGGGGCGTCAGTCGTATCCTTGTTCGAGCTAGTCAACCTAGAGGACGTCGTGAGAGTCCCTCCGGACAAGTTCGGGTCTCCTTTGGAGAAGGTTGCCCTCGAGCTCCTGAAGCTGAAGTATGAGAGCACAATCAATCCAGAGCACGGTTACCTTGTGCTCGTCACAAAAGTGGAGGTGGACAAGGTCGGAAAGATCATCGCAGGAGATGGGGCGACGTACCATCGGGTGAAATTCGAAGTTCTTTCGTTCTTCCCACTGAAGCAGGAGATCGTAGAGGGGGAGATAGTGGAGGTGACCGACTTCGGCGCATTCGTCAGAATCGGCCCCGCGGACGCGCTACTCCACCTAAGCCAGATCATGGACGACTACCTGACAAGCGACGTGAAGTCCGGAATCATAACGGCGTCGCAGAGCAAGAGGTCCCTCAAGGTGGGAAGCAAGGTCAGGGTAAGAATCACCGCCGTCAGCCTGGGTCACGGCATTTCGATGGGAAAGATCGGGGTGACCTGCCGCCAACCGTTTCTCGGCGCGCTCGAGTGGATTGACGATGAGGTCTCCAAAGCTCAGAAGCAGCGCAAGGTCGAAGAGAGAACCGAGAAGCCGGTGGGCGCCAAATGAAGGAACTGGCCTGCCGCAAATGCAGAATGCTCACCAGTGAGAAGGCCTGCCCCAACGACGGTTCCACGGAGCTTAGCAAGGAGTGGTCAGGTCTCATAATCATAATCAACGCCGAACGGTCCCAGGTAGCGAAGACCTTGGGAATAACCAAGCCGGGCAGGTACGCCCTAAAGGTAAGCTAGGCGGTTGGGGAGCAACGCACAGGCTTCCCTTTGAACTCCGCCCGACACTTGCGAAGCCCTTGGGAAAGCTCTTCAAGGGAGTCTCAGTCGAAAAACCTCCCTTTGCGAAGGTCGTGGCGGAGTCGCCGTTCGTGGTCACAGTCGGAGACAGGGTGACAGAGACAATCGGGCGGATGGGAAGGGTCCCTGACGTCCAGATCGTTGACGGCAAGGAGAATCGGTCGAGGAGACGTCTGCCAGACGTCCCCTGCTCGAGGACGATTCGCGTGAAAAACCCTGCGGCGACCATAACTGATGACGCCATCGAGGGAATAAGGGACGCCCTTCGGGGGAGGAAACCCGCGAGAGTTCTCGTGGACGGCGAGGAGGACCTCCTAGCGATCCCCGCGGTTATACTCGCCCCCCCTTCGGCAACCGTCTTCTACGGCCAGCCGGGGGTCGGGATAGTGTTGGTGAAGGTCACACCCGCATCCAAGCTGAGGAACAGGGAGTACTTGGCGAAGATGGGCGAAGTCGGCGCCCTTTGAAGCGACAGCCAATTTATATCTGCCATGACTCGGGGTGGCTCAGTCAAGTTGCAGGTCCAGAAGAAGGTGGAGTCAAAGCTCCTGGGGAGGCACTACGTCGAGCTCTCAATCGACAACAAGGCCGGAAAGCTAACCCGAAAGGAGGCTATCTCGAGCCTGGCAAGCGAGCTGGGAGTCGCCGAAGACACAATCGGCCTGATTAGGCTGGAGGAGCAATCGGGGACGGCCACTGTTCTGGGCAAGTTCTACGTTTACGGGTCGAAGGACGCCAAGGGCAAGCTTCACCCCCGCTATCTGGACGAAAGGTCTCTCTCGAAGGAGGAGCGAGAGAAGCTCAAGCAGGAGAGAAAGAAGGCGAAGACGCCGGCCCCAGCACCGGAGGCTAAGAAGTAGGGTTGTCCAAGGCACCCGCCGCGCCAACCCCCGCGCCAGCCCCGGCACCGGCTGAAGCGCCGGCCGCCGAGGAGAAGAAGCCAGAGAAGAAGGAAAAGCCGAAGGCTCCCAAGCGCCGCATACAGGCTTACAAACTGTTCAAGGTCGATGGAGACTCCCTAACGCGCCTGAGAAAGGAGTGCCCCAGGTGCGGGAAGGGTTACTTCATGGCCCAGCATGCGAACAGGCTGACCTGCGGTAACTGCGGCTACACGACCTACTCCAACAGCGCTCCAGGCAAATAAGAGACATCATTCTACGTTCTTCGCTCCGAATGGGACTCCAGCGGCAAACAGCAGATTTGCACCGCACAGGTGCTGAATTCAAAGACGCATTGGTTACTCAACCTCAAGGTTAAATAAGTCACTCAGGGGAGGACGGTCAGCAAATTGCAAGAGACGGATGCTACCCAACCGTCCGCCCTCGGCGGCAACCCGACAGCGAAGTTATTGCGTGACCTCCCACCATCTGGCGGGTCACCCACTTCTCCACCTCCGCAAGGTGGATCATCGGGCATCATGGGTACCATAAACTCAGCAATCGCTCTGGTAAGAAATCCGGCAAAGTTCATCGAGGCTAACAAGGACACGCCAACTACAGTCAGCGCGATCATGCTGAAGTATGTAGCAGTGCTCGCCGTCATACCGTTTGTTGCCACCTTGATAGGCAACCTCTGGTTCTACGCCCTGTTCGTACCCTTTGGGTTCGGCCTAGGGGGGTCCCTCTACGCCTATGCCTTTGTCGCGGCGATCCTCTATTACATCCTGGATATCGTCGCGGTCTACGTCATCTCAATCGTAATCAAAATGCTGGCGCCTACATTCAACTCAACCGCCGACCAGATCAAGAGCCTGAAGCTCGCGGCGTACATATACACACCAGTGTTCCTAATCTCTATCCTATACATAATCCCAATCGTGAGTATTCTGGTTATCCTGGGTGTGCTCTACGGACTTTACATCCTTTACATTGGGCTCCCCATAATGCTCGCAACGCCCAAGGAGAAGGCCTTGACATACGTTATCGTAGTCGTGATCGCGACGTTCGTAATCTATCTGGTCATCGGGGCGATAATCGGGGCCGCAACCGCCGCCTTCCTCATACGAAGCTTCGCCTACTACTAGGCCGAAGAGCAAAGTGGTCAGCCAAAGGCCAGCATCGTTTCTCTGAGCGACTTCGCCAGTCCCGGAAGGAGGAAGGGCTGGAACGGTCGCAGGTACTTCAATGCGCTCGCCTTCGATATCACGTCTTTGGAGCCTTCCGCAGAGTATGCCCCGAGGAAGGAGTTGGCTATCCGCTTCATCGCCTCCTCCCTGTTTGAGAGCTTGGCCGTATAGTACACGAATTCGGCTATGTCCCAGGCCTTGTCCCCTTCGGGATCGGCCTGCTCGAGGTCGGTGAGGGTCAATCCGCGGGGAGAGACGATGACGTTGCTCGCCTTCGCGTCACCGAGCGCGAACCCCGTCGCGTGCACTTTGGCCATCAGCTTCCCATACGAAGCCACTCCCAGTAGTTCTCCTGCCCCAACCTTGGAGAAGTCGTCGATAGCTTTGGCGAGCGTCTCTCCTTCAACGAATTCCTTCACCAGGATTCTCACGTCCGGGGAGACCGCGATGATGTTCGGGACTCGAATCCCGGCTGCGCGCAAAGCACGGGTGACTGAGTATTCCCTGTCCAGCCTAGCGAGCGGGGTCAACCTGAACTTGCTCGCCGCTGCGGCCCAGACCCCGAGGAGCGCCCACTTCAGGGACCTGATGTCGGAGAAGTTCTTCAGCACCACAGAGGTCTCTCTCCCGCCCCCCCTGAACGTGAGTACCCTGGTCGTGGAGTAGGGGTCACCAATCATCCTCTCCTCTGCAGCGAACTCCGTGTAGCCGAGCAGGCGCGCCACTTCCATCTCCAGCCGAGACGCGTCAGGGATGACCGTCCCCTCGTCGAGGCGGAGAAGGGTCTTGGGCCTCTCGAGCTCCGGGAGAGGGTCGGGCTGCTCCCTCATCCTTCGCAGCTTTGACTCGGCCTCCTTCCTGAAGACCGAGAAGCCCACTCTCCCGGCGTAGCCGTGCACGGCGTACTGTGTGACCCCTCTGGTCGTGAGTGCGAAAATCGACTGGACCTTCGTGAAGGAGTCGCCTTTCATCTTCTCCGGATTCATCCGTATCCCGCCTTCCTCCAAGGAAAAGTAGCCCCGGGGAAGGAGCGACCTGGCGGCCTCCCTGAATCCGTCGGCAGAGATGGCCCTGTTCTCCGCCCCCAGGGAGCAACTGTAGGTCTGGACGTAGCTGTACAGGGCAGGAGGATAGACGACGGACCTCCTCCTCAGCTTGTCGAAGAGGAAATAGTCCATAGGGACGAGCAAGTGCCTACAGAAGTCACCGTAGTCCGAGGACAGCTCCAGGAGGGCCTCGACGAGGACCCTGCTCTTGTATTCAGTCTCGACCCGGCGGAAGAGTTCCGCATTCGAAATCGGCTCGTAGACGTTGAGGAACCTGCCGACGACGAACTCCCCCAGTGATGAAGCGGTTGCGTCCTGGAGGAGAAGCCCTTCGTCGACTATGAGTGCGGAGGCCGCCATGTCGTCACCGACGTACCTGTATCGGACCCCTTCCCTGAACTTTCGCGCTACGACGATGAGGTCATAATCGGAGTCCGCCCTCGCATACCCGGCCACCTTCGAGCCGTATACGCAGACTGCAGAGATTGATGATGGCGCGACCATCGAGGCCGCAATCTCGCCGAGCTTGTTTCGCTCTTCGGCTGCGAGCCTCAGGGTTTCATCTTCTTCTGTATGTCTCGGATCTTGGCGATAACATCGGGGTCGAACTTTGCGGAGGCCACGTGCTCGATGCCGAGCCTGATTACGTTCTCCTCCGGGTTCACCCAGCGGACCGGCAGGGACTTGTTAACCCACATGTCCGAGACCTTCTTGTTCAAGGCGGGGTCGCTGAGGCCGCCCTTGAACTTCCGGGTCACCAGCGCGGTGAGGGACTTCTCTGTGAAAAGCAGCCTGGCCGGCACGAGCCTTTCGTCGTCGGCGTAGGAAGACTCGAAGAGCGTCGGAGACCTCTCCTCACTGAGAACGTCGGTTCTGCTGAGGCGCCTTACGAGGTCGACGTAGTGGGTGAACTCGTGAGCTGCGACGGCCTCGATGGCGCTCTTGCTCCCCAAAGCGACGAGGGCGGCGGTGAACTGGACAAGGATTGAAAGACCCCCAGCGGCGGTGGTGGGTACCACCCGCGCAAACAGGACCCCCATCTGACCGTATTCCGAGGGAGTCTGGGCAATCGGGAGGACCGGTTCCACGTAGTAGGGAGGGTAAGCGAGGGAGCTCGCCTTCTCGACCCTCTGGACCGCTCCTACGAGGTAGGTCAACCGCCGGCGAACCCGCCGGGCCATGGCGAGGGGAATCTTCCCCTGGGCCTCAGCCTGGTCCAGTAGAATCAGCGGGTCCACAGCCGTGCGAATCCTCGCCCGCCCTTAAGTGTGTATGTCAGTCCGCAATCTTGAAGTTGACCCGGGAGATCCTGCGCGAGACCTCCATGAAGAGCTCCGCGTGCATGACTCCGGGAATCTTCCCTATGACTTCGTAGACCGTCTTGTGAAGCTCGTCAAGTGAGCGCCCCCTCATGTTGACGATGAGGTCGAAACGCCCCGTGACTTCCCGGATGATTCTAACGCCATCGACCTTTTCAATCTCCGCCAGCACCATCTCTCGCTGCTTCGGGTCGATGTTGAGGCCGGCGAGCGCCCGAGCCTTCATCCCGAGCTGGTCCTCGTTGACCTGGACCGTGAACCTCTCTATGATCCCGCGCTTCTGGAGGCGCTTAATCCTGCTGTAGGTGACGGACAGGTTCACCCCCAGCTCCTTGCTAAGCTGGGGAACGGATACAGACGCGTCCTCATAAAGGGCCGAAAGAATCTTCATGTCCGTCTCATCGAGTCGAGCCAATTTCCGTTCAGCGCCTGCGGGATTTGGAGATGAAGCCCGTATTTCTACTTTTCATCCCAAAAAGAAACATTTCGGGAAAGGCGACGCCTAACTTGGATAATCTACCCAGATTTAGGTTGTTCTTCCACTTTCTTCGCGTTGACGAGGTAAATCTCTTCGCTTATCATGTTCCCTCTCACGAGCTTGCGCTTCTTCGCGCCCCCCTCCTTGGACCTGAAGCCGACCCCCTTCGTCATGAGCACGTAGTTCTTCCCCCCTCCCATGATGTCAGAGCGCATCGGGAAGCCCGCCTTGTCGCTTCCCCCCGTAATCATGATCTTTCCAGCCACCCCGATTGGTGTCGCGTCGACAACGTCCCCGATCTTGTGTCCGAGCAGAAGCTGAGCGTTCTCGTCCTTGACTTCCTTAGATTCAGATTTCTTGGTCTTGGGGTCCGCGACCACCAGCTTGAACTCGGGCAATCAAACAACGCCCGCCCCGAGGAGGATTTAACCATTAAGCCCCGTCGGCATGGAAGACCAGTCCGCAGAGCGGGACTAGTAGCCGAAGAGGGGGTCGGTCTCCGACTTGATTCTCACGATCTCGTCGAGGGCAGCAGCCTCTGCAGAGGTCAAGGCCCCCATGTACTTTGTCCTGACCAACTTTACCTCGTGGCTCCTAGGCTGAGTGTACAGCACGTCGTTCTCCCTGACCTGCCGCCCGAGCGTGGGCCCCTGGACCGAGATTGCCACCTTGTCTCCTTCCTTCGCCTCCTGAAGGCTCTTGCCCTGGTCTTGGATCTGCCCGACTGGG
>Ga0187771_10001118_pt1 | contig 17627 bp, 13 predicted proteins | sample 0116_SJ02_MP15_1_FD_133139 | JGI IMG/M metagenome (GOLD analysis project Ga0187771, IMG submission 133139) | Tropical peat soil microbial communities from peatlands in Department of Meta, Colombia - 0116_SJ02_MP15_10_MG | ecosystem: Environmental > Terrestrial > Soil > Wetlands > Peat | place...
GCGCCACGTGGTGCGCCTGGAGTGCCGGCCTCCCAACGTGGAGGGCAAAGGCACCATCAAGCAGCGGCAATTGGTGATCAACTCCCTGCGTATGCGTCCCAATCGCATCATCGTGGGTGAGGTCCGCGGCGAAGAGGCCTTGGATATGCTCCAGGCCATGAATACGGGGCACGACGGTTCCTTGACCACCGTCCACTCCAACAGCCCGCGAGATGCTCTGGCCCGCCTGGAAACGATGGCGCTCATGGCCAACCTGAACTTGCCCGAGCAAGCCGTACGCCGCCAGATCGCCTCGGCCATTCAAGTCGTTATCCAGATCTCACGCTTCCACGATGGGACCCGCCGCGTCACGCATATTTCAGAGATTACCGGCATGGAAGAACAAATCGTCAGCATGCAGGACATCTTTGTTTTCCAAAAGCACGGCGTATCGCCCGAAGGCCGGGTTACGGGAGCGTTCACGGCCACGGGGATACGGCCCAAGTTCGCCGACAAGCTGAAGGCTTCGGGGATCAACGTCCCGGCGAGCTATTTTGAGCACTCGATGAAGGTGTAACTTCGGAGGACGTCGCTATGTCTCCCATGGTCCTCTTTCTGCTGCTCTTGGTCCTGACTTTCGGGGTGCTGATCTACTTTCTGCGGCCGACTCGAATGGAGACGGCTATCCAGCGTCAGTTGGGCGAAATCGCCGAGGGCCGCCAAGCCGGCGCGGTCGATGTCACCATTCTGAAGGAAGAGACCTTCGCCGCGAGTCCCTGGATGACCGACATGGCCAAGTGGCTTCCAGGCTCGCCCCCCGTTCAAAAGCTCATCGGACAGGCTGGGAAGCATTGGCCGGCCCCCCTCATCATCATGGGCTCGGTGGGGGCAGCCTTGGTGGGCGGGTGGGTGGCATCCTTCTGGATACCCGCCCCTCTGGTGTGCGTGGTTATAGGTGTGGGCGTGGGCTTCATACCTTGCATGTACCTGTATGTCCTTCGCGAAATGAGGTTCTCGCGCTGTGACAAGGTGTTTCCCGAGGCGGTCGACCTCATGTCCAGAGCCTTGCGGGCAGGGTTGACGATTCAAGCGGGAATGGAGATGGTGGGGCGTGAGGTCCCCGACCCGGTAGGCATAGAGTTTCGCCGGATCACCAAGGAACAGAATTTGGGGCTGCCCCTGCGGGACGCCGTGCAAAGTCTCGCCGAGAGATTGCCGCGCGACGACGTGCGATTCTTTACCACGGCCGTGCTGGTCCAGAAGGAGACAGGCGGAAACCTTGCCCATATCCTCGACAAAGCGTCCGAGGTCATGAGGGAGCGGGCCCGTTTGCGCGGTCAAATCAAGATTTATTCGGCGCAGGGCCGGCTGACGGGGTGGATTCTCTGCATGACGCCTTTCGCCTTATTCGGACTGATCGAGGTGGTCAATCGGGATTACGAGAAAATCCTGCTCACGGACCCTCTCGGCATTTTGTTGGTCGAAATCGGTTTGGTCATGATGGTGATTGGAGTTCTCATCATCCGAAAGATTATTGACATCAGGGTGTAGGACCTATGTCGGCTACCATCGTGCTGATCGGAATAGGCATCTTCCTGGGCAGCTTTCTGCTGATGCTGATTTTGTTTCCCAGCCGCTCGCCGGAGAGCAGCTTGCTGGAAGAGATCACGCAGAAGCCCCGCATGCCGGAGGAAGAGGAAAGTGTGCCCACCGCGACATCGGGGCTGGACGTCGAAAACCTGGCCAAGCCGTTTGCCTTCTTGACCAGTTTCTTCACGGGGGATCCCAATCCGGACCTCGTTCGCCGCCTCCTGTTAGCGGGCTACCGGAAGCGCGCCCATGCGGATATTTTTCTCGGCTCGCGCATTCTCCTGCCCCTGGTGGCGGGACTCTGCGTCGTCTTCCTGGTCAAACAAAACGTTCTGTTGTTCTTTTTGCTGGCGCTGGTGATAGGGTTTTTCGTGCCCGACCTCTGGCTCGCCCGGGCCATCAACACCAGGCGAGAGAATATCCGGCTGAGCCTCCCGGACGCCCTGGACTTGCTGGCCATCTGTATCGAAGCCGGTCTGAGTCTGGACCAAGGGATTCTACGCGTCGGCCAGGAGCTTCGCATCAGTCATCCCGAATTAAGCGATGAGTTATTGCAAATCAATTTTGAACAGCGCGCGGGTGTTCCGCGCCTCGACGCCTGGAGGGCTTTCTCCGGCCGGGTCGACTTGGAAAGCGTGCGCTCGTTCACGGCCATGCTGGTTCAAACCGACCGCTTTGGAACTCCGATTTCCAAGTCCCTGGGCAACTTTTCCGACGCGCTGCGAACTCAACGCCGGCAACAAGCCGAAGAAATGGCCGCCAAGACCACGATCAAACTGGTGCCGCCGCTCGTCTTCTTCATCTTTCCGAACGTGTTCATTGTGACGGTGGTCCCGGCGGTCATCATCATCATGAAGAGTTTCACGAAACTGGGTGGCGCATGACATCAACCCGCAGCCAAAATCTCAAAACGAGGTGAATGCGTGGACAACGTAACGTTGATTCGGGTCGTTTCCGGAGTTTGCGCGGTGATCGTATTCATCATCCTGGTTTACAGGATGAGGAAAAAGGCTCGACTGCCGAAGTAAGGCAGCAGACGCCGAAAAAAGAGGCATGCATGTCCCAGAACGACCGCTACGTCTTCGTTTATAACCAGACGAAGGAAACCTTTCTCGCCTTGCAGGTCGAGATAGCCGACTCTGTCCTGGGCCGGCTGGTGGGCTTGCTGGGCAGACGGTCACTCAAGCCCGGCGCCGGCATGTGGATTGTTCCGTCGAATGCCATTCACACCATTGGCATGCTTTTCACCTTCGATGTCGTGCTGATTGACAAGGATTTCAAAGTGGTCGGAGTCCGGGAATTGCTTCGCCCCTTCTCGGTGACACGGCCTAACTTTCGTGCCGAAAGCGTCCTGGAACTACCCGCGCACACGATTTACAGGAGCCGCACGGAAGTGGGCGACCAGTTGATGATCGAGCGCTACGAACCCGGCAAGGACGGACAACCGAAACCGGTGGAGGAATCCCCCGAGCTCACTTCCTCGCATTCGTGAGGGGGCGGGTTCTTCCCAGCCAGGCAGGTGGCTCCCGTCACCATCCAGGGAGCACCCCAAACGTCTTCCGCGTGGGCAGGTAGTCACGCGGAGGATAGGAAATACTCATTGGGAAGCTACGTCCGCCAGGGGCATTGAGAGAAGAGCAAAATCAGCGCCCTGGGAAAGGTCTAAGTTTGGCTCACAAAGATTCGATCAGAAACGATAGAGCGTTCCAGGAAGCGCCCGGTCTTTCTCGCCAGCTGCGGCGGGCTGCCTCGGCTGTGGTCCTTTCTATCAGTGCGCTCTCCCTGTTGCCATCCAGGCAGCTTTGGTTCGCGGCGGAGAATGCGTCGCCGGGAGCGGCGCAAACCTCGTCGGCGCCCAACGCGCCGGTAGCCAGCCGTCAGTCGTCGGTCGCAAGGGATAGCGCACCGAGGACAAAGGACGACGGGCGTCCACTCGCAGGCAAGCTTTCTCGCCCCTCCTTGAGCGAAGCCTACGGCCGGCTGCCGCTCAGCTTCGAGCCCAACCAAGGCCAGACCGACCTCAGCGTGAAGTTTCTCTCTCGTGGGAGTGGGTACACCCTGTTCCTGACCGACGAGGGGGCGGTGCTCGCGCTCCGGAAGCAGAAGGCAGAAGGCGCAAGGCAAAGGGAGCAGGGTTCTCCGTCGTTGGTTGACGGCCCGCAGTTCCAAAAACCAAACGCCACGGACAACGGACAATCGAACCCTGATGTCCTTCGCTTTACCCTTTGGGGCGCGAATCGGACTGCCAAGGTCGAGGCGCTCGACGAGCTGCCGGGCAAGTCGAATTACTTCATCGGCAATGATCCGAAGAAGTGGCGCACCAACGTACCGAACTACGCCCAGGTGAAGTACGAGGGCGTGTATCCCGGCGTCGACCTCATCTATTACGGCAACCAACGACAACTGGAGTACGACTTTGTGCTTGCTCCGGGCGCGGACCTCGGCGCCATCGCACTGCAAGTGGAAACTGGAAGGCCGAAACTGGAAATTGCCGCCGATGGCGACCTGGTGATCCAAACCGCCGGCGGCGAGGTGCGGTTCCACAAACCCGTAGCTTATCAACCGGGGTCAACAGCCGACAGCCGACAGTCGGTAGGGGCTGCGGACAATCGACAATCGTCAATCGACAATCGTCAATTGCTTGACGTCCGTTACGTTCTTGCCGCTGACAACCGCGTCAGCTTCGCGGCCCGCGGCTACGATCGAAGCAAGCCCCTGGTCATCGACCCCGTGCTGCTCTATTCGACCTACTTGGGGGGGAGCGGCATTGACGTCGCGAACGGCATCGCGGTGGGCATTGACGGCACGGCGTTTGTGGCGGGGGGAACAGCCTCGACGGACTTCCCTGTTGTGCACCCCCTGCAGCCCAACGCCGGCGGCCCTACAGATTTTCCGCAAGATGCGTTCGTATCCAAACTTAGTGCGGACGGCTCGACGCTCCTCTACTCGACGTACCTGGGGGGCACAAAGCAGGACACCGCGAACGGGATTGCCGTTGATACATTTGGAAACGCGTACGTTACTGGGACAACCCTCTCTGACGATTTCCCCACGACACCTGGTTCCTTCCACGCCAATTGCGGGTGCGACGGCAAGTGCAACGCGACAATTAATTTGAACGGTTTGATAAACTCAGACGGCTTCGCCACGAAAATTAACCCGGCCGGGTCGGCAATCGTCTATTCAAGTTTGATAAGCGGCTGGGGGGACACGCTGGGGTTCGGCGTCTCCGTCGACAATAATGGCAGCGCCTACTTCGTCGGCCAAACATATGCTGTGGCATGTCCCCCGAGCCCTCTGCCCCCCGCCACACCCATATACCCCGGCGGTCCGTTCCCGTTCCCGTGGGGCACGAATGGCTTCCAGACTTCACTTGCCGGCAGCGCAGACGCGTTTATAGTGAAGGTTGACCCAACCGCGTCCGCCATCCAATACGCAACTTACGCCGGAGGCTCCGGCGAGGACGACGGTTTTGGGATTGCGGCTGACAACATCGGCAATGCGTACATTACGGGCCTGACTTGCTCCGCCAATTTCCCCACGAAAGGGTCCGTGCAACCTTACGGAGGAAACTGTGACGCTTTCGTGACCGCTGCCAATACAAATGCTAAGGGTCTTGCATCGTTGACCTACTCCACGTATCTGGGTGGCGCTGGCAGGGACCAAGGCAACGCGATCGCCCTCGGCCGACCCTCCACGGGTGTCGTATATGTCACCGGTGTTACCAACTCAACGAACTTCCCGGTGACGGCGGGCGTGCTGCAGCCCGCCTGCGCGCTCGACACGCTTGGAGTCTGCGAAGGTGATGTGTTCGTCGCCGAGCTGAACGCAACTCCGACGTTGGTTTACTGCACGTACTTGGGGGGAACGGGCGCCGACGCCGGTACGGGGATCGCCGTAGACGCGAGCGGTAACGCTTACGTCACGGGCTCCACGAATTCGACCGATTTTCCCACCGCTGGGAAACCCTTCCAGCCCAATTACGGCGGCGGCAACTCAGACGCCTTCGTCGCCGAACTGGATCCCGCCGCGACCACGCTACTTTACTCTTCGTTCCTCGGAGGCAGCAACGCCGACGACGGGCGCGGCATTGCCGTGGACAATGGCGTTCCTCCGAACGCATACGTGACCGGCCAAACGTGCTCGACCGATTTCCCGACATTCAAGCCTGAGCAGGCCACTCCTGGGGGCAATTGCGACGCGTTCATTTCAAAGGTAGCCCTAACGGCCGGGCCGGGCATCGCCATCTCGCCTTCACCGGTCACCTTCGGCGGCCAAGCAATCGGCAGCGCTAGTGCGCCGTTGCCGATAACCGTCACAAGCAATGGCAGCGCCGCGCTTACCATTTCGAGAATCTCCGTCACCGGCGACTTCGCGGAAACGGACAATTGCACAGGCCAGACGCTGGTGGTAGGTTCGACCTGTACCGTGAACGTCACCTTTACACCGACCACGGCAGGCACACGTTCCGGCACGCTGACCATCAGCGACAATACGATTACCAGCCCGCAGGTCGTCACCCTGACGGGGACAGGCACTGCGCCGACGGTCAGCGTCACTCCCACCAGCCTTTCGTTTGGAAATTGCCTCATCAACACGGCTTGCACCGCCACCGTCACGGGTACGGACGTGGTCACGCTGACGAATACCAGCGCCTCCTCGCAGCTCCAAATCGTCGGCATCAATGCCTCGGGCGACTTCGTCTGGTCGCCGACCCAGAGCAACGGTTGCGCGAACTCGCTGGCGGCCGGGGCGAACTGCACCCTCAATGTGACCTTCACGCCGACTGCCACGGGCGTCCTGACGGGCGCGCTCACCGTTACGGACAACGCGGCTAACAGTCCGCAGGTTGTCTCACTCACAGGCAACGGAACGGCGCCGGCGGTTTCGCTTTCGGTCCCGAGCCTGAGTTTCAACCAGTCCGGCTCGACGAACACCGTCACGCTCACGAACATCGGGGACGGGGAGCTGAACGTCGCCAGCATTACCGTCAGCGCCAATTTTGTCGAGACCAACACGTGTGGGGGCACGGTGAATCCTGGCGCCGCGTGCACCCTTACCGTAACCTTCCAGCCCACGACTTCAGGGTCCTTTACCGGCACCTTGACCATCGCGGACAATGCCCCGGGCAGCCCCCAACAAGTGACGCTTTCGGGCACTGGGTCTTCCACTTCCTCCGGCGATTTCTTGCTGGCCAGTTCTCCGACAGCGGCCACCATCAATGCCGGGCAGACGGCGACCTTTGCCCTCAAAGTGACTCCGATAGGTAGTTTCAGTAGCACCGTCACGCTCGCGTGCAGCGGCGCTCCCGCTCAGGCAAGCTGCCTGGTGACGCCGGGGACAGTTACGCCCAGTGCCGCCACAGCGGGCGTTGCCACGTTATCCGTCACCACCACCGCGCGGGTGAGTGCGTGGCCGCGTAGTGGGCCGAGAATCAACCTTCCGCCGCTACGCGTGCTGGGGGCCGTGCCATTGGGGACGTGGCTCTTCGTCCTGGCGATGTTGGCCAGCATGCTGCTGGCAGGCCGGCGACGCCGGACCTTGTGGATTTTGACGGTTGCCCTTTGCTTTGTGCTCTTCTGGGTAGCCTGTGCAGGCGGGACGCAAAGCGGCGCGCCCACAGGGACACCCGCAGGAACTTACAATCTGACCGTAACGGCGACCTCCGGGACGCTGATTCATAAAGCCATGGTGACGCTCACCGTGAACTAACGGAGGCAATAGGTTTGGCCGGGGAGGCTTGTTCAATGCTAAAGGTGATTCGAGTCATCGCCCTCGTGTTTCTCTTTTCCCTTCCGGCGATGGCGCAGGACGTTCCCGCGTGGGAATTTTATGGCGGGTATTCGTACATGAGGGCGGACCTGGGCGGCGTAGACCAGGGGCTTCACGGTTGGGACTTCGATGTGGCCCAGAACCTGAACCGGTGGTTCGGCGGGGTGATGAATTTCACGGGCCATTATGCCCATCCGGGCGGCGCCAACGTCAACGTCCATTCCTTTGCGTACGGACCGCGTTTCACCTATCGCAAGTCCGAGAGGCTTGTGCCCTTTGGCCAAGTGCTGCTCGGGGCGGTTCGAGGCAGTGTGGGTTATCTGGGACTCTCCCAAGCCAAATTTGACTTCGGATTTGCTGCCGGCGGCGGCCTGGATTACAAGGTGAACGACCGTGTGGCCATCCGAGTGATCCAGGCCGATTACCTGGCCACTCCCTTCTTTAAACTGAGGCAGGACAACGTCCGTGCCTCAGCCGGCTTGGTTTTTTACTTGGGTAAGAAATAGCGTTCGTAGGGTGGTCCGCGATCCGAGGGATGACTCGGCTTTGCCAACGGGCCAGGGCTGAGGCCTCGCGCCGGCAGGGTCTGCTCCCAACTGCATCCTGACGGTTTTATCGTGGCAAGCTTGACTTCTCCCCTGCCCTTCTTTTCCTAGCTAATCAAAGGACACGCAACCTCTCGACACCTGCCCGTTCAGGCGCGAGAGGCGAGCCGCCCGCCACTCCCTGTTCGTTCCCCGACAGGTTACGGCAAACCTCTTACGGTTGCGCTGCTCGCGTGCCTGCGGAACCGGCAAGCTCATGCCTTCGACCAGTTCAGCGCAGGCAGGGTGGATCCGAAGCGGCCCAACACCTCAGTTCAACCAGGCTGCCGCACCTACTGCTTGCGAGTGTTCGCTTCGATCTGTTCTAACGCCTTCAGTATTTTGTTGGTCTTGCGAATGTAAATGACTGGGAAATACGCTGAGATCCCGGTGATCACAATCAAGCACCAGATTGCGACTTCCATGTACTGCGTCATTTGGACCTTCCTTTCCACCAGAAGTTGGAGCTAATCATACATAAGAAGTTTGGAATTGCAATCCCTTAAACAAAGTTTCGATGGACGATTCTCGATTGCTATGCCCGGGGGAATTCCGCGCCGCTAATCAGCAATCGCCCTTCCGCCATGGGCAAGGGCCAGTCCCGGACGGCGGGACTGGGGCGCGCGGGACGGTCAGCTTGACGCCTGAAAGGTTTGCCCTTAGACTGGAAATTCAGGCTACAACGGAGTGGCTCATCTGAACCTCATGCGATTTCCATTGCGTCCCGTCCGGGCGGAATTCCCGGCCAAGCCCTGTGAACTGACACCCACCGCTCGCGGTTACCCTAAGAGCGAGAAGCGCCTCACTTCTCGAGGAGCCCGGAGGGTCGCCCTCGCCCTCCTCTTAGGCGTGGTCCTTGCCCCTGACCCCGCGCTGCGAGGACAGACTGATACGCAATTTCTTCCCCTCAGCGAGGTTCACGCGGGCCTGAAAGGTGTGGGGCGGACCATCTTCTCCGGGGATAAAGTAGAGGAATTTCAGGTGGAGATCCTGGGCGTGCTCAAAAACGTTCTCGCGCCCAAGCGGGACCTCATTGTGGCGCGCCTGTCCGGCGGTCCGCTGGAGAAAACCGGCGTCATCGCCGGCATGAGCGGCAGTCCCGTATACGTTCAGGGCAAACTAGTGGGGGCCGTAGCCATTTCCTTTCCCTTCGCAAAGGAGCCCCTGGCGGGAATCACTCCTATAAGCGACATGCTGGAGATGGTTCCCAAAGGTCAGGCTCCCGCTGTCGCGCCCGCCGCCATGGACCTGCCGGTGCGGATCGCGCGTGTCTCGACGGGTTCCACCGATGCCGTACGTCTCATTCCCGAAGATGACTCTGGACCTCAGGGCCTCGCCAAACTTCTGCCAAGGGATTCCGGACCTGAGACTCTGACGAATCTGCGACTTCCTCTCCGCTACGGCGGCTTTTCTCAGGAGGCAGTCAGTCTTTATGCGCCGGTGTTCCGCGAATTAGGTTTCGAGCTGACGCAAGGTGCGGGGCTCGCGGGGAGCGATCAGGACCAAACGCTCAAGACCGATCTGGAGCCGGGTTCCATGGTCAGCTTATTGCTGGTGTACGGCGACCTGAATCTGAACGCGGACTGCACGGTGACTCTCCGGCAGGGGGACCAGCTTTATGCCTGCGGCCACCGCATCGTGGCCACCGGCCCGGCGGCTTTCCCCTTCGCCCCCTCCCGCGTTCTGGTCACCGTGCCGAGCCTGTTGTCGTCTTTCAAGCTGGACACGGTGGGGCCGGTGGTGGGCACCATCCGCCAGGACCGTTTCAGCGCCATCTATGGGACCGTGGGCGACAAAGGCGCGAGGATGATTCCCGTTCAGGTCCATGTGGACTCCACCCTGAACAGGCAAGTGGACTACAAGTTTGAGGTTGTGCAGGAACCTTTCCTGACGCCATTGCTCTTCGGTCTGTCTTTGGTCTCGACCCTCACCGCGACGGAACCGAGTATCGGTCCCAGCACCTTGGAGCTGAAGGGCCAAATCCGGCTGGCGGGAAGCGAGCCCGTGAACGTGGAGGACGTCGTTTCGGCCGACGCGGGCACGGCCGGCCCGGCCACGGCCGCGCTGAGCACCCCGCTGACCTACCTGATGGGGAGCGGCCTGCCCGATTTACGCGTCGAGGGCATCGACCTCTCCGTGATTTCCCGCGAAGAGAAGCGGATTGCCACGCTGGAACAAGTGTGGAGCACGCAGTCAGAAGTGCGGCCGGGCGATCACATCGAGGTCACTGCCCTGCTCCGATTGCCTTCCGGTGAGGCCCTGACGCAGAAAATCCCCGTGGACATCCCTCCCAGCGTCAGTGACAAGATGCTTTCACTGGTGGTAGGCAGCGGGGCCGCCCTGAACGCGCTGCAACTCCGTTTCACACCCGGAGGGTCTACGCCGAGAGACCTTCAGCAGCTGGTCCTGGCCTTGAATCGCCTGCGCCGCAACAACCGAGTTTACGCGCTGCTCATGGCTCCCCAGCGCTCCTTCATCATCCAGGGGGACGAGTACCCGTCTCCACCGCCCTCTCTGGTTCAGACCTTCCTGTCTGACCCCGCCGTCTCCTCCAGCGTGATATTCAGTGGGACTTCAGTGGTGGGCGATTTTGAGACCAAACCGTTCCCCTACACGATCCGTGGGCAGAAGAATTTGATCCTGAAAGTTGTGGGTCCGGGGATCTAGCGGGCTAAAAGGTAGACGAATGAAAATCGGGAAGAAGATTCAAGTTTGGCTCCTCTGGGCGGCCCTCACAGCCCCCTTACTCGGAGTGGAAACAACCTTCTGGCAAGTGGGCTCCTATGATGAATTCCTGCAAGGCACACTCCACAGCGCTTCCCTGACCAAGGAAGGCGAATTGACGCTAGCGCCGGAATCCCGCTTGGTCTTTAACCCCGAAGAAGCGCTGGCCCTGTCCCTCGCTCGGGACCGAAACCGCAATCTTTATGTGGGCACCGGCCACCAGGGCAAGGTCTTTCGCGTGGATCCCCAGGGTAAGGCCTCGCTGTTCTTCAAGGCGCGGGAACCGGACGTCTTCGCCATAGCCGTGGGGCCGGATGGCGCGGCGTACCTGGGAACCTCCCCCGAGGGGAAAGTCTACCGGGTGACCGCGGACGGGAACTCCAAGGCCTTCTTTGATCCGAAGGCCAAGTATATTTGGGCGCTGGCCTTCGACACCCAAGGCCGCCTCTACGTGGGAACCGGTGACAAAGGCCAGATTTTCCGTGTGGACTCTGCCGGACACGGAACGGTCTTTTTCGATAGCAAGCAATCTCACATCATGTGCCTGGCCTTGGACAAGAGTGGGAACTTGCTGGCGGGAACCGTCCCTAACGGCTTGATCTACCGAATCACGCCGGAGGGGAAAGCCTTCGCGCTCTTCCAAGCGGGTTTGCCAGAGATCCACGACTTGGCTCTAGATTCCCAGGGGAACATCTATGCTGCCGCGCTGGGGGGCACCGGAGGCAAGGGGACGCCGGAGGTCCTGGTGGGCCCCCTCCAGCCGGGCCCCACGCCGGGACCTGCGGTTACAGTTACGGTGACGGGATCCGAGGACGAACAAAAAGCGGCCTCGAAAGCTCAAAACCCGCCGGTAGAATCCGCGGCAACGCCCAGTTTCAATCGCCCAACCTCTCTCGCCAATCTAATCCCTCCGCTGCAGGTTCCCCAGGGCCGGGGCGCGTTAATCGAGATTCTCCCGGACTCTTCCGCCGAAACGATTTGGAGCTCGAATAGCGAAAGCGTCTTTGGGCTGGCGGTGCGCGAAAACCACGTACTGTTCTCTACGGACGCAAACGGACGGATATTTGACCTGAACCCCCAGCGCGACGGACAGCAGTTGACCCTGCTGGCGGAAACTCACGAATCCTTGGCCACCCGGCTGATGCTGGATGGGTCGGACCTTTACGTCGCCACCAGCAACATCGCTAGCCTGTTCCGAGTCGGCGCAACGCCCAGCCGGGAGGGCTCCTACGAGTCCCCAGTCAAAGATACAAAATTCATCTCTCGCTGGGGTGTGCTGGCCTGGCGGGCTGAAGTCCCAGAGACAACGAGCCTGGAATTCTACACACGGTCGGGGAACTCCGACCGGCCAGACGAGACCTGGAGTGACTGGGCGGGGCCCTATCACAACCCCCACGGTAGCCCCATTTCCAGCCCCCCGGCGCGCTATGTCCAATGGAAAGTAGTTTTCCGCTCTTCCGGAGCCAAGACGCCTGTCCTGGATGATGTTACGCTTGCCTATCTGAACCAGAATCTGCCTCCGCAGGTCCGCTCGCTGAACGTGAGCACGGCCGGGGAACGGACCAGCCCCACCGGCACCAGTTCCTCCTCGGGTGGCGTCGTCGCCACGATCACTTCCACGGCCCCCGTGGGATTCGGCTCACCGTCCGCGCCCGGCGGGACGCTGGGGAAGACGCCGGTAACCTTAACGTGGCAGGCAGATGACCCAAATGGCGATACGCTGGTCTACGCCCTGTATCTCAGGGCAGCGGACGAACAGGAGTGGCATCTGGTAAAAAACAAGTTGCACCAGACGACTTACACTCTCGACCCCAGCACGCTGGCTGACGGCAAGTACGTGGCTCGGGTGGTAGCTTCCGACGAGGAATCAAATCCGCCGGAGACCGCCCGCGAAGCGGAATTGTTGAGCGCCCCCTTCTGGGTCGACAATACCCCCCCCGAGGTGCGTGTCTTGAAGCAGGGCGTGGAAGCGGCGGAAGTCGTCGTGCAGTTTGAAGCGGCGGATAGCACCTCACCCTTGCGCAGCGCCGAAACCTCCACGGACGGGAAGGAATGGCGGGACGTCCAGTCCGACGACGGCATCGTCGATTCTCGCACCGAAACCTTTACAGTACGATTGAAGAAACTGGAGCCCGGCGAGCACGTGGTTTCGCTGCGCGCCACGGACACGGCGGGCAATGTGGGAATCGGGAAGGCCGTGGTCCACATCCCGGCAGGTATGGGGCCTGGACGGTGAGCGGATGGCGCCAAGGGGGGCGGCCCGGAAGATCGAATACAACTCCCAATTGCCGTTCCGCATCTCACTTGGCGAGTCGAGGTGCGGCCCTAGTGAATCTTTTTGAGCCCACACAGCACACCTCTACCTAAGGCCGCGGCAGAGACTCAATTAATTGCGCGCGCGCAGAAGGGAGACGAGGAAGCGTTCGCGGCGCTCTTCGAAGCCCACAAGAGGCGCGTCTACTCCCTGTGCTTGCGCATGACGGGAAATACGGCGGAAGCGGAGGATTTGACTCAGGAAGCATTTCTGCAACTCTTTCGCAAGATTGCCACGTTCCGCGGCGAGTCTGCGTTCTCCACCTGGTTGCACCGGCTGGCCGTCAACGTGGTGCTGATGCACCTGCGGAAGAAAGGTTTGCAACAGATCTCGCTGGACGAAACGGACACGTCGCAAGAGGAGCCGGTCAAGCGGGACTACGGGGATGACGACCGGCGGCTGGTAGGCTCCATTGATCGTGTCAGCCTGACCCGGGTGATCGCAGACCTTCCTCCCGGGTATCGTGCGGTGTTTGTCCTGCACGACATCGAAGGATATGAACACAACGAGATCGCTGAAATCATGCACTGTTCGGTTGGTAACTCGAAGTCGCAGCTTCATAAGGCACGCCTGAAGCTGCGCGACTGGCTGAAAGAGGACCGGCGCAAGGAATTCCCTGGCGCCACGATTCCCGTTGATAAGCCGAACGGAAAAGGGTTAAGGTAAAGCGGTCATGGCTGAAGGAGATTTCCGGCAAAATCCGGGATGCGCGCAGTTTGATCGTGAATTGATGGACTACCTGGAAGGGGAAGCGCGGCCCTTCGTGTCCACCCATGCCCGCGAGTGCGCGTTCTGCTCGGTGCTGCTGGCGGACTTGGAGCAGGTGCGGTTCTCGGTCCGGCAGCTCCCTCTGCAGGAGCCCTCGCCGGTGGTTTGGGCGAACCTCCACGCCCGGCTCGAGCAGGAGGGAGTTTTCCGCCCAAGCGTGCGAGGCTGGGGCTGGTGGGAAAGCCTGAGGGCGCTTGCCAGGCCCGCGCCGCTGGGCGCATTGTCCAGCTTGGCCTTGTTGGGCGTGATGTTCATCGCCACACCCAGCGCCCTTCAGCTACCCGAAACCGCAGCCTCCGCATCTTCTGCCCCGCAAGCCGCCGTCGTGGCCTCAGCTTCCTTCCCGGAGGACCGCGAACTGGCACGCATGACCCAGGACCTGGAAGACACGTTCAGGGCCAACGAAGGACTCCTCGCGCCCGATACCCGCGCCACATATGAAAAAGGACTGACCTCCCTGGACGATTCCATCCGCGAGTGCAAAGATTCCTTGCGCCAGAAACCCGACAATACCTTGGCCCAGGATTACTTGCTGACCGCTTACACGCGAAAGGCCGAGATTCTTACCTCGGCCTTGGAGTTTCAAGGGCGCTAGGAGAAATGCCAACGGCCATGCGGAACCGAAGATCAGGCGCGAGGATGGGTGAAGATGGGCGTGGCAGCGGGACGGTCATGAGCCTGCTGCTGGTCCCTGCCGGTCTGCTGCTGGCCGCCGGATTCGGCGTTCATTCCAAGACGATTGAGACCACGGGCACCCCGCGGATCACCCTCACCAACCTGGCGGGGCAGGTGGTAGTCCGTGGTTGGGACAAGCCACAAGTCCACGTGGAGTACACCGTCCACTCCCCGCGCGTGGAAGTTGACACCGAACTCATGCCGCCGTCCGGGGCGGCTGACAAGGTCCGCTTCACGACTCACGTCCTGGATCCCCTCGTCAGCGCCAGCGAGCAGGGCGCGGACTACACTCTGGATATCCCGGCGGGATCCAGCGTGGAAATCCGGAATCCACAGGGCAGCGTGCAGATTGAGAAAGTCCAGGCGTACGCCGCCGTGGAGTCGGTGGGTGGCCGCATCGTCGTGAATGACTTCTCCGGGCATCTCATCGCGCGCACCGTGGGCGGCGACATCGAAATCCTTCGCCCTTCCGGGCGCGTGGAGGCTTACTCGATTACCGGAAACTTACACTTCGTCTCGGCGGCAACTTCCAAGCTCCGGGCGAGCTCCACCTCCGGCCGCATCCTGTATGAGGGAGATTTCGCGGAGGGCGGCGACTACATCCTTTCCGCCTATAGCGGGGACATGGATATTGTCTGCCCTCGCTCTTCATCCTTCGAGCTGCGCGCCAAGACGGTGCGCGGCAAGCTGGACAATTCTCTGTTCCTTACCCCCAAGAGGAAAGCCTCCTCCCCGGCGTATTCGGGAAACAGCCTGTTGGGCACGCATAATACCGGCAGGGCCTCCGTCGAATTGACTTCCTTCAGCGGAACCATCCGCGTGCGGCCGCAGTAGCAAGTCGGGCAGGGCCGGCCCTTTGGCCCTACGACTTTTCAGCCAGGATAAATCGAACGCTGAAATCTGATTTACGCCCAGCCAACCCGCCACAAGGCCGAAGAACGGGCTGCCTGCCACGCCCCATCCGCTTTTGCACGCGGGGAGAGGTTGCGCAACTTGCGGACGGCTCATATAATCCTGGGCGGAGGCTCGAAGGCAGCCTGCGGCGTTCAGGATGGGCCGACACCGGCCAAAACTGATCTATCTACTGGGGTTCATGGGCAGCGGCAAAACCACGGTTGGGGAGCTGCTGGCCCGGGACCTGGGATGGCCTTTTATCGACCTCGACGCGGTCATTGAAGCCAACCGCGCCGCGACGGTGCGGGAGATTTTCGAAACCTTCGGGGAGGCCTTCTTCCGCGGCCTCGAACACGCCGCGTTAACGGAGGCCGTGAAAGCCGAGCCGGCTGTCGTCGCGCTGGGGGGCGGAACCTTCGCCCAACCCGCCAACCTGGACTTCATCCGTCAGAGGGGCGGCGCCACGGTCTGGCTGGATTGCCCCTTGGACGTTCTGCGGGATCGCTGCGCACACATGGACAACCGCCCGTTGTTCCGCGATCCCTTCAGTTTTGCCCAATTGCTGGAGCAGCGGCTCCCGTACTATCGTCAGGCTGAATTCAGAGTCTCCACCCACGCCCAGGAACCGGAGGAAGTGGTTAAGCAAATTCTTCGTTTGCCGATCTTCTGACATCGAGAGGAGCGAATTCTGACTCGCACATTCTACGGCGCGCTATTCCTGGCGGCGGGGGCGCTCGTGCTGATTGCCAGCCCGCGTGTCCCCTTTCCCCTTGCCTTCCCGGGAGGCCAAGCGGGCTCCACTCCGATTGCGGATCGCGGCGTCTTCGAACTTTCGCTGGCGGGGAAAGCCGTTGGAACCGAGGATTTCCAAATTCGCTCCTCGGCCGAGAAAGTCGAGGCCCAGGCGGAAATCCACTTGCGCGTCGAGCGGGACGGCAAGACTATCGACGTCAAGATGTTCCCTTCCCTGGTTCTCGACCCTCAGCTTCAGCCGCTCACCTACGCGTGGAAGCAAAAAGGCTCGCAATCCTCCCAACTCGAAGTGAACTTCCGTGTTTCACCCGTCCAAGCCCTCTACAAAACCGTGAACGGGCAGGAGGATCGCCGTGATTTCAATCTGCCTAAGGACGTGGTCGTGCTGGACGACAACGTCGTCCACCACTATCAACTGGTCGTTGACCGATATGCCTTGACCACCGGCGGGAAGCAAACCCTAAACGCCTTCATCCCTCAGGAGGCAGTGCCCGGTTCCCTGACGATCGAGGAGACGGGCGCCGAACCGACGTCCGTGCAAGGTTCGACGCTGAACCTCCATCATCTGGTGATTACAACTGAGCTCGCCCATGTGAGCCTCTGGGTGGACGAGCAGCGACGCCTCGAGCGCCTTTCCATCCCGGAGTCACAATTCGAGGCCGTGCGAAGGCACTAACTACGCAGAAGCCTTAAACCCGCCTACGGACGGCGGAAGTTAGGCCACAGGAAGACAGCGCTTAGCGTGTCAGTACAGGACAGACCGGTCCAGTGCAGCACAGGGGCAGTAAGGGCGGTCCAGATGGGCTCGTGGAGACCGCACAGATTATATTCTGGAGGATAGTTTCAGCTGCTTGCGCTGAACTGTTGGCCGCAGATGCATACGACCCGGCAGTGTTAGCAGCCGATAGCGCCGCGCTGGCGTTTGAGGCGGCGCTATTCGCCGCATCCCTGGCAGCTCCCGCCCGGCTCACCGCGATGGCCGAGGTAATCACCGAGGCCACGCTGCCTCCCAGCGCACCCGCTTGCAGGACTGTACTCGCCCCCGTCGCGGGGCCACTCTGCGGATTCGCCGCCGGCGCCGAGAGCATAAACGGCTTGCTGCCCTTCGCCACCTTCATCGTCTGCCCGTCGTGCTCCACCAGCAGCATCCCTTCCTTGGTCGTCACCACCAACGAGCCATTCAGCATGGCAATCTCGCCCAAGGTCTTGAATCCCGCCGCCGGCACAATCGATACCTCGCCCGCCTTTACGCGCAAGGTCCCGCTCTCATCCGGATGAAAGAGCGATACGTTGCCTCGCCCCAGCAGGACCGTCACTTCCTTCGCGTCGCGCAGGAATGAAACCGCTGTGTCCCGGCCAAACACCATGCGGCTCGCCTTGCCCACGGCCACTATCGCCACCCCATCCTTCACCTGCAAGCTGTCACCGCTGAAGATCGTCGCATTCGGGACAAGCGCTTGGCCGCCCACCGTCGCATTCATGCTCCCAGCCACAGACCCGATCACCGCGGAGCCGGCAAACGCTGGTGCAATGGCAACCAATCCCACCAGGAGCAAGAACAGGGGGACTCGCAA
>Ga0187771_10001119_pt1 | contig 17625 bp, 16 predicted proteins | sample 0116_SJ02_MP15_1_FD_133139 | JGI IMG/M metagenome (GOLD analysis project Ga0187771, IMG submission 133139) | Tropical peat soil microbial communities from peatlands in Department of Meta, Colombia - 0116_SJ02_MP15_10_MG | ecosystem: Environmental > Terrestrial > Soil > Wetlands > Peat | place...
CGACGAGACCTTCGACGCCGGACGCGGCAGCTTCCTCAACCGCGACGGCAGAGTGCAACTGGACGCGCTCATCATGGACGGCGCTACGCTGCGAGCCGGAGGGGTGGGCTGCGTCGAGCATCTGCGCAATCCGGTGCGCGCCGCGCGCAAGATTCTGAGCGAAAGCCCGCATATATATTTTGTGGGTGAAGGCGCGGAGAAATTCGCCGCGCAGCACGGGCTGCCACTTTGCAGGAACGAAGAGTTGATTGTTCCGCGCGAGGTGGAGAGACTGCGTGAGTACCAGGCGAAATTCCCCACTTCTCGCGCACAAAACGCGCGAGAAATGGGGCACCCAACGCCAGAAATGGGCCATCCGACCAGTAGCGAGCTTTTCGCAGCTGCGGCGGATGATCCAACGACGTCAGTTGACACCGTGGGCGCAGTTGCGCTGGACTGCAATGGCAACGTCGCCGCGGCGACTTCCACCGGAGGCACGCTGAACAAGGCTCCCGGACGGCTGGGCGATTCGTCCCTGATCGGCTGCGGCTGCTACGCCGACAATCAGAGTGCTGCCGCTTCGACCACGGGATGGGGCGAGCCGATCATGAAGCTGGTGCTAGCCAAGTGGACCGCCGACCGCATCGCCGCTGGAAATCTGCCGGAATGGGCGGCGCAAGAGGCGATGAATTATCTGAAACAGCGGGTCAACGGGCACGGCGGCATTATCGTGCTGAATCCGGAGGGACACTTCGGCATCGCCCACAACACCCCGCGCATGGCCTGGGCGTATAGGACCGTGAAGGGGCAGGGAGCGGGCGTAAAGCGCAACGGCAGTGGCTAGTGGTCGGAGGCCAGTGATCCAGGAACGAAGGCTTGGGTGGCACTGGTCACTGATGACCGACCACCGGCCACTGCTAGCAGTGTCGTTTGGCTGCGCTCCGCGCATATAATCTCCGCATCAGCAAGACCGGGCCAACTCGCGTGGGCGCAGTTTCGCGGGCGAAGACCGCTCCTTCGGCCGGCTCAAAGCAGACCATGAGTCCGCCGAAGGCGCACTCACTGCACGATCATCAGCCGACTGACGTTCGCCTGGGACACATCGTGCGCCTGCTGATGGAGCACGCCACGGTTGTAGTCAGCGGCACGAAGATTGCCCAGGAGATTGCTTCCAGCCGCTCTGAAGTATGGCGTCTCGTTCAGCAGTTGCGGAGCATGGGCGTGGACGTAGCCGGGCATCCCGCAACTGGATATCAACTGCGCGCGATTCCTGACTTGCTGTTGCCTGAAATTCTTCGCCCGCTGCTGCGGGGCACGATTTTCGACGAGCATCTTCATCACTTCTACAAGATCGGTTCGACCAACACTGCAGCGATGGCCGCTGCCGCCGAGGGCGCCCCCGAGGGCAGCGTCTTTCTGGCTGAGGAACAGACGGCAGGCCGGGGCCGCGGGTCGAATGCATGGCAGTCGGCGCGATCCATGGGTATTTATTGTTCTGTTGTTCTGCGTCCCGCACAACCGCCTTCTGAAATCCTGGTGCTCTCGCTCGCTGCCGGGCTTGCCGTGCGGGTGGCGATTCGGCAGGTGGATTCGCAGGTGAATACGGATTTGAGGTGGCCCAACGACGTGCTGATTGGCGGCAAGAAGGTTTGCGGCATTCTCACGGAAATGAACGCCGAAGTCACGCGCGTGCGCTACGTTGTGGTCGGGATTGGCATCAACGTGAATCAGCCGAGCTTTCCCCGCGAGTTGGCCGCGACCTCGCTGAAGCTCGCGACTGGCAGCGAATGGTCGCGCGTGGAACTTGCCGCCGCCTTGCTAAAATCTCTCGACCGCGAATACCGCCAGCTGACGGGCGATCCGGACGCGCGGAGTTCGATTCTGCGCCGCTTCGCTGAGTGTTCTTCCTGGGTCAGCGGGAAGGGCGTGCGCATCGAAGAAAATGGTTTGTCGTTCGAGGGAACTACGGAAGGGCTCGATGAGCGCGGGTTTTTGCTGGTGCACACGGAGAGTGGAGTGAAGACTGTATTAAGCGGTTCGGTCAGGGAGCGGTGAAGCAAGCATTCAGCACTCAGCCGTCAGCATTCAGCCATTCCGGACCTCGCAGTGGCCGAATGCTGAGTGCTGACTGCTGAGCGCTTGGATTACAACGCTGGAAACTGAACCCATGCTGCTAGTTCTCGATGTCGGAAACACGAACACGGTGCTGGGCGTTTTTGCCCGCGTGGCTAAGGTGCATGCGGGTGGCGACCTGGACGAACCGGCGCGCTACGAGCGGCTTTTGGCCAATTGGCGCGTCGCTACTTCCCGTACTAGCACGGTGGATGAGTACGGCGTCCTGTTTCGCAACTTGTTCTCGATGGCGGGGCTCGAAGTAAAGGGCATTCACGGCATTGTGGTTTCTTCCGTCGTGCCGCCGCTCGATCCCGTACTGCGCGAGGTTTGCGAACGCTATTTCCATTTGCGTCCGCTCTTCATTGAACCCGGCGTCAAGACCGGCATGCCAGTGCAATACGACAATCCGGCGGAAGTTGGAGCCGATCGCATTGTCAACGCCGTGGCGGCCTTCGAGAAATACGGCGGCCCGTGCGTGATCGTCGATTTCGGCACGGCCACCACCTTCGACTGCGTCTCGGCCAAAGGCGAATATCTTGGTGGAGCGATTTGCCCGGGCATTGGCGTCTCTGCCGATGCGCTGTTTGAGCACACGGCGCGCCTGCCGCGGGTTGAAATCCGCAAGCCAACGCGTGTGATCGGCTCGAATACGGTAGGGAGCCTGCAGTCCGGTCTCTACTATGGGTATCTTGGCCTGGTGGATGGCATTCTCGAACTGTTACTCGATGAGCTGGGCAAGGAAACGCGCGTGACTGCAACCGGCGGCCTGGCGCCGCTGATCGGTGCGGGATCGAAGTACATTAAGAACGTGGATGAATTCCTCACTCTTGACGGGCTGCGCATTATCTGGGAGCGGAATGCAGCGGCGCGGCGTGGCATTCTGGCGGCGAAGCCCAAGACCGCGCCAAGGGCGAAGAACGGCGGGAGTGAGCGCTCTGCGGCGACTTCCCGTTCCCGCTGACGTGCCGTGGAAAACTACTTCAACTACTTCACCGAAATCGAAGAGCACTTTCTGCGCCGCCGTGGTGGCGGATTGCTGCTTTCCACCCTGGACTGGGCCTTGATCGAGACCTGGAAAGATGCCGGCATTCCGCTCGAGGCCGTGCTGCGCGGAATCGACGCGGCTTTCGATCGCTACGATCGCCGTTCTTCAAGAACGAAGAAAGTGAATAGTCTTGCCTACTGCTCCCAGGAAGTGCTGGCGGCCGCGGAGGACATGAAGGAAGCGGCGGTGGGCGCGAGCGCGGGGGCTGAGTCGCTGCGGAGACGCGGCGCGGCGCCGGGGCTGGAGCCGGAGGCGGTCGCTGCATATCTGCGTCGCAACGCGGATTTGCTCAAAGGGGCGCGGCTAGCCGAATCAGCTATGGCGCGAGCCGTTGCTCTGGACGCGGCGAAAACTCTGGAGCACTTGGCGGGCGAAACCGAAGCGAAGCCCGCCGCACGCTGGGAGGAACTTGAGCGGCACCTGACGGTGCTTGAGGAAAAGCTCTTCGCCGCAGCGCTGGCCTCAACTCCGGACGAGGAAATTGTCGCCGTCCGAGCGCGGGCCGATCGCGATCTGATTCCCTATCGCCAGAAAATGACCGGGGCGCAGATCGAGCAGTTGCAGAAGCAGTATGTGCACAAGGGCCTGCTGGAGAAGTACGGTCTGCCGCGGTTGAGTTTGTTCTACATGTGAGGCGATGCGAGCGAGAAAGGAGGCCGCCTTTTGGTCATAAGTGGGCGCGGGTGCTTGCTCAGTCTGAATTCTCTCCACATGTTTATTGCCTGTTTGATGGTGTCATCCCGAGCGGAGCCGCTTTTCAGGCGTAGCGAGGGATCTCCCGCCTGATGATGTTTCCAAGGAGATCCCTCGGCCCGCTGGTGAAAGCGCGGGCCCTCGGGATGACGCCCCTTCCCTTAGAATTACTGGTTGCTCCTCACCATCGAAAAACTGATTTACGGCGGTGACGGTTTAGCCCGCTTGCCCGCCGACGCTCATGGCCGCGGCAAGGCTGTTTTTGTCCCCTTCGTCCTGGGGGGAGAACAAGTCGAGGCTTCTATCATTGAGCAGAAGCCAGGCTTTGCCCGCGCCGAGGCCACCGCAATCGTCGCTTCCTCGGCGCAACGCGTCCAGCCGGTCTGTCACTACTTTACTCAGTGCGGCGGTTGCCACTACCAGCACGCGAGTTACGAACATCAGCTCGAAATCAAGAAGGAAATCCTGCGCGAGACATTACGACGCACGGCCAAGATCGAGTTGCTGTGTGAGATCCAGGTTCATCCTTCGCCGCCGTGGCAGTACCGCAACCGCTCGCGACTCCAAGTACAGACGCGACCCACTTTTGCCGCCGGCTATTTCAAGCACGGCTCGCACGAAGTGCTGCCTGTGGAGGAGTGCCCGATCAGCTCGGCACTCGTCAACCGTGGCATCTCGGCGCTGTGGCGAAGCGGACGAGACGGGAGAGTTCCCGAGGGCGTTCAGGAAGTCGAGTTCATCGGCAATGCCGATGACTCACAACTGCTTGTGGAACTTTCGTGCTCGCGAGAAGCTCGCCGATCCGCTTTGAGAGCCTGGGCGGAAGACCTTTGCGCGACGATGCCTGAAATCGCGGGCTTCGCGGCATTTCGCAAAGCTAGGCCCGGCACGAACGACCAGCAGGAGAAAGTTCTTTCGATCGGCGCCACATACCTGACCTATCAGACCCAGCGTGCGGCCTACCGCGTCAGCGCTGGCTCGTTCTTTCAGACCAATCGCCATCTCACCGACGAACTGGTACGAATCGTGACGGAAGGCCGGTCCGGCGACCTGGCCCTTGACCTCTATGCCGGAGTTGGCCTGTTTTCCACAGCCTTGTGTGACTTTCATCACATCGTTTCTGTTGAGTCGTCACATCTTTCCTCAGCCGACCTTGCCTACAATGAGCCCTCGAATGGAAAGGCGGTCCAGGCGACGGCGGAGCAGTACCTGGCCCGCGCGGAGAATTCGGGGCGGGCAGGAAAAGGCGCAGACCTCCCCCATGCTTTTCACGCGCCCAACCTTGTGATCGTAGACCCGCCCCGCAGCGGTCTGGGAGAGCCCGTCACGCGCATGCTGGCGAAGATGGGCCCGCCTAGCCTGATCGATGTCTCGTGCGATCCAGCAACGCTGGCGCGCGACTTGGTGCATCTGCTCGAGTCCGGCTATTGCCTAGAGCAGGTGCACCTTGTGGATCTGTTCCCGCAGACGTTCCATGTGGAGAGCGTGGTCTGCCTCGCTCGATGAGAAGTTGTTGGAGATAATCGCCCCGGCCGTCCCGGTGGGCACAGGGCGGAGTTGTAGGCAGGTGCGACAGCATGCTGCCTGCGCACGCGTTTAGCGTCATGACGCCCCCCTCCCAGCCGCCCGCTGCTCCCACCTTTCACTACAAGCCGCCGCGTCAACCGATGTTCTGGGCCGCGGTCGCGTATTCCTGCGGAATCGTTGCCGGCGTTTACCACTGGCGGCCGGCATTGTGGTGGGTTATCGCTGGAGTGGCATTGCTATGCGCCGCCGCATATTTTGCGCGACGGCGGACGCTTTTCGGCTGGGCGCTTGCGCTGGGGGTGCTCTTTCTTTTCGGAGCGCTTAATGTTCAACTACGCGGAGCCGCGGCGCGCCTCGACACAAGCATTCAACCGTATGCGAACGGGCAGCAACTCGCAATTACCGCTCACGTCACCCGCGACGGTCGCGTGCAGCCCGGCGGCTTGGGGGAACTCCGTCAGACTCTCGACGTCGAAACGGAGCAGATAACGACCGATGACGGGCTGACACGGCCAATTCATTCCGGCATCCGGCTCAGCATCTATAGCCCGCGCTCAAACGACGCAGTTCCGGACGAGGACTCTGCCGCAGACTCAGTCCGCCTCGCGGCGCCTATGCCTGCCTTTCATTACGGCCAGCGACTTCGCTTCTCTGCCAAGCTCAAACGGCCGCGAAATTTTCGCAATCCGGGCGCCTTCGATTATCAAGGTTATCTGGCCGAACATGGCATCGCCGCGCTGGGCTCGGCCAAGGCTGAAAACGTCGAATTGCTGCCTGGTTTCGCCGGGGACTGGTTCGATTCCTGGCGCAGCCGCTTGCATCGCGGCATCATTCGAAAGGTGCACGAACTCTGGCCTGCGCGCGAAGCTGCGCTGATTGACGCCATGGTCATTGGCGAAGAAGCCTTCATCGACCGCGACACCCGGACGGACTTTCAACGTTCAGGCACTTATCACGTTCTGGTTGTTTCCGGGATGAACGTGAGCATTCTGGCCTTTGTGGTTTTTTGGACGCTTCGGCGGATGCGCCTGAGCGATATTCTCGCGACCTTGCTTACGGTGATGTTCTGCGTTGCTTATGCCTTCATCACTGAAGTGGGTGCGCCGGTATGGCGGGCTACGCTGATGTGTGCTGTCTACTTGGGCACTCGCCTGCTCTTCCGCGACCGGGCGATGGTCAATGCGCTGGGAGCGGCGGCGCTGGGATTGCTGATCTTCGATCCGCGCCAGCTCTTCACCGCCAGCTTCCAGATGACGTTTGTATGCGTCCTCATCGTAGCGGCGATTGGCGTCCCTATCCTGCGGCGCACGACCCAACTCTACAAGCGGGCGCTGGCCAATTGGGAGTCACCGGACTATGCGGTTTCGCTCGTGCCGCGTGTGGCACAATTCCGTTTGGACTTGCAGTTCATCGCCGCGCGCGTTGCGCTCTTCCTGGGCGGGAAATGGTCACGACGCTTGATTCGCGCCGCCGCGGGCTTCACCCTAGCCGCTGCAGAATTGTTGTTCATTTCTGCCGTGATGCAGATGGGGTTGGCGTTGCCGATGGCGTATTACTTCCATCGCGCCACGACGATCGCGTGGCCGGCGAATCTGGTGGTTGTGCCGCTAGTGCAACTGCTCATGCCCGACGCCGTGGCTGCACTGATTCTCGGGTACGTTTCGCTGTGGCTGGCAAAGATTCCGGCCCTGCTGACATCGTTTGCGCTCGCTGGGATCACGGGCACAGTGCACGGCCTGGGGGCGATGCGGGTGGCCGAGTTACGCGTCCCCATGCCTTCGACCTTGATGAACGTCCTCGCGGGGACGGCCCTCGTGTTAACGATGTGGGCCGCCCGACGGCGCGCCGTGTTCGTGATGAGTGGACTGGCAGCGATGCTGGCTGCGTCGTTAGCGCTGGCTTCTTTCGCGTCCGCGCCAAGATTTCACGCCGGCGTACTGGAAGTGACTTCGATTGACGTAGGCGAGGGCGATTCCATATTGCTGGTTGCTCCCCAGGGCCGAACTTTGCTGATCGATGCGGGAGGGCCGATCGGTCCGGGCGGCTCGCAACTTGATTTTGGCGAGGACGTCGTCTCACCTTACCTTTGGACGCGTGGCTTCGCCCATCTGGACGCGGTCGCGATTACGCATGGCCACTCCGACCACATCGGCGGCATGGTCGCGGTGCTGAAGAATTTCAAGCCGAGCGAATTGTGGGTGGGCCTGCTACCGCCGAGCCCGGCTCTAGAGAATGTGATCGCAACGGCTCAAGCCCTAGGCGTGAAGGTGGTTCGGCACTGGGAGGGAGATGAATTCGATTTCGGCGGAGCCACGGTCAGCGTGCTGTTCCCGCCACGCGACCTGCCCGCGGGCGCCAAGCCGCAGAACAACGATTCGATGGTTCTGCGTGTGAGCTATCGCGAATCAGCCGTGTTACTCGAAGGAGATGCGGAAAAGCGCGTGGAGCGCCGCGTGGCCGAGCTTCATCATCCCAGCGCAAGCCTGCTAAAAGTGGGCCATCACGGGAGCGCGAATGCTACCACGGCGGAACTGCTGGCCTGCGCTCACCCGCAGTACGCTGTCATTTCCGTGGGATCGGGCAATTCCTTTGGCCTGCCGAAGCTGGAAATCCTCGCTCGTCTGGAACGCGCTGGAACCCGCGTCTACCGCACGGATATGGAAGGAGCCGTTTCCTTCTATCTCAACGGGCGCTCTGTCACGGCTTCGGTGGCGGCTCTTCAGTGATGCCGTACTCGGCGGTCTCGTCATCCGGGGGCAAACTCCGCCGCTGTTCGGCGATCAGCCGGCGCGCCTTTTCTGCGTCCTCTTCCCGCACCAAGATGATCATGCCGCCCAGCCCAGGGAACATGTCCTGCACCAGGGCGGCCGCAGTCAGGTCACTGTCAATACCTGCCGAATCAAGCAGACCCTTGACCACCATGGCCTCCGGTTCGTCCTCGGAGTCAAACACCTTTACCAGCTTTTCGTTGGGATCCGGTCGCGGCTGCGCATCAGGCGGGCTGTCGAGTTCTGCCATGGCATCTCCAATTGTGGGTTCGAGCAAACCTCAGGAATGTCCGCTGTAGGAATTGATTGTACCCTTTCGGAGTGCCCTTGGGCTTCCGGCTGCCGGACGGACATACGGAACACGCCGGCTTGGGATTACGTAACACAAGTAGGGGGTGTGTGATTGTGTTCTTGTTCATTCCTGCACTCGTCGTGGCCACCGGCAGGGACCGGATAGCCGGAGGAGGGGTACTTTGGTGGTGGTTTGCAGGCCCATTGATTGCCGCATCGCTGCACGTGTGCGAAGAGTTCGTATATCCGGGGGGCTTCCGGTCATGGTACGCGAGCTATCGCCCAGAGATTGCTTCAAGCCTGACCGCTCGTTACCTTTTCGTCGTCAATGCCATCATGCTGGCAGTTTGCGCCCTGGTTGCGGTGGCCGGGCCTTCTGCAACCGGAGCGGCAAACTGGTTCCTGATCATGTCCATTCTGTTTTGGAATGCTGTCTTTCACGTCCGTGCGGTCCTGCGGACAGGCCGGTACTCGCCGGGCGTGATCACAAGCCTTCTGCTGTATATTCCACTGGCTATTCTTGGCTCGGTGAACCTCTTGCAACGGAGATTGGTGCCCTGGGCCGTGGCGGCAGCATGTTTTGGAGCAGGAAGCCTGTACCACGTATTCTCTTTGCGAAACCACCAGCGCCGGGCTCGCCGGCGGTCGCAGCCGTTGGCGGTTGCCTCGGGCGACAGCCCCGAGGATTGCCGAATCCACCGATAGTCCCGTAAAATATAAGTTTCGCATCGAGCCCCCAAAGGATCTGGAACAGTCATGGCGCAACAATGTGATATCTGCGGCAAGAAGCCGCAGTCGGGAAGCCGCATCAGCCACGCCCACAACGTGACCAAGCGGCGGTGGAACGTGAATCTGCGTCCTGTGCACGCCAAGGTCAACGGCCAGGGCAAGCGCATCCGTGTGTGCGCGTCTTGCCTGCGCAGCGGCAAGGTCGTCAAGGCCTGAGAAATCGCCCGCCGAGACTCCCCTCAGGCCGGCGCCAATCCGGGTATACTGTGCGGCATGATCCTCGGCGCTCACATCCTTTTCTACAGCACAAACCCTGAAGCAGACCGCGCTTTCTTCAGTAATGTTCTCGGGTTTCGTTCTGTGGATGTGGGCGGAGGCTGGCTGATCTTCGCCATGCCTCCTGCCGAGGCTGCGATTCATCCGTCCGATGGCGAATTCACTCAGCAGCATGCCGGCCAGACGCTGGCGGGCGCCGTCCTCTACTTGATGTGCGACGACCTGAAGACCTCGATGGCAGAGCTGAAAGCGAAGAAAGTTCAATGCACCGAGGTGCAGAAGGCGCCCTGGGGAATCAGCACCACTATTCCTTTGCCCAGCGGCGCCGCGATTGGGTTGTATCAGCCGACGCACCCGACAGCTCTGAATCTTAAGTCGAAATAGCTGAAACCCATGAAAGCGATCGCTGTTATTCCTGCCCGCCTGGCATCGACGCGGCTGCCACGCAAGATGCTCCGCGAGATTGCGGGCAAACCTTTGGTGGGCCTGGTTTACGAAGCGGTGCGGTCGTCACCATTGCTGGCCGATGTCATTGTGGCGACGGACTCAGATGAGATTCTGCAAGTCTGCCGCGAGCATGGATGGAAGGCGCGGTTGACGTCCGCGACGCTAAGGAGCGGCACGGAGCGGGTGCACGAGGTCGCAGGCCTGGTTGCAGCCGACGTTTACGTAAATGTTCAGGGTGATGAACCGCTGACCCGCCCGGAGCACATCGCGACTTTGCTGAAAGTTATGGAGAACCCGGATGCTCAGGTTGGAACGGTTATGACCCCGGCGGCCGAGGTCGACGTCGCAAATTCGAATGCGGTCAAGGTGGTAACCGATCTCTCCGGTCGCGCGCTGTATTTCTCGCGGGCCACTATTCCGTTTGATCGTGACGGCGTGCGGCCACGGTACTTCAAGCATCTTGGACTCTACGCCTACCGCAAACCCGCTCTGGACTGCTTCGTGACTCTGCCGCAGTCCCGCCTTGAAATCAGCGAGCGGCTGGAGCAACTGCGTTTTCTGGAGAATGGTATCCCGATCTATGTCGCCGAAACTCCGTATGACAGTGTGGGCATTGATACGGAAGAAGATTTGCGACGCGTGGTCGAGATTCTGGGGAGGGGCTGACCCGCCCGCCTTGCAGACGATTCGCTCGAGCGTTCAGATCTGGGGATGCGCGCTCTGCAGGCGATGCCACTCTTCCGCCGCCGCCAAGCGGCGGGAGATCGAAGGATGCGAGTGGAAAAACCACTCTACCCACTTCGAAGGCGAGCGCTCGGCGAGGTTCTGTTCCGCCAACTTGTTCATGGAAGAAATGAAGGGATCAATCGTGGCGATCGACTCGAAGGCATAACGGTCGGCTTGCCTCTCATTGAACCGGGAGTAAGCGTTGAGTGCAGGCATCAGTAAGAACGAAAGCACGACAGAGACCAGGGCCAGCAGGGGCAGGTTGGCGAAATCGTGCAGCCCCGCGAAGTCGAACAGATGGCGGTCAATGGAGTAGTGGAGCGCCCAGTTCGCGGCCCAAAAGCCAAGCAGCGTTATTGCCGCCTGCACGAGAATGCTCTTCAGAATGTGCCGGTGGACGTGATGGCCGAGTTCGTGGGCCAGCACCGCCTCAATTTCGTCCGGCGTGTAATTGTCGAGCAGCGTGTCGGAGAGGATGATGCGGCGGGTTGCGCCGAGTCCGGTCAAGGCGGCGTTCGCCTTCTTGCTCTTTTCCGAAAGCCTCCAGCGATAGACACCACGCACGCGGGTTCCGGCGCGCTGGCTGAGCATGACCAGACGGCGCCGAAGATCTTCGTTCTCCAGCGGTTCGAACTTATAGAAGATCGGGAACATCAGCACTGGAGCGAGTTGCGCCATCACGATGAACAACGCCATGAACAGGAGCCAGGCCAGCACCCACCAGTTCTGCGGCCATTGCCGGATTGTGAAATACAGCAACTCGACGACTATGCTTCCCAGAGCCAGGCTGACAAGAAAGCTCTTTACCTCATCCCATGCCCACGAGCGGAATCGTTGCGTCGAAAGCTTGTAGTAGCGCTCGAGCCGGAAGCCATAGTAGTCCAAGCTGATGCTCAGCCCTTTGCTGATGGCCACGAGAAGCAGCAGATACATGAACAAGGACAAGGAGTAGTTTCCCAACCCCATGCGGTAAGCCCGGTCTCGCAGCCAGCCGGACCAGCCTGTGATGAGCAGGACAAGGAGAAACACGAAGGCGAGGACAAGGTCGGCGATGCCCAGCCAGCGCCGGATGCGGTTGTAACGGCGGGCCTCGGGCGAATCGGCCTGAACCGGAGTTGGAGCGTCTGCCATGATGCCTACTTGCCCGTCAGAGAAGTATCGCACTTCCGCGCCCAATCGAGTCACGCGCAAAATAGCGCTAGCGGTTTGATGAACCTTCCTGACTACCTATTGTTGCTAACGAAAGTCTGCCCGCCTCACCCTAATCCCTGCCCACTGCCCTTCTACACCAGCTTGTGCAGTTTCTTTTCGTCGAGATACTTCACAATTTTGCCCACATCCTGGGCATGTTGCCGTGTCGTGATGAGCAGGGCATCCGGCGTTTCCACGACCACGACGTCACTGACTCCTACTGCCGCCACAAACTTCCCGGGAGCATGAACGTAATTGCCGCGCGCGTTCAGGACGAAAACTGCCGAACCAGCCACAAGATTGCCTTCCGGCGGATTACTTTTCGAAACGTGGTGCTCATGAAGAGCAGTCCATGACCCGAGATCGTTCCAGCCAAAATCGGCTGGCAGACAGAAGATATTGGCAGCGTGCTCCCCCTTCGCCGAACGCGGTTCCAGCACCGCGTAGTCGATGCTGATGTTCTCGCATTTGGGATAAAGTCTACGAAACGTAGCGGCAAACTTGCGCGAGCCGAAGGCTGCAGCAATTTCCTCCAGCAGAGCGGCGGTTTTGGGCAGATGCTCGCGGAGCGCATCGGCGAGAGTGCGCGCGCTCCACAAGAACATCCCGCTATTCCAGAAGTAATTTCCTGCGGCCACAAATTCCGCCGCTCGCGCGGCGTCCGGTTTCTCTGTAAAGCGACGTACCCGGAAGACGTCTTTCTCAAATGCAGACCCCGCTTCGATGTATCCGTAACCTGTTTCCAGGCGATGCGGGCGGATGCCCAGCACCACGATATTCGGACCGGCGGCTGCAATCTCGATGCCGCGGGCCAGCGTTTTGCGATAGGGCTTGTTGTCCGCGATCACGTGATCGGAGGGGAACAACCCGATCACGGCGTCCGGATTGTGCCGCAACAAAATGAAGGCAGCGAGGCCGATGGCGGGAGCGGTGTTACGTCCCACGGGCTCGGCCACGATTTGAGCCTTCGGGAGGCCGGGGAGTTGCCGCACGATTTCGGGCCGCAGATCGTGGTTCGTGATAATCCAGAAGTGCTTGGCGGGAGCCAGTGGCAGAAGACGCGCCACAGTCTGCTGGATCATCGTCTGTTTGCCGTCGAGCGCCAGCAGTTGTTTGGCGCGCTTCTTCCGGCTGAGCGGCCAGAAGCGTGTGCCGCGGCCTCCAGCGAGAATCACGGGATAAAAGGTCGATTTCTTGCTCACGAGTCTCCGCATTGCAGATTGAGGATTTCAGATTGCAGATTCGTCCGATTCCGTGGTTCGCCCTGCGGGAATGCTGGGTTTCAAAATCTGAAATCTAGAATCTGAAATCTTAACTGACTTCTACACTCTCGTTTCAGGCTCAGGATAGGGCCTTCCCGGCACATACGCGCGCAAGAATTCCAGCGACCATTGCGGCCGCACCGCGAATTCTTCCAAACACGCTGGGACGACAACTCCGTCGCCCTTTGCCAGAGTGACCGGCTCCGCGCCTAGGGTCTCGATCGCTCCGCAACCCTCGATGGCCACCAGAATCTGCGCGGAACTTCTCCGCGAGTCGTCGCGCGTCGAAAGCTGCAGCGGTTCCTTCACCTCGAACCTTTCCACTACAAAATAAGGAGCCGCGATCAGCGGTTCACGCCGGTTCTTGCTGCCGCCAATTTGCGCGGGCGCCGGTCTAACCACCTTGCCTGACCCAACCTTCGGTTTGACCGCCGCCATGCCGTCTTTGAGATGCAATTCGCGGGGCCGTCCGTAATCATACAGGCGATACGTCGTGTCAGACTGCTGCTGCGTCTCGATGATCACCGAACCCGGCCCCAACGTGTGCACAGTACCACCGGCGACATAGATCATGTCGCCAGCGTAGACATCGATCCAGTTCAGGAGATCCTCGGCGCGGTTCTGGTGAATCGCCTCTTCAAATTGAGCCGCGGTCACACCCGGTCTGAGACCGAGAGCAATCTGAGCACCCGGTTTCGCATGGGTGACGTACCAGCACTCCGTCTTGCCCCAGGGCTCGCCCACGCGCACGGCGTGCTCGTCATCGGGATGAACCTGCACGGAGAGTTTCGCATAAGGGAAGAGGAACTTCAGTAAGAGCGGAAAGCGCCTGGGATCGCGGGCTGCCTCACCGACAAGCTCGCGCCGATAATGTTCGCTCAACTGCGCGAGAGTTTTGCCGGTTAGAGGTCCGTTCGCGACTTTGCAATCGTCGCCACTCAGCCAGGCCTCGCCGATCTTCTCCGAAAACCTGTGGTTGGGATAAATCGGGGAAAGATCCTCGTTGCCCCAGGGGCGGGGATCGAATGCGGGCAGCATCAGTAATGGGTAGAGTTCCGCCATGCAATTAGGCAGCCTTGGGCGTTGATGAGAATATCAGAAGCCGCGCGGGCGAGGGCGCCCGCGCCACACTACAGCGCGGCCAGGAACTTGCGCATGCGCTCGAGGCCGCGGTCGAGTTCGGCGTTCGAAGTCGCATACGAGATGCGAATGTGATCGTTTGTGCCAAAGCCCTCGCCGGGAACCGTGGCTACGTGTGCCTCCCGCAACATACGTCCGGCCAGGTCAGAGGCCGATTTCAGCCCGCTCCGCCCCAGGAAGGATGCGACGTTGGGGTAAGCGTAGAACGCCCCTTCGGGCAAGGTGCAGGTGACGCCCGGGATCGAGCGCAGGCCTCCCACAACGTGGTCGCGCAGCCGGATGTATTCGCGCCGCATCTGCTCCACGCAGTCCTGGCGTCCCGTCAGTGCGGCGACTGCGGCCTTCTGCACAATCGACGTGGGATTCGATGTGGACTGGCTTTGCAGTTTGGCCATCGCGCCGGTGACGGCTGCGGGCGCAAGCGCATATCCCAGACGCCAGCCGGTCATGGCATAGGTTTTCGAGAGCGATCCCAACACCACCATGCGGTCTTTGAATTCGCGCAGCGAACCCACAGAAAATTTCCTCTGGCCGTAGTTCAGATAGACATAGCATTCGTCGGAGACCACCCAGATGCCGCGCTGGTGGGCCAAACGCACGACCTCGGTCATGTCCTCGGCGCTCATCACCGCGCCTGAAGGATTCGAGGGGGAATTCAGAACAATGACCTTGGTTCGCGGCGTGACCAGCCGGGCTACTGCCTCTGCAGCAACGCGAAATCCCGAGGACTCATCCGCCGCCAGCAGAACACAGTTACCGCCCGCATAGCGCACCATGTCTTTGAACGAAACCCAGTAGGGCACCGGCAGAATGACTTCGTCGCCGTGATCCACGAGAACCTGGATGGCGTTGAACACCGCGTGCTTACCACCGGCTGAAGCGATGACCTCCTCGCGGCGGTAGTCGGAATCGAAGTCCACGTTGTGGCGGTGGGCAATCGCATCGCGCAATTCGGCCGTGCCGGCGACGGCGGTGTACTTGGTGAAGTTGCTTTGGATCGCGGCAACGGCGGCTTCCTTGATGTGCGGAGGCGTGGTGAAGTGCGGCTCACCCGCGCCGAAATCGACTACGTCGATTCCCTGCGAGCGGAGCTTATCGGCCTCGGCCACCACCACCATCGTGGCCGAAGGTTCGATGCGGTTAATCCGGTCGGCGAGCCGCAGTGCGTCCGTCGTTGCCGTGGTCATGCCTTCTTCTTCCTTCTCGCTCTTCTGGAGATTTCCGTCGGGTGTGCCGCCTGCAACTTGTAGGCCGGGTCGAGTTTTTCGCGGAGCTTCTGCTCGACAACTTCCGGCACCAGGTCTTTCACCGGGCCGCCCGCCTGCGCCACTTCGCGCACCAACCGCGAGCTGACGTAGGAATATTTGTCGGCCGGCATCATGAAGACCGTTTCCAGTGTGGGTTCGAGCTTGCGGTTCATGAGCGCCATCTGCAGTTCATATTCGTAATCGCTGATGGCGCGAATGCCGCGCAGCACGCAGGTCGCGTCAATCGACTTCGCGTACTCGACCATCAATCCGTCAAACGTGTCAATACGCACGTTGCTCAGGTCGGCGGTGAGTTCGCGCAGCATGTCGGCGCGCTCGGCCACGCTGAACATGGGACTCTTCTCTGAGTTCCGCAGAATGGCCACCACCAGCTCTTCAAAAATCTTGCTGCCGCGCTCAATCAGATCAAGATGCCCATTGGTGGGCGGATCAAACGAACCGGGATAAATGGCTTTGGTCTTATTCAAGCGTCCTCACAGGGAAACGACGTGGTCCTGGCTGCATGACAGCACTAAAGCGATTAGGAGATTTTATGCGGCAGGAGCGGAGATGGCAATCGCGCAGTAATCAGCTCGGGGGTGTCCCCCGCGCGGCAAAGAAACATGGGCCTTGCTGAGACGACGAACGAACCAGGAAGCAGATTCCTCGCTGCGCTCGGAATGACAAGCGGTTTTGAGGCATGACAACCAGCTGTGCCGCGCCGCCGCGAGGCTAACGACGCGCCGCCACAATCGGCGCCCTTACCGGCTCCGTCGGCATGGTCGCGACTTTGGCGCCTGTCGCCGCAGCCTGTCCCGGCGCTGACTGTGCTTGAGTCGCAGTTAATCCCAGCGCCTTGCGGACTTCCGCTTCCAGCTTGGCCATGACGTCTTTGTTGTCTTTGAGGAACTGCCGTGCATTTTCCCGTCCCTGGCCAATGCGCTCGCCTTTGTAGCTGAACCACGAGCCCGATTTCTCGACGATGTTGTTGTTCGCGGCCAGGTCGAGCAGGTCGCCTTCGCGCGAAATGCCCTCGCCATAGAGGATGTCGAATTCGGCCTCGCGGAAGGGCGCGGCGACTTTGTTCTTGACCACTTTGACCTTGGTGCGCGAGCCAGTTACTGTTTCGCCTTCTTTGATGGCGGCGATGCGGCGAATATCAATGCGGACCGAGGAATAAAATTTCAACGCACGGCCGCCGGTGGTTGTCTCCGGGTTGCCGAACATCACTCCGATTTTTTCGCGAATCTGGTTGATGAAGATCAGGCAGGTGCGCGATTTCGAGACGGTGCCGGTCAGCTTGCGCAGCGCCTGCGACATCAGCCGCGCCTGCAGGCCCATGTGGCTGTCGCCCATCTCGCCGTCGAGTTCGGCCTTGGGGACGAGGGCGGCGACGGAATCGACCACCAGCACGTCGATCGCGTTGGATTGCACCAGCTTTTCTGTGATCTCGAGCGCCTGCTCGCCGTAGTCGGGCTGCGAGACCAGCAGATTGTCCACGTCCACGCCGAGCTTCTTGGCGTAGCCGGGATCAAGCGCGTGCTCGGCGTCGACAAATGCAGCCATGCCGCCAGCCTTTTGCGCCTCGGCGATGACCTGCAGCGAAATCGTCGTTTTGCCCGAAGATTCCGGGCCGAACACTTCCACCACGCGCCCACGCGGAAAGCCGCCCACGCCCAAAGCCGCGTCGAACGAGATCGAGCCGGTCGGAATGACCGCGATGGGCACGATCGCTTCCTTCGACCCCAGCCGCATGATCGAGCCTTTGCCGAATTGCTTTTCGATTTGTGAAACCGCCAGGTCAATCGCCTTGCCCCGCTCGTCCGCCATGGGAGTGGCTCCTTTGAACAATGCAGAATGAAGCTGGGCGAATTATACATTCAGAATGAAGCGAAGAAAAGGCGAATCTTGAAGATTGCGGTGGAAATCGTCCCGAAATGGGCAAGAAGGCGTGTGGCACGGGCGTTCCCTGTGGCCATTTAGATATACTCTTCCGTCATGGCTAAACCACCCGCCCTGCCCAAGCTGTTGGAACGCAAGCTCTATAAGACAGGTCAGACACGGGGTGACCTGCCCCCTGGAAATTAGTCCAGTGGAAATGTGACTTCTCCGATTTAGAATGGCCCGCCCAGGGTCGAGAGGAGGAGTCGTGCGCAAGGGTCGATTCAACGAAGAGCAGATGATTGCCA
>Ga0187771_10001120_pt1 | contig 17621 bp, 15 predicted proteins | sample 0116_SJ02_MP15_1_FD_133139 | JGI IMG/M metagenome (GOLD analysis project Ga0187771, IMG submission 133139) | Tropical peat soil microbial communities from peatlands in Department of Meta, Colombia - 0116_SJ02_MP15_10_MG | ecosystem: Environmental > Terrestrial > Soil > Wetlands > Peat | place...
AGGCATGATCTATTTCATACTCTCCCTTATGGGAAGAAAGATAGAACCTGCGGAATTTATTGCCCTTTTCCTGTCATCAGATTTTCTGTTCGTAATAACACTTCCGATAGCGATCATCCTGTTACTGTTCCCCTTGATCTCACCCGCAGTTTCGGGTATTATTTTCATAATTGTCATTATTATGAGTATTGCGCTGAAGATAAGGGCCATAACACTATGTTCATCGGTAGGCAATTTCGGTTCTACGGCTCTTTTCTTTAGTCCTGCGCTTTATGTCTTTTTTGCTTTACTTATATTTATTATCTATGGGATTCTTAATATTTTAAAGCTTCTTGCCTATTAATTACCCGGAGGAAACAGCTTTGGAAAAGCTGAGGGAAGGATTTAAACGTTTCTTTCTGTCAAGGATAGACTTATATTTCTATCAGGAACTTCTGCCCAATTACTTTTTCGGGCTAATATTTTTTACGCTTATCCTGATGCTTGACGAACTCTTTATCCGCATACAGGACTATGTTCAATACAGTATGCCGTTCGGGCAGGTTTTCATGCTTCTGTTTAATGAAACGCCCTTTATGATGACCCTGACCATACCTCTCAGTATCCTTCCTGCTTACCTGCTGACTCTGGGGAGGCTTTCGAGTGACAGTGAAATAACAGCCATGAAAAGCTGCGGGATTTCAACATTTCGCATTATAAGACCCGGAATAGTTATGGGAATTATTGTAATGCTTTTCTCATTTTTTTTTACTGAAAAGATAGTTATTCCGGCCAGCCTTACATATGTTAAGCTGAGGGCACAGTTGATATCTCAGAAGCCGGCTGTTGAGTTGAAGGAAAACAAAATACTCGATGTCGGGGGAGGCTTGAAGATAGTCTATGAAAAGGAAGTGCCCGAAAAGAACCTGGACGTTCTCTACAATGTCCATATCATCGATGTAGTTGGCAGAAAGACAATAGAAGCAGAAAAGGGAAGAATATACGTTGATCCTGAAAACCCCGAGCATTACATTTTAAAATTTATGAATGGCAGCCTGTCTGAGGTAAACAAGTCCACTGAGTCTGGAGATAATGAAGATAAGTTTTTCATAGCCTCTTTCAACTATCTTTACTATAATACCTATCAAAGTCTTCCAAAACAGTTTTATGATAAAAGCCCGGATACGATGACGATAAGGGAACTGGCTGCTGAAATAGCTGTGCAATCAAAACCCTCGATTGAGCATATTGGAAATTACCTGAAAGATAGAAACATGATCCTGAAGGATATTGAAAATTTGAAAAAATACTTCGACATAGAGAAGATCGGAATTTCAGCAGAAGAGATTATAAAGAAATCGGCAGAATATGAAGAAAAGCTTAAAGCCTACAAGGCTGAGATCGACACTATTGATAAAAATTTGATGAATTATAATAAGAATCTTCCCTATTTTTATATTATGAAATATTATGAAAAATTCGCGCTGCCCCTCGCGTCTTTAGCATTTGCGCTGATCGGCCTTTCGTTGGGTATGTTTACTCTTAGAAGCGGAAGAAATGAAGGTCTCGGCATAAGCATAATAATAATGCTCTTGTTTTACGGATTAAAATTCGGGACGGAAATCCTTATTCAAAAGCAGGATCTGCCGCCGATCATGGAATGGTTCCCGAATGGACTGTTCATGGTAATCGGCACTGTCCTTCTGTCTTTCAAGATAAGGAATTAAAAGGATCATTATGAAAATCGCCGCAGTTTTTGACTATCTTCTGGTAAAGAATAAGATAATTTGTGAAAAGACCGGTGCCCTATTTTCTGAAAAATGTAGAACAGCCTGGAAGAATGTTAAAAACCTGAGAGTGACAACCCTTGATTTATTTATTATTAAACAGTTTGTAGCATCGTTCGCAATATCCCTTTTTTTCTTTGTAGCTATCTATATTATGGTCCAGATATTTCAGAGGTCGAAGTGGCTTCCACCAGATTCGAATTATGTTCTTGTCTTTCAGTATTATTTTTACATGGGTTTATACTGGCTTTATACGTTCCAGCCGTTCGCATTTTTATTCGCTTCGGTTTACGGACTCTCCAGAATGGCTCATTTCAAGGAGCTGGTAGCAGTCGTGAGTACTGGAACAAGTCTCTACAGGATCAGCATTTTTCCACTTCTGATAACTATCGGTTATTTTATCCTGCTTGTTTCTTACCTGCAGAATGCTGTCATCTTTCCGGCGTACCAGAAATATAATATTCTGGAACAGGTCGTCTTCCATAAGGAAGACATGAGAAACATTGACAGGCTAAAGGACAACCGCAATTTTTCAGTATTCGGATCTAACAACCTCATATATATAATCGAATATTATAATGCCGTAACCAAGGAGATGTTCAAAGTAAGCGTTATCAAGCTGAAGGATGTCATGAAAAGCGACAGCGCAAGGGAGTTTATATCAAATGAAAATATATGGCTCTTTACAAATGCAGAGGAACTTACAAGGGAAAGGAGTCTGATATATCCTGAAAAAATAGATATTTCCCTGAGGATCGACAGCGATAAGGCATCATGGGATGACAGGGAGAAAAAATGGGTATTTCATTACGGAATAGAAAGAGAAGTGAAAAATTCAGGTGAAAGTTTTATTTCAAGAAAAATAACAAATAAATCCTATGAGTATATAGACGATCCGCCATATTATTTTGAAAGGATATGGTACGACATTGATGCGATGTCTTACGAGGAGGGTGCCAGGTACATTGATAAGCTGATCAAATCTAAACAGGATTACAAGGAAGCCGAGACAAGGTATATATCGAGGTTTACATATCCCCTGGGAATTATCTTTATTGTTCTTGCCGGTATAGGAGTTATCGACCTTTCGCGGAGAAAAATTTCCTTTATCATAAACCTGATGATAAGCATGTGCATCTTTATAGTTTACTACATTTTCTTCGCAATAGGCATATCACTGGCCGGGAAGGGAAATGTATCACCCCTAATAGGTGCTACGATCGGAACGGTTTTTTTGATGATAACATCGATCTGTGTTTATTCGAAAGCTAAGACTTAGGAGGCATTACAGCCTGTCTCCGAAACAGGTCCCGATCAGTCTCGCATCTTCAATAAGCGGATCATCGACAGGCACGGTTTTTATTTTGCCGGCTGCTATTTCCAGGGGTATTGAGGATATATCGCTTCCGCTTAAAATTACCATCTGGTTGAACCTTTTGTGTGATATGAGTTCTGCTGCATGAGTGCCGAGCCTTGTGGCTAATATCCTGTCCTGCGGTGATGGCGTACCGCCTCTCTGCAGATAACCGAGTATAGTTTCCCTTGTTTCAAGCCCTGTAAGGCTTTCTATGTTTCTGGCGATATAACTGCAGGCCGAGACCTTTGCCAGGCACTCACCGCTTGCAGAAGTAGGGATATTAATTTCAGGAATTGAGATGCCTTCGGCAACTACAACTATCGAATAGGGCTTTCCTTCTGAAGCTCTTTTTTCGAGATATTTAGCAATAATGTTTATATCGTATTTTATTTCAGGTATGAGAATGACATCACCACCTCCCGCCAGTCCCGAATAAAGGGCAAGCCATCCGGCATGATGACCCATAACCTCCATAACCATAATCCTCTTGTGTGAATTGGCTGTAGTATGAAGACGGTCCAATGATTCTGCAGCAATTGTCATTGCAGAATCAAAGCCGAATGAAAAATCCGTACCCCATACGTCGTTATCGATTGTTTTGGGTATTCCGATTATGTTCAGGCCCTCTTTTGAGAGCTTATGAGCGGTTTTCTGGGTTCCGTTGCCTCCAATGCAGACCAGGCAGTCAAGCCCGAGTTCTTCATAATTTTTTTTAATAAGTTCGGGTTTGTTGAAAAGGTCTCCAGAATCGCTGTGTTTGAAAGGTTTTTCACGGGATGTTCCAAGGATCGTACCGCCGACAGTAAGGATGCCAGACAGCTTTCTCTCATCGAGTTCTACAGTATCATTCTGGATCAGACCGAGAAATCCTGATGAAATTCCGACAACGCTCATGCCGTATTTTAAAAGAGCTGTTTTTCCTACCCCGCGTATAGCCGCATTCAAGCCGGGACAGTCACCCCCGGAAGTCAGGATACCGATTCTCATTTTATTTGCCATCGGGAAAACCTCATCCATTAAATTTCCATGGTCTTGATCCTATGGTTCGCATTTCTTAAAAGAGATATGATCTCTTCGTAGTTTTTATTCCTGATAAGCTCTGGTTTGAATACATTGTTACCCATACCTACGGCGATCGCTCCGTATGAGAGAAATTGTATGGCTGTGATAAGATCGAGGCCTCCGGTCGGAAATATTTCCAGGAATGGGAAAGGTCCTTTCACCCTTTTTATGAATGTAGGAGCCATTTCACTGGCGGGAAAAAGTTTGACAATATCCGATCCGGCCTTATGGGCGTTATAAATCTCCGTCGGAGTGAAACCGGAAAGTATTATCATTTTGTCCCTTGATTTTACGGTTTCAACAATATCATAATTGAGGATAGGGCTTACAATAAAATCAACACCATTATTGATCGCATCCTCAGCCTCTTTTTTTTCAAGTACCGTCCCCAAACCTATCACAAGCTCCGGATATTTTGATTTGACTTTTCCTATTTCTCCGATAATGCCATCTATGGTCAGGGTAAACTCTATTATTCTGCAGCCGGCATCGACAACAGAACGGGCCACCGGAAGAACTGCTTCCTGTGACTGAGTTCTCAGAATCGGAACCAGTTTTTCCTCTTTAATCAATTCCTTGATCGAAGATGTGTTCATGCCGGGACCTCTTAATGAGCCGAAGGTTTACAAACTTATGATTTTATATTTAATTATCTCAGGCACCTTTTGAAGAAGACCGGTTATACTATCTCCTAACTTGGAATCTACATTCAGTATGGTCAGGGCAGCGCTGTCGCCATCATTTCTTGCCACATGCATGTTTGCTATATTAATCCTGTTTTCTCCCATAATTGTCCCGATTTTTCCGATCACCCCGGGCTTGTCCTCGTTGGAGATGATGAGGAGATAGCCCTTCGGATTGATTTCGCAATAATAATCATTGAACTTGACTATCTTGCCGTGATTGCCTGAATAAACCGTTCCCCAGAGATTCATAGCCTCTTTATCGCTTTTTATCGATAAACTTAGAAGATTGGTATACTCGGTATCGATTTCATTGATTTCCTGGCGCACCTTAATTCCCCTGGATTTAGCAGTTGAAGTCGAATTTACGTAGTTGACGGTTTCTCCTAGAAAGTTCTGGAAAAGACCCTTTAAAGCTGCTCTTCCGATCAGCGGTAAATCTTTTTCCTCGATGTCGCCTGAACAGGTGATCGAAAATTCTTCGATCTGCCCATCAATGCACTGGGATAGCATTAAACCCATCTTTTCAGAGAGATTTATATAACCCTTAAGGTTTTCGAATTCTTCCCTGCTGATTGACGGCATATTAACTGCATTAACCACCATGCCGTGCAGGAGAAAGTTCGCAACAGTCTGAGCGCTTTCAACTGCCACATTGAACTGGGCCTCGGCTGTGGATGCTCCAAGGTGTGGGTTTAAAATACAATTGGGCGCTTCGAAAAGAGGATTCAAGGGATCGAGAGGAGGTTCTTTCGAATAGACATCCAGAGCGGCTCCAGCTATCCTGCCCGATTTAAGCGCATCGGCAAGAGCGGCTTCATTTATAACACCGCCGCGCGCGCAGTTGATAATTCTTACGGATTTTTTCATCATATCGATTTCTTTTTGTCCGATCATGCCCTTGGTCTGATCCGTGAGCGGGGTATGAATAGTGATGAAATCACTCTCCTTATATATTTCTTCCAGAGAACAGAGTTTAATTCCATGCTTTGAGGCGAAATCTTCTGATACGAAAGGATCATAAGCGATAATTTTCATTTCAAAGGCTTTAGCGCGTTTTGCTACTTCCGTACCGATTCTGCCAAGACCTATTATGCCGAGATTTTTACCGAGAAGTTCGATACCCTTAAAAGATTTTCTATCCCATTCCCTCTGTACGGCTGTTTTATAATGCGCGAACGGTATTTTCCTTGCAAGGGATATTATCATTGCGAATGTGTATTCGGCAGTTGATATGGTATTGCCGATAGGAGCGTTCATAACTACAATGCCTTTTTCGGTAGCAGCCGCAACATCTATGTTATCAACACCGACCCCGGCTCTTGATATGACCTTTAAGCCTTCTGAAGCAAGCAAAACATCCTTTGTCAATTTTGTTTCGCTGCGGACTATAATGGCATCATAACCTTTAAGTTCAGCCTTTAAGGCGTCTCCCTTAAGAGTTTCTTTTTCTATTACTTCAAGTTCTTTGTGGGTTCTTAAAAGATCAACACCTTCCTGATCAAGTTTGTCTGTCACTAGAATTTTAAATGGCATAAAATCCCTCCTACTTTATAAAGTAAAAAACCGGTCACTACTTGATTACCGGGCATAGGATAGACAGTTCTATATTTCTAATCAACAGTTATGCAGTTTACAGGGCATTGACTGGCAGCATCCTGTGCAAGCGATTTGTCGTAATTGGGAAAATTTTTAACATGTGCTTTGCCATCCACACCCTGTTCAAAAAGGTCCGGGTAAATACTTTCACATACTCCGCATCCTATGCATGTATCCTGATCAATTGTGACAGCCATGAGCGCCTCCTGACGAATTTAAATGATAAAAATTCTAACATAACGGGAAAAAATAATCAAAGTTATGATTGCGTTAATTGAAATTAAAAAAAAGAACAACCCCGGTGCCTGTCCTGTTATAAAAAAGAGCATCGGAGAACTTTTTCATTATATAAATTCCCCGCCCGGATATTTTCTCTAGAGCTTCAAGACCGACAGGAACTGAGATATCACCAACATCGAAACCCTCGCCACTGTCGGCAATAAAAACTCTCAAACCCTTCAAACCCAATTCGTAATTCATCATGACAGGCTTTTCCGGATCAAGTCCGTTGCCGTAAGTAACAGCGTTAACAAGTGCCTCATGAAGGACTGTTTCGATCTGCCATATTTTTTCAGTGTTGTATTGAACAAGTTTATTCTTGATCATGCCGACTGCAAGACTTACAGTTTTCAGTGAAGACTTTACCGGAAATTTATATGACTGGTGAGGCGTATTTTCGACAATGGCGATTGGTATGGCATCATTGCCAAAGGAATGTGTAATTGAGCTTATATCATCCATAAGTGTATATGAAAAGGACCTTGCTCCCAGGACCAGATCTTTGAGCCTGTCAGCCAGATCTTTGTTTATCTTACGGTCAAAGGCAATAGCGACATCCTCCTCAATGAATAATTCAGGCTTGGATGGCGGCCCTTGATTAAAGATAAAAATAGTGTTTTCAGATCTCTTTATCAAGACAAAACATAAATCCCCTCGAGGAGAAAAAATTATCTTCTTATATCCGGCATTTGTGTAAAGAAGAGAAGGCGGATCGCTGGCTTTTTCCAATTCTGAAAACATCCTGTTTAGATTGACAGAACTTTCTTTTTCCTGTGAAATTGAATGGCCTTTTGTACCGGAAAAGCCTATGAGGAGTTCGGATTTGTTATCTTTTTTAAAGAATTGAAAACCATCTTTATTTTCATTAATGGTAAGCCAGATATTATCCGTCTGGATAAAATCTTCATAAGTTTCCTTTACGGGGACGTTAAATTTTCTCATACAAAAGGATATCCCTTGCAGCCTTTCTGTTCAACAATTTTTTATATTCTGAAAGCTTTACGCCATCTCCCGGCCGTAGCATAATAATATCTCCTTTACGTATGATCTCGCCTTTCATGATTTTTCTGGAAGCGTACATACCTCTCATAGACATGTACTTTGTCTGCTTTTCGAAATCAGTGATCTTTTTATCGCCGGTGCTGGATGCTTTTTCTATATCCCTTATCCCGTCCACCATAGACTTGAACATGGCCGGTTCGAGAGAAATGGAGTGATCCGCTCCTGGTATGCTTCTGTCGGTAGTAAAATGCCTTTCTATGAGGGAAGCTCCCAGGGCTACCGCTCCCAGGGAAAGGGTTATTCCCATCGAATGATCGGAAAATCCGGCGCTGGCATTATAACGTTCCCTTAATATGGCTATGATTTTCAAATCAATTTCTTCCGGCTTTACAGGATATTTTGATACACAGTAAAGAACTGCAAACGGTCTGGAACGGAAAATGTGTACAGCACTGTCGATCTCAGCAAGCCTGACAAACCCGGTTGACAATATAGTCAGAAATCCTGAAACTGGTGATTTTTCGGCAATGTAATTCAAAAAAGGTTCATTTGTTATATCAGAACTCGCTACCTTTACGATGGGTGTGCCGATTTGAAGCAAAAAATCCAGAGAATCGTTATCAAATGGAGTTGCATAAAAAATCAGTCCGAGGGAATTGGAAAATTCACAGAGTTTGTAATATTCATCAAAGGAAAGCTCAAAGGATTTGAACATTTCAAAGGCTTTCGGAGCAAGGTCACGATTATAAAATTTTTCAGTCTTGTAAACCTGGAATTTAACAGCATCGGCGCCGCTTTCCCACGCCTTTTCTATCAGGTGTTTTGCAAAATCGGCATTACCCTGGTGATTTATCCCTATCTCGGCAGTGATGAATACCGGATGTTTTTTTTTATCTTTAGAGTAAATAGAATTAATATTATACACCGATTTTTCCTTTATTCAGGATATCGCTCTATTTCTCCAACCCGAGAAGGGAACTTGCATTAATAATATCCTTATGTAAATACCTGGCATCGGTACCTTTCAAAGAATCCATAATATTACGAACCGTCTTTTCGCTCGAGAAAGATGCGGCAGTCTCAATATTTTCCCGCTTAACAAGGTATAAGGCCAGGTTTTTCCTCTCCTCGGCCACCTTAGCCTGAGTATTGACAATTGAAGAATCCAGATTTGATTTAAACGTGTACAGTGATTTATTATCCTGTATATTTGTGCTTAAATAGCTTATTACATTTTCACCGTTGAATTTTGTCGAATTAATAACCGCGTTCAACTCCCGTGTAAGCTGATCGTAGTCCGATGAGGTCGAACTCTCAAAGTTCCTGACCCTGTTCTGCATTTCATAAAGACCGTTGAGGCTCAGATTATCCCTGACAAAGCTTTTTTGCAGCTGATCCATCTTTGTCACTTCCGGCGAGATAATTTTGTCTGAATCGAAGATGTCTTTCAGCTCCAAGGTCTGTCCCTCTTTGTTGATATCAGCTATGTTAGACGTGCTTTTCTTTCTATAAGACAGGTTTTCAAGCGCAGCTTTATCTGTTATGATATCGGAAATTTTCATAGGTCCCTCCTCCTAAGAAAAATCAAATCCTTTTAAGCTTTATTATAAATTATTTATTTGAAATGGTAAAGACTAAATGTCAAATATTGTTTAATGATCTAACATAAAAAAATTGTTTCATGTTGTGATTTCAAAGGCTCTCTTCAAGCAAATCGTCAATTTCCTCATGCATTGGCTTGTTCAAACGGGCAGCATATTCCTGGCTTGAAATATTAAGCAAAATTCCGCATGAAATCGACATAAATATCATAGATGAACCACCATAACTTATAAAGGGGAGGGGAACGCCTGTTGGAGGAAAAATGCCTGATGCAATCCCCATATTCATAAAGGCGTGAATGACGACAAGCATAGTAATGCCGTATGCCAGAAGCTGACCGAATTTGTCACTGCAATTTCTGGCTATAAGCGTACCCTTTATAAAAAAAATCAGGTAAAGAAGTCCTATTAAAAAAGCTCCAACAATCCCTGTTTCTTCTGCAATTACTGAAAAAATGAAGTCTGTATGCGGTGTAGGGAGTATGCCCATTTTTTGTGTGCTATTGCCCAGGCCCAGTCCGAAAATTCCACCTTGAGCGAAAGATTTCAGGGACTGTATTATATGATAGCCGCTGCCGTTTATATCTGACCATGGATTCAGGTATGACAATATCCGGAGTTTCCTGTAGGAAACCTGGATTATAAATGTAATCATTACTGGAAGGCTGATGATTATAATGGATATTATATGTTTAATCGAGGCTCCTCCAGCCAGGAAGATGAGAAAAGTCACCAGGAGCAGCAGAGCCGCTGTTGAAAAATTTGACTGAATGAGAATAATAAAAAAGATCGATGCAACAAGCAGAAGGGGGGGCAGAAGACCGAATGTGAAGTTAAGAAGCTTGCCCTGTTTTTTTGTCAGGATATAGGCCAGGTATATGATCACAGTCAGTTTGGCCAATTCCGAAGGGTTAAATGAAAAAAACCTGAGATCGATCCATCTCCTTGCACCGCCGCTTTCCCTCCCGATGCCAGGTATAAAAACTACGATTAAAAGAACTATCGTAATGAAAATAAGTCCTTTGATATATTTTTTCAGATTGCGGTAATCAAGCCTTGAGAAGAGAAGTAATGCAGCAAATGAGATTATTGCGAATAGAATCTGTCTGATCGAGAAATAATACGGATCATTTGTATATTTCTGTGCAATATAATAACTCGCGCTGTAAACGAAAATAATGCCGGCGATGAATAAAATTACAATAATATAGAATATTGTTTTGTCGATCCGGTTCATAAAAAGGTCGCTGATTAAATATTTGATATCATTTTTTGCCTGAATTCTTCGGTGAATCTCTGAAGGGTTGTCCGTTTCACCAGTTCATTATCCAGGGCGGGATTGTTTTTACTGATGCTCCTGTTTATCATGTATTTTATGTTATATTCAGCGTTGTTGTATATGACGTTTATCTTATTGGCATCATCTTTTGCCTTGTAGAAATCGAGTAAAGCATTCTGCTCAAATTCAGGCGCATCTTTCTTATATTTCTTAGCCATTGCGGCATAAGTAACACCCCTGTTATTATAGCATCTGGCCAGCTGGCTATAGATCTCTTTATGCCTGTTTAAATCCGGGTTAATATATCCGATCCTGTCAGCGATAGCCTGATAATATTCGATGGCTTTATCATATTCTATCTTAGCGAAGCTGAAATTATTCGATTTATAGTATATATTACCCAGATTGTAGGAGAGTATTGGGTTATGGGGGTCGTTTACGTAAAGTTTTGAAAATTCGTTAAAAGCCCCTGCATTATCATTATACTTATAATAAAGCCATCCGAGATTGTAAGAGAGCAGATCGTCTGTTCTATCTTTTTCAAGAAGCATATTCGCAGTCTTGTAGTAAGAGAAAGCCTTTTCATAGGCATCTTCCGGGTTTTCGAAATTCAGCCGGTTGTAAAAGAATATATGGCCTAAATTAGCATAAGGTTTATAATAGTTAGGCGCATACTGGATTGAATTCTCAAATTGTTTTATAGCCTGAACCGTTGCATTCGTATCCGAATCGCCTTTATAGGCATAATAGATTTCACCAAGCAGGTTATAGGCCTTTCCATTCCTGCTGTTAAGAATTATAGCATTGGATTCTTCCTTCATTGCATTGAAATAATCCAGGTTAAGCGTCAGGTATCTTCCATGCTCATAGTAAGCCTCATCGTATGCGGGTTTAGCGGGCATCATCTTATTGAAAACAAGCTTCGCCCTGTCCAGTCTCCTGTTGTCGATGTAATATCTCGCCAGATCGGTTAAAGTATGGACATTAACTGCGTTTTTATTGATAAAATCTATCCTGTCATAATAGTTATCTATATTGATACTGTTAGTGAACCTGAGCGCTATATCAAGCAGCCTGAAATAGCTGTCGACATGTCTTGCATGGGAGGGTTTTGATACATAGCTTTCGTAGAGATTGTTTGCATTGGAATATTCACTTAAATCGCCGGTCCTGTCCCCCCATTCTATTTCAGTTATTCCGATCTTATCAAGGTAATCGAAATTATCCGGCCATTTATTTGTAAGCCTTCCGTATAGTTTTATTGCTTCCTCGTATTTAGGCGGATAAAGAACATTCTTGTAAAAATCTGCGTAGTTATAGATCGTCATGGTATGATAGGGGTTATAGCCAAGAGCGTCTTCATATTTCTTCTTCGCCCTGTCGAATTGTTTCTGTGCTATATAATTTGATGCATAAGTGCTGTTCCAGTTAAGATCAGGACCACCGATCTTTGAACTTTCAAGGTGCTTACCGGCTTCAAATTCCTGTTCTGCATGGTCATAATCGAAGACCTTGAAATAGGTCAGGCCTCTGTTATAGTGAATGGCTGCAGTATATGGTATCCATACAAGCTGCCATAAAAATATGATAAAAGCAATTATAAAAATGACAAATGAGAAAAAGTATCTGGTTGCACCTGTGAATTCCCTGCGGAATTCGCTGACTCTTTTTGCTTCCTCGGTATAAATTACTCTTCTTCCCGCAGAAGGCGGCCTTTTCCTGGGTTCTTCTCTTTCTCTAAAAGCTGGTTCTGGAAGGTAGCTGTCAACAAACGTTCTGATCCTCGCTTCGCTTTCATCATTGAGGAGCATTGTCATCAATTGCTTTAAAGAATCCGGAGGCATCCTTGATTCGAGGATTATCTGCCTGACTTTCTTCCTGAGGATTGGATCGGATATATTGTTAATCTTTTCCCTGATCTTAAGCGCATCATCATGCCCGACTTCTTCTTGCGCAGGTGGTTTGAATTCGGGCGGTGGTGTTTCGGGAGCTTTAAAGGGCGGAATTTCCGGGGCCACTTCCGCCTTTATTTCCGGACCGGGCACTGGCGGTATTTCAGGGCCGGGTGTTTCAGACGGGAGAACAGGCTCTGCCTTTACTTCGGGTTCGGGTGTTATCGGTATCTCCGGGGCAATTTCCTCGCCGATCTTTATTTCTTCTGAGGGTTCCAGAGGGGATTCCGCTTTAAAATCTGGAAATTCGAACTCGGGAGTCTCCTCCGTTTCAGGCATTTCAGGCAGCTGAAATTCAGGTTCTGCGGATTCTGAAATTCCCGAGATAATTTCGGAAATATTCGGTTCCTGCGCGGCCTTTTCTTCCACCGCCTCAGCTTCAGCCTCTGCCTCTTCTTTTGGAGGCATCTCCATGAAACGGGGTTCCATGATTGAAGGAATTTCTTCAGGGGTTTCTTCCAGAGGCATCTCTTTTTCAGGAGTCTTTTCCGGCTGTTCCTCAGGTGTTATTTCAGCTTCAACGGTTTCGATAGCTTTCATCAAATCTTCAATTTTTGGGGGAGCCGTATCAAGGGTCTCAAGTTCACTTAAAAGTTCGGGGCCAATTTCATCCCGGGGAGAATTTGCACCTTTTGTTTCCTGGATATGGCCGCCCGGAAGGTTTGAAAGTTCGTCAAGGTTGCCAAGCGGTCCTTCAGCTTCAATGCCTTTTATGATTTCATCAGGTGAATAAGAGTCTTCCTTGCCAAGATATTTTATTAAATTATCAAATTTGGCCATCCAGGTTTCCTCTCAATTACAGTACCTTGTGAATATCGGTAATAACTGAATATTCATTAACACTGACATTTTCTCTATTATGAATTAAAAAGGAATAATTTTCAAACTTCCAAAGACCTTCTTCCCCATTGGGGATTATGCCTTTATTTGCAATGAATATTAAATGAATTTAAAATAATTTCTCAATAATAAAGGTGTAGTACGCGGAGTGTTCCATGCTCGAGGGCAAAAAGGATTTTCTGGATACTGACGATTTCTCTAAAAAAACTCTGCTGGATCTGATTTCCCTTGCAGGGGATATTAAAAGAGATAGGAAGAAATACGGCCAGTCACTGAAGGATAAAAAACTCGGTATGATCTTTGAAAAACCATCAACCCGGACGCGTGTTTCTTTTGAGGCCGGAATATATGAAATGGGAGGGATGGCAATATTTTTAAGCTCCAGGGATATTCAAATCGGCAGGGGAGAGACTATAGAAGATACTGCGAAGGTTTTAACGCGTTATGTTGACGCCATTTTGATCAGAACTTTTTCACAGGAAAATATAAATCTTTTGGCCCTGAACGCCGGAATACCTGTTATCAATGGGCTTTCAGATTTTCTGCATCCCTGCCAGGCTATGGCCGATTTTCAAACAATACTGGAAAAAAAAGGAGATCTTCTTGGCATAAAACTCTGCTTTATAGGGGACGGGAACAATGTGGCCAATTCCCTCGGACTTCTGGCCAGCAGGATAGGAACTGATTTTTCCATTGCATCTCCGGAAAAACATAAAATGGACAGTTTAATTATTGCACGAATCTTATCAAATGCGAGTGTTTCAGGCTGCAAGGTTTCGTTTACCGACGATCCTGCGGAAGCTGTAAAGGGTGCCGATGTAGTTTATACGGATGTCTGGGCATCAATGGGAAAAGAGGACGAGGCTGTAAAAAGGAAAGAGGAATTTTCAGGATTCCGGGTCAATCCTTCACTGGTCAAACTTGCTGCACCCGATTATATATTCATGCATTGCCTTCCAGCCCATAGGGGTGAGGAAGTTGATGCTGAAATAATTGACGGCGAACATTCTGTCGTTTTTGATGAGGCTGAAAACCGCCTTCATATGCAGAAAGCGATCATGCTGGAAATAATGAGGTGAAATTATGGCCAAGTTGTGGCAGAAGGAAGGACTCAAAGGTATGAATCCCGATGTGGAGAAATATGAAGTCGGATCTGATTACATTTATGACGGCAGGCTCTTTTATTACGAACTCTCCTCAAGCATGGCCCATTCAAAGATGCTGGAGAAAATCGGCATATTATCAGGAAAGGAGTCGAAGGCGATAACAGATGAGATCAAATCCCTGTATAAAAAATATGGAAGAAATATTACCCTTCAGATAGAAGACGAGGATATTCATTCAAAACTTGAAAATCTGCTTATCGGCGCAATAGGCGAAGCAGGGAAAAAACTCCATACTGGAAGGAGCAGAAACGATCAGGTGCTCACCGTATTACGCCTGTATGAAAAGGATATGCTGCTGGATACTGCTGTTGATTATATTGACTGCCTTGGTGAGTTTGCATTGCTATCAGCGAAAGAGGGTGAAAAAATTTTGCCGGGCTATACTCATACAAAACAGGCTATGCTGATGAATGTCAAATTCTGGGCCTCATCATTTATTGACACAGGACTTGATAATATAAAAATGATAAAAGACGCTTATGACCTGATAGATGCGAACCCCCTCGGAAGCGGAAGCGGTTTCGGAGTTCCCATCCCTGTTGACAGGGATATGACCGCCGAGATGCTGGGCTTTTCCCGTGTACAGGAAAATGCGATGGCTGTTCAGAATTCAAGGGGTAAATTCGAGGCTTTCATTATCGATGTTTTATGGGCAATAATGCATGATTTTTCCAGGATGGCTTCGGACCTTCTTCTTTTCAATATGGATGAATTGAACTACCTGCTTACCGATGAATCCGTAACAACTGGAAGTTCAATTATGCCACAGAAGCGTAATCTTGATGTACTGGAACTGGTGAGGGCGAGGACTTTTACGATGATGTCATATTCGACGGCAGTGAAAAGCATTTCCGGCGGAATTGTTTCAGGGTATAATAAAGACCTGCAGGAAACAAAGGAGCCGCTTATAAAGGCATTTGATCTGATACTTGAAACTATAGCTGCGGTAAAAGCCGTTATTAAAAATATTTGTTTTGATGAAAAGGCAGTAAAAGCACGGCTTTCAAAGGGGATTGCCGCTACCGACCTTGTTTTTGAGTTGCAGAAAGATGGTCTTGCATTCAGGGATGCTTACAGGACAGCAGCAGGCAGGATTAAAGAAATAGAAATCGATGACAGTATGATTGAAAAAAGCATAAAAAACAGGGTTTCAAGAGGTTCTCCAGGTGCTCTGAATCTGAAGGGATACCTAAAAGCCCTGGAAAATGAAAAAGTATATTTTGTAAATACTGCCAAGAGGTTTAAAGATAAGCTTGCAGGATTGGTTGAATAAACGCTTGGGACAATTAGATGCTGGAAAAAGTGCTTTTCCCTGTTATTATGACCGATATCACCGAACAGATGATAGAATGCCTTAGCGGCATAGTTCAGAATGGAATCAAGGAAGTACTCTTGTTTCATGTACAGAGTGCATCAGAAATAGCGGCTGGGAATATCAACAGCCAGTACGACGAAAAGCTGCTAGAAAAATGGAAGAATATCTTTATAGAAGCTGGTGTCCAGGCAAGTTACAGGATCGTTTCCGGTGTTCCCTGGATAGAGATAGTCGATCTGATCGATAAGGGCGACTTTTCTTTCACATTTATGGGTTCTCATGGGAATTCATTTTTAGACAGGGTTTTCCTTGGGAGTGTGACTGAAAATGTAATACATCATTCAAGTAAACCAGTGCTGATCTATAAAATTCAAAGGAGCGGATCAAAACCTGTGGAGTTTTGCAGGAATGTCTTCGGTAAGATACTTTATGCGACCGATTTTTCTGAAACATCGAAAAATTGCATTCCCTACATAGAAAATATGATGACCAGCAGGACGCAGAGTCTGACTATTCTGCATGTCCAGGACATGAGAAACTTGAAACACACGGCTCCGGATCAAATCGAAGAATTCAACAGGATCGATCTGGAAAGGCTTGAGGAACTCAAGAAACATTTTGAAAGTAAGGGTGTAACGAGGGTTATTTCGCTCCTGACAAGCGGCTACTCCATTCCGGAAATCCTTAACTATGCACTGACAGAGGAAGCTACAGTAATAGTCATTGGAAGAAAGGGTAAGAGCAATATAAAGGAAATGCTCCTCGGAGGAGTGGCTGAAACTATAATACACAAATCCACTGTACCTGTGTTTATGGTCGAGGGAAAAGGTAATTAAAATTTATCATCTTTTCCTGATTTCTTTATGAAAGATCTCAATGAGTTTTTTCGTTTCTTTGCCGGGATTTCCGTTCCCTATAAGTCGGCCGTCAATCTTCGTAACGGGGACAAGTTCGGCTCCAGTACCTGTCAAAAAGCACTCGTCAGCGGTATAAAGATCGTACTGGGTCAGCTGTTTTTCGATTGAATTAATTCCATACCTTTGCGCGATTTCAAGAACGAAATTCCTCGTTATGCCTTCCAGGACATTTTCAGTAGTACCTGGTGTCATTAGAACTCCCCCTGAAAAGATAAAAATATTATCACCTGTGCATTCGGCAACAAATCCGTTCTGGTTAAGCATGATTGCTTCCATGCATCCCGCGTTTGCAGCTTCGATTTTCGCAAGGGAATTATTGAGATAGTTCAAAGATTTTATACGTACATCGAATGATTCAGGGGAAATCCTCCGGAGAGATGATGTTATAACGGAAATGCCATTTTCATAGAATTCTTTACTGTAAAGCTGTATTTCATCCACTATAATGACGAGGGACGGGATTTTGCATAGAAAGGGATTAACTCCAAGGTCTCCTGCACCCCGCGATATCACCAGACGTATATATGCATCTTCCCTCTTGTTTACTTTATAGGCCTCAAGAACTTTTTTTTCCATTTCTTCTGGTGGCATTTTAATATCGAGCATTATGGCCTTGGCACTTTTATAAAGCCTTTCGATATGCTCTTTGAGCTTGAATATCCTTCCTGAATAAGCCCTGATGCCTTCGAATACACCGTCACCGTATAAAAAGCCATGATCAAATACAGAAATTTTAGCCTCGTTTTTTTCGTAATACTTCCCGTCGATATAAATCTTCATATTACAACCTCTTCATCCGTATA
>Ga0187771_10001121_pt1 | contig 17616 bp, 14 predicted proteins | sample 0116_SJ02_MP15_1_FD_133139 | JGI IMG/M metagenome (GOLD analysis project Ga0187771, IMG submission 133139) | Tropical peat soil microbial communities from peatlands in Department of Meta, Colombia - 0116_SJ02_MP15_10_MG | ecosystem: Environmental > Terrestrial > Soil > Wetlands > Peat | place...
ACGTAGCGTAAATGAAGCTAGGTTAACAGTCTCTCCCTTTTCCGTGACAACTTGCCTCGCTAACGGAGCGTCTGCGACATCGCCTTCAACGACAACCAAACCCTTGACACTTTGAAGCGTATTGAGTTTAGTAGAAGCCCTGACGCCAACATGTTTAGTAGGCATTCTTCGTAGCTCGCCAGATCTGCCGAGGCTGAGCATGATTTCCCCCAACCTATCACGCGCAACAACTCCCCGCAGCTCAACCACACCTCCAACTTCAAGATCATTAACGAGATTCGCTTTGTCGTCCCACAGAGAAAGAGATACGATACCGGTTTCGTCTGCGACGATGAGTCTGGAAACTTTAACGCCCTCTCCGGTCGATCTTTTGATTTCTTGAGGTGCCCCTTTCGCAAGAACAGAAACAGTCAGATCCACTGACCCGGATTGGGAAGTGAGGTCTGCTACTTTGTAGGACTTTGCAACAGGCATCTTGAAGTACTCTGGTGGCGACGCGAGAGTCTGAACCCGGCTGCGACTCTCAACGTGCAGTTCGAGTCTGGCGTTGTTGTCGATTCTAACTCTGGCATTCAACACCTGTAGGATTTCACCGTTCTTGATCTCTCGTAATTCTTCCGCGCGCTCATTCCATGCAACCATTGGAATAACTCCGGATTCATCCGCAATTATGGTTCTGAGAACTGATCCGGTTCTGTCTTGCTTGCTGAATGTATAATGTCGAGGTGGGGCTTGCACTACGCCTATGGCGTTTACCTGACTCGTTCCCGGGGCTAAGGCGCTTAGCGGTGTGAATAAGTCTCTGAATTCCGGTAGGTCGGATGTGGGCATGTCGTTTGGGTCTATCTGGATGCTGCTGCGTTCCCCAGCGTGAACTTCGGTATCTCCAGATAAGCCCTGCCGCGTATAGGCATGTCCGATTCTGATCACCCGACCCTGCAAATCTCCCGCACGCGAAAGAATGTCTACGTGCCGATCCCATATGGCACATCGAATTCGGTCACTCTTGTCTACAAGAACTAGTCGCATAACGCGGCCTGGTGTTCCATCTTTCCTTTGGAATTGCTGTGGAGGCCATGCGAGTAAGACCCGTCCTGAGATGGTTACGTCGTTAAGCCCACTAACGAGGTCCTTTACCTGCATGCGTCCTAGCTCAGTTCCGCGGGTTTGAATCAGAAGCTCCTCCGCCACTAGGCGCGCTGCACCCTCTTCGGACAACAGCCCGCGGCCTTCCTTCTTCTTCTCTTCGATCAGGGTAAGAATCTGTTCTTCAGTGAGTTCACCGCGTTTGGAAAGAATTTCTTTCACTATGCTTTGAACCGGAACCGAGACCGCTCACCTAACATTAGACGTGGGTCTGCTGGTTCTTCAACGCAGAAAAAGTCTTCTTGTTGTGGCTTTTCGTTGCGGCCATGGGTGAATCATTAGTGTACCAATTACAGTACACTAATATACCTCTAACATGTGCTCGGTAGATTGGCGAAAGGCGAGACGACAACGCGGCATGTGCAAAGCACACTCGCGTGTCCTCGCCTACCGCTACTATAATCTCGAAAACCAACCGCAAGACAATTCAAGCTTCGCAGACGTACTGTCATCGACCACAATATGGAAGCCCCATATGTCAAAGCAGGAAGAATTGAGCACTATTACTCTAAGGCGAATGTAGCAGTTGTCGAAGTAATGGCTCCTCTTAAACAAGGGGACAAGATCGTAATCAAGGGCAGCACCACAAACGTCGAACAAACTGTAGATTCCATGGAGATCGAACACAAACCAATTCCAACCGCGCAACCCGGCCAACGGATCGGAATGAAAGTTGTAGGCCGCGTGCGAGAAAACGACATCTTGTACAAAGTAATTGGACCCGTTACCTCTTAGATTGGTAGCTTGTCTCCTCATCATTCGCTCTAAGTTCGCCTGCTTCTACGTCAACTAGACAGAAAACTGAAAGTATCAGCCAATTGGAACGAAGTAGAGCAAGATTAGAATAGCTCGTCATCGACTAGGCTCGATCAAAGCGTGAAAAAACATGCCAGATGTAACTATTGAGGGGACTGTGCTCGTTGTTACTCCAATACAGGCTGGTCAAGGTAGACCGATGGTGCAGATCACGCTAGGTGACCCAATCAAGGGACCAGTCACAATGCCGCTTGACATGGATCGAGAAATGGCCGGCGTTACGATAGCGGTTCAGAGAGTCTTGACGCAACTACCAGGAGTTGGCCAACAGCTTGGTACGCCGCGTCTGATAGTCACTTTAACAGAGGAAGAGTACCAGGAATTGGGACGCCCCCGTTACCCAGACCACGTTTCGATTACGTTGAGAGTACTATCTTAGATTAGCTCAGTCCCAGAAGAGCCTAGTTCTGGCGTACTCGCGCTCCGCCTTTAGAATATCCAAGTAAAGATCGTCCTGCGCTCGGTGAACTCGGCGGAGTATACGAGTGGCGGTTGCAGGCCCCACACCCCTGCCACTCAGAACGATCACCGCCTCCTTACCTTTCGTCTGCACCAGACTCGCGCTCAACCATCCTTGTCGCCAACTGTGTTCCTCTTCCGGCGTGAGTTTGAGGTTTCTCTTCTTCTTCCTAACGGCGGGGAGGAGAAGATTGTTACCTAGATACGTCGCGGCAATGAGTGTTGAACCACACTTGGGACACCGAATCTTTTCGCCCAGTTGATCAACCACTCTTACCGCGTCCCAATCTCCGTTGAAGATACAAACAAGTCGTACTGTTTCCGAGAGCAACCGTTCCTTCACGATATCGGTGAGCGGTTTCGATGGAACGGCCGGTCTGAGTAAGTCATGTGGAATTATCTTGTCCACGATCGGGGCCGCGTAGGGTGAACAAGTATCTGCCTTCCCGGTGATGATGTCGATCGCTATAACTCCATCAATCATCTTCGAAACAATTTCTTTTGTCGTTGAGAGATCAAACTTCTCTACGAGAACTTCTCTCTGGGTCTCAAAGTTGACTGGAGATCCCCTCATAGCACGAACAAGCATACGCGCGCGATTTGTCTTGTAATCTGCCTTTCTCTCAATTATTCCGAAGCGTCGTGCTACATGCCAATGCTTCCAAGCGAAAAGGTCGGAGTTCTGTAATGCCTCTACCAATATCGTCTCGACATCTTGCGGGGTGAATTTCGATAACTCCAGGGCAACGGTCTCGGGCTCTATCTTGAACGGGCAGATGAGCGCTATCCGGTACGGATCGGTTTGAGTTGCGACATTGACACCGTACTTGGCACTCAGCATGGAGGCCAATATCATTGCCAGCGTATCGTTGACTGTGCTCCCGAAGCAGGCGTGGATGATGATGCAATTCTCGAACTTCTCAATTATGATGTGAGTGTCTGAGGGAGGCGAGGAATATTTCTCTTGGGCTCGGATGGTATCAGTGATTTTGTCAAGCGCGGCTTCGTTCAGGTTGAGCTGTCGCTGGAGTGCAGTCAGGTCGGTTAGTTGGTCAAGTTTGGAGGCAATGTAGGACCTTAACCGACCAACTTCTTGAGCTGTCTCGTAGCTAACTGGTATGATTTCTCCTTCCCAACTTGGGATCGCATCCAGTGTCGGGGCTGTCGGCTCCACTTCAACGGTGAGCTTTTCCTCGTTTACGTTAATGATCTTCCAAGTCTGCCCATGAATGATGAAGATCGTCCCCCCCTTGCACTTTCTCGCAACAAACCCTTGATCGAGAGTCCCGATTCTACGCTTTCTAAAGAAATCGAAGACATCAAACCTTTTCACGTCGGGGATGACTGACAGGTTTTCGTAGTAGTAGTGAAAGGTTCTTGGGAAGCGGGCGGATATTACGTCGTCAATGAGCCTCACTATCCCTATTGAGCTCAGAAACTTCACAAACTCATGCAGCTCCTCACCAGTGAAATCACGAAATGGGTAAGATCCCTGAACAATCCTGTAAACATCTGCCAGTTTCGCTCGCTTCAAATCGAGAGAGATTCCTGCGATCTGATGGCCCAACACGTCTAGGGCCTTATCGTGGATGATGGTTTTCTCGATTCTTGCCGCCTTGGCGTTTGAAGCGAGCACGGCTGCTTCTAGCAGGTCATCAGCCCAGGCACCTATGACAATCCCCTGCGCTAGGCCGCGTAGAGTGTGGCCGCTCCGGCCGATTCTTTGGATTAGTCGCGTGGACATTCGCGGGGACATATACTGAACAATGAAGTCCACTCTGCCGATATCCATGCCTAACTCCAAAGATGATGTGCAGATGACGCCCTTGAGCGAGCCATCTTGGAATGCAGCCTCAACCTCTTCGCGTATTTCTCGCGACAGAGAGCCGTGGTGCACGCGGACTGGTAACGATGGCTTGAGAGCGTGAAGCTGCGAGCCAACAGCTTCTGCTTGCTCACGCGTGTTGGTGAAGACTAAGGTCGACTTTTTCTCTGCAATGAGATCGCCTATCCTCTTTGCTCTCGCGATTGTCGTTTGTGGTAATCCGAATTTGTCCGCGTCCTTGGCATCTTCAACAGTGGGTGGGACATACTCAAGTTGAATGTCCACGTGTCTCAGTTCCTCGGATTTGGCAATGGTAACGGGCCGTTCTGTTCCAGCTAGGAATTTGCCCACCTTCTCTTCCTCTCCAACGGTTGCCGAGAGGCCGATCCTTTGGAAGGCCCTGCCTGTCAGGTATGTCAAACGTTCTAGTGCTAGGGAAAGTTGTACGCCCCGCTCATCGGTGGCGAGTTCGTGAACTTCGTCGACGACGACCCATCTCACTCCTTTGAGGTGCTCGCGCATCCTTTTTCCCGGCAATATCGCCTGGAGCGTTTCTGGGGTTGTGACGAGCATCTCGGGAGGCGACTTGGCTTGGGCTGTACGTGTGCTAGTCGGCGTGTCACCATGCCTAACCTGGACCTTAATGTCCAGCTCCTTTCCGATCTCAGTCAGCCTGCGAACAATGTCCCGGTTTAGCGCTCTGAGCGGCGTGATGTATAGTATTGAGATACCCTTCGTCTCGCTGGCTGAGCGACGTTCTAGGAACATGTTGAAGATTGGAAGGATTGATGCAAGAGTTTTGCCGGTCCCCGTAGGGGCGATCACGAGCACATTTCTTCCCTCAAGAATTGGAGGGATAGCAATGCGTTGTATGTCGCTAGGTTCTTCTAGGCCTATCCGCTCCAGATGGGCGCGTATCGGCCTGTGCAACTGTGAAAAGGTATTCTCTAGCAATCTACACTCCTTCTCATCGGTACAATAACCTCAAGCCCGCTAGGCGGGCGGTGGGTATCACATCTATTCGTGAGTTTAGCTCTCTCTTCATTTACGCTGACGGTTTCTCGTAGGCTAGGTATACGAAGACTAGGATAACAGCCACGAACGCCAAGAAGGTTATTCCAATTTGGAAAAGAGTCCAGAGTTCGTCGGTTGTCAACTTGCTAACGCTCGCACTCCGCTAGAAAGAGAAGTCCCCATTTAAACACTCCTCAACGCGTCGTGTCAGCCCTCTCCTTTGCTCGCCAGCGATTCGTGACAGCCGAGTATTGGGAATCGCTCTTGGATGCTTTGTCGAATTTGTTTAGTGCCTCAGCGATATGTTGTGCGATTATGTGGTAGCATAAGCCACGCTTTCCATCCATAACGCGGAAGTAATAGTCGTCACAGTAACAGAAGGGTATGTCAGGCATTACCTGGTATTCGCTGGTTCTTCCCTGAACTACCCACACAACTCGGCCGCTTGGCGAAAAATCATAGCGTCTAACTTTGTTTGAGTTCGCCAGTTGCCATCCGTTGGTGAAGCGTTCCCCGAGCGTTTTCTCTAACCTCTCCTTAAGTTCTAGGGATAGGTCTCCACGAGTTTTCAACTCTGAGTATGCTGCCTCCATCACTGCATTTTCCTGCGTGAAGGCGCTTCTCATCCTAACCCCAACGTCGCGGTTTGAAACGAAGAGTTCGAAAACCTCGGGTACGACTTTAAGTTGTCTCTATTTATTGACCGAGTTTTCGAGAAGTCGGCCAATCTTGCCACCAAGAAACGTTTTTAAGTTGTCGTGCGTCGCTGTAGGCATTCGCGTTAGAACGTTCTCCAGCGCGACCGTGTTGTGCTCCGGAACCATGTTCTCGGAGGTAAAGGAAACTCATGTACCATCAAGAGAAGAATAATCTGCCGAAGTACGTAATGACTGGAACAACCACGATGGGTCTCGTGTGCAGCGACGGGATAGTCCTCGGAACGGATACCCGTGCTACGCTGGGAACTTTCGTCGCTCACAAGAGAGCGAAGAAGGTTTTCTCCATCGACGATCACGTCGCTATGACCATCGCAGGAGGAGTTGCTGACGCGCAAAGCGTTGTTGAAGTATTGCGGGCAAACTCAAAGCTTTACAAGTATGAGAAAGGCCTTCCCATACCCATTAGCGCTGTCGCCCGATTGGCTGCGAACATTCTCTTCTCCGCCAGATACTACCCCTTCATACTCCAATCCATCATAGGCGGATTAGATGATCAAGGTGCCCACATATTCGCCCTCGACCCGCTGGGAAGCGTAACCGAGGAAAAGTATGTTTCAACTGGGTCGGGCTCACCAGTAGCTTACGGTGTACTTGAGCCTGGGTATAAGGAGGGAATGAGTATGAAGGACGCTATACCTCTTGTCGTCCGCGCCGTAAATTCGGCGATGAAACGTGATTCCGCGAGTGGCGACAGTTTCGATGTAGCCGTGATATCGAAGGATGGCTACAGGGAACTTACCGAGGACGAGAAGAAGCGGATAATCACCGAAGCAAGTTAACAGGCTTTCATGAGAATTCTCGAGTAACTAGAATTCAAGGTGGCTTCCGTAGTGGCAAGAGTAGTAGATGACACTCAGGCAAGAATCCGCGAGACAATAGTCACCCACATGCCCAAAGAGGCGGAAATCACCAGAATAGAATTCGAAGGCCCCCGTCTAGCTATTTACGTCAAAAACGTTGGACTGCTCCTCGAACAAAGCTATGTCGTTACCGAGATCGTTAATCTTCTACACAAGAGAGTCGTAATTCGCTCCGACCCATCAATTAGGCTGAGGGAAACCGAGGCCGAACGACTAATCAAAGGAATTGTACCAACAGAAGCCGAGATAACTGAAATAAACTTCGACCCCAGTCTTGGCGAAGTCGTCATCGAAGCTAAGAAACCGGGCTTGGCCATTGGAAAGGATGGCGCCACCCTTCAGGACATCATAAAGACTACAAGCTGGCGGCCGAGAGTTCTAAGGGCTCCGCCCCTACCTTCAAAGATTATCGCCAGCAGCAGGCATATCCTTCATTCCGAGAGCGAGGAAAGAAGCAGAATATTCCGCGACGTCGGAGAGCGAATCTTTCGTCAAAAAATCGCCAAAACGTCAAGTGTATTCTTCACCCCGCTCGGCGGTTTCCATGAAGTCGGCAGGTCCGCGATGCTCGTGGAGACCGAGGAAAGCTGCGTTCTACTCGATTGCGGAATCAGCGCAGGCGCCGACCTACCCCTCACAGCCTACCCACGAATCGACTCAGATGACTTCGACATCGACAAACTAGACGCCGTCATCATCTCACATGCACATCTCGATCATTGTGGCTTCATTCCGTTCCTTTACAAGTACGGGTATGATGGGCCTGTTTACTGCTCCGAACCCACTTCAGTACTGATGACGCTACTTCAACTCGACTACTTGGACATTTTCGGGAAAGAGGGTGGCTATCCACCCTACGACCAGAAGGACGTACGCGAGGCGGTGATGCATACGATTCCCGTAAAGTATCAGGTAGTCACGGACGTAGCGCCCGACATTAAGCTCACACTGCACAACGCCGGCCACATCATAGGAAGCTCGATCGTCCACCTACACATTGGAGAAGGATTACACAACATTGTGTACAGTGGAGATTTCAAATTCGGACGCACCATGCTCCTAGAGCCAGCGACTTGTTCCTTCCCTCGAGCTGAGACCCTGATCATGGAGAGCACGTATGGAGGGCCCGACGATGTAATGTCGGACAGGGAGACTGTTGAAGGCCACCTCGCCAAAATTGTCAATGAGACCGCGGAAAGAGGAGGTAAGGTTCTCATTCCAACATTGGCTGTCGGGCGGGCGCAAGAAATCATGCTCGTTCTAAATGCTTACATGAAAAACAAGCAGATCAAGGAGCTTCCAATTTTCTTGGAGGGTATGATCTCGGAGGCAACAGCTATTCACACGGCCTATCCCGAGTACCTTTCCAGAGATCTGCGTGAACAGATTCTCTACAAAGACATTAACCCCTTCCAGTCAGATTACTTTACTAACGTTGACCACCCATCCGAACGGGAGAAGATTGCGCAGGGCAACCCATGCATCATTCTTGCTACATCTGGAATGATGGAGGGAGGCCCGGCAATAGACTACTTCCGATATATGGCCGCGGATGAGAAGAATTCACTAGTCTTCGTTAGCTACCAGGTCGAAGGCACATTAGGAAATCGGCTGAAGAACGGGGCCCGCGAAGTCTCTATGATGGGAAGGAATGGACGGGTGGAGGCGTTGAAAATTAATTTGCAGGTGCACAGCGTAGAAGGTTTCTCGGGCCATTCGGATAGAAACCAGCTCTTCGCATTCCTCAAACGCGTATCACCTAGGCCATCCCGCGTTATCCTCGGACACGGAGAAAGACGAAAGACAGACTTATTCGCGCATCAGGTATCAAGAATATTGAAACTCAGAACGGTAGCTCCAGACGTTCTAGAGAAGCTTAGGTTACGATAAACCGTAGCCTTACTCGAAAAGGAAGCGTGCTACGAGTCTTCGTTCGCTGTTGCTCCAGCAGTTGCAACTTCCAAGCGAGAGTTCTCTCTACCACGCCAGACTTTCACAGTTGGAGGAGTCATCACGATTCTTTCTTCGCCTAACCTCGCAATGTCCCCCTGTATCGATTTCACAAAATCCACGAGCTCACTAATCGCCGACTTCGTGTCCTCAATGCTTCGTTTCGCAATTGGAGTTATCTTGACGATTAGGATGTTCCCCTCAATTATCTCAGCTTTGATTCTCGGCACGTCGGTTGGATCTCGTAAGGGGAACGCTTTCACGAAAATCGGATGCTGGATCGATGGGTTCACCAGTGGGAACCTTTCATCGCCCTCGTAATCTACACCAATCAATATGAGGCCTCCGTTGTTTCCAGTTGGGTTCACTCGGCCGATGGCAGTTTAAACGTTTGCACATAGAGAGAGGCATTCTAACATGAGCGTGTATAGACTTGGCAGGAGTTGCCCAGAGAAATATGCTTGGGTTGTCACCCACGCGTCCAAAACACTCGGTCCATCCCACAAGCGCATCAGTTCAATTTCCACTGGAATAAATTGCCGTCAGATGCGGCCTCACACAACAGAGACGAAGGATTTCCAAACCTCATCACCTACGTAATGAACGTTCTCGATGACCTTGCCCTTAGCCATCGACTTCATAGACACCGAATCCATATCCGCAATTCCTAATGCGATCGGTTTACTGTACTTCTCGTCGACTATTACCAACAAATCACCCTTCGCAAAATCAACCCCGAAACTCCTGATACCCGGACGCATGAGTTGAGCACCATTCGCGATATGTGCTACCGCACCCATGTCAACCACTACACGCGGTAAGGATTGGATGACTTCTTCGAATTTCAAAGAAGGCAAAACACCTCGCTCGGTGCGCAAAATCAGGGGCCGCCCATCCACAAAGAATGCCACGCCCTCTCGAACAACCAACTCATCAAAAACCTTCGCAGATTTCAGAGTTCTCTCCGAATTTGGAAAACGTTGTACAAATTCTCTTAGAATACTGCGAGCCTCTTTATCTTTGAGACGGCGTAACGTTGGCAACGAAATCTTACCACGTATAGGCCTACAGGGATTACTTAACTCAACTTGGCATCAATGATGGACCTTATGCAGATAGTTCGGATAAATTGCCTAGCCTAATCTTTAATTTGGAGCTTCCCACCTTACGCAGAACTTATCACCTAAGTCAGGTCAGAAAGAACAATGTCCGCAGTCGCCGACAAGATCTTCCAAGAGAGCCTTAGCAAAATCGTTCTCGTGGAACTAAAGGGCAGCCGCACAATACGCGGCAAGCTGTACAGCTACGACCAACACATGAACTTAGTACTTGAAGATGCGGAGGATGTCTCAAACCCTGACAACACACGAAACATTGGCACGATCGTCGTAAGGGGCGACAATGTAGTTCTAGTCTCCCCTCCTCCGAAGAGGTAAACTCCTAAGCAAATAGGGTTCGGGGAATAGTGTGCGATGACTAAAGGTACAGCCTCATTCGGAAGACGTGGACGATCCAAGACACATATCCGATGCCGACGTTGCGGACGCCACTCCTACCATGTGAGATGGAAGCGCTGCTCCGCGTGTGGTTTTGGCGCCTCCAAAAGACTACGCAGCTACGCGTGGCAGACACATACGCTAAACAGATACCGAAGAATTAGGTAACCTTACCTGCGTCTTTCGCTTTGGCCGGTAAGGACCTGTTAGTTCTGCAGGTCAGAACAAAGGCCTGAAGGTCCTCCGAGACCTTCACTGAGTAGTGGGTGTTGCTGCGGGCTCAACAGTCGTTGCAGGTTGCTTTGCTTCTGGTGCCGCGGCGGGGGCGGCGGGTTTCTTGAAGACTTCGAGAAATGTCATCGTATCTATCGTGGGCATGTATTTTCCCACGTCTGCGGTTAGTGTGCGTTTAGCAACCTGTAATCCTTCCAGGAAGAAGGCTTCTTCTGGAACTTCCACCTGTAGTTTGCTGTTATCGAGTTTTATGGTGAATTTTTGTTGGTCCACTGTCGGGATTCGCTTGTGAACCAATTGTCCTACTTTTTCCTCTTCAGATTCAATTAGTTTCTCGATGGTCAAGTCGTATATGAGTGTCTTGCCGGCGAATGGGTGATTGTAGTCCACTTGCACTCGACCTGCGCCAACTGACCGAACCTGAGCCGTCTTTCCGTCAATGTTCACCTGTAGGCCTGGAACAGGCGTCACACCCTCAGCCGCGAACTTGCGAAGCGGGACGAGTCGAACTTTCTTCGGATCACGAACTCCATAGCCTTTCTCTGGAGGAAGCTCAACAGTGCTGGCCTTTCCCAGCTCAAGCCCAGTCAAAGCCTCCTCTAATCCCTTCGGAACCCATCCTTCACCGACGATGATGAAGAACGGCTCGTACCGTTCTTCTCCTCGAAAGAGCTTCGTTTCTTTCGCTACGCTCTCAAGCGTCGTACCGACAGTGTCTCCTGTCTCTTTCACTTTGAGCGTGTAATTTACGAGAATGAAATCGCCGTTCTTGAGAGCCAACCTAGTTCACCTTGAAATATGAAGGCGAACCTAAGATTTGACCGCTCTACATTAATCTTTCAGGGATCAGCATACCGTTAGAGTCCGGTAGGGAAATAATGTGAAGATGAAAACGGGGCCGCGTTTCTAGTCCGTTACCCGCCCGTAACCGATCTTACGCGTATTTCGACGGGCTCTTGTCAAACTCTTGTTTGCAGGCTGCAGAGCAGAAGTAGTATTTCGTTCCGGCATGCATGCTGGTGTACTTTGCTTGGCTTTCGGTCACGCTCATTTTGCAGATTGGATCTACCGCCAACAATTAATCGCCCACGCTAGTAAGTGGGACCCATAGCTATCTAAGAGTTCCCCCAACAAATTCGAACCATATCATAATTGGGGCGCTTCGATAGATCACTTGCCCCGCCAAGATAGACGTAACCCCGGTACAGCCACTATTCCTTTCCCTAGGGAAATTTAGCAAATCGAACCCTAACTTCATCCTCCAAAGTCACGTGCGCGTAGTTGTGGTTTTGAGCTGGGCCAACATTCACCAATGTCGTTGAGCCAATCATGTCAATTCCTTGGGATTCGTGTACGTGTCCCGAAAGCACTAACACTGGTTGCTTCTTCTCAACAAAACTTCGAACCGCTTGACTGCCTGCGTGATCTCCGCTTGGTACAATGTCGAGTTTAGTATCCTTTGGCGGGCAGTGTGAAAGTAGAATTAGTTTTCCGCCGTGGTATTCTTTGCTTGCCTGTTCGAGTAGCTGCGCACCCTCATTCTCACTGTATTCGAATACAGTTTTGAAAGGGCCGTGAGGTGCCCCGCCGAGGCCTATCAATGCCACGCCTTCAGCGTAAACACAGCGGCCGTGTAATTGATGTACCTTCTCTACCCCGTCCCAATTCGACAACTCTGCACCGTCCATATTTCCTGGAACAAAGTAGACTGGTGCTCCCTTACGAGCAAATTCTGTAAGACGCGCCTTGGCCTCATTTGAGTCGCGGTTGAATATGTCTCCTACGACTAGAACTAGGCGAGGCTTCACTTTTGCAATAATTTCATTCGCCTTCCGATACGCATCTTGATTCCCGTGAAAATCAGCGAACGCTAAGATTTCCATATTCTTTCGCTTCAGTAAATTTCTCATCTTACGTGGCGAAAAATACTTCCTGTCCGGAACCAGCTCGATTGGCTTTTCTTATTGTGAAGCCTTGTTGAGATTAGATTCGGAATCAAGTTTTCACTGCCAAAAAAGAATTGAATCCACCCTAGAAAAGTGTCCGGAAGGCTAAGTAACGTGAAGCTTGGGGAATATTGCCAAACGGGGTTGTATCCTTGCAAGAGTTAAGTTACTTAGAGGCGCCGCGAATCGTCGTTAAACCGCCGGGCCCAAAATCCAAAGAATTGCTTGAGAAGCAATCGGCTCTAGAAACTAGAGCAGTCGTCTACAGCAAGGCGTTCCCCATCGGAATCGATTCTGCTAAAGGAGCAACGATCAAAGACGTCGATGGGAACCTGTTCATAGACTGGATGTCAGGAATATGCGTCCTAAACTTAGGCCATAACAATCCAAACATCACTGCGGCGGTTCAATCTCAGATCGGCAAGATTTGGCATGCCCTGGAAATTCCAACTTCCGTGAGAATTAACTTCCTTGAGAAGATTCACTCGGTTCTCCCCGGAAAGTTACGCGGTAACGCTAAGGTTTTGATGACGGTTACCGGCGGCGATGCATGCGAAGCAGCCATCAGCCTAGCAAAACACACTACGGGCCGGAACACGATCATTGCATTTGGAGGATCGTACCATGGAATCCATCAAGGTATAGTTAGCGTAACGTCCAGCAGGCATTACTTAGAATCGTCGCACACCACGCGGTATGGAGTCTTCCATCTACCCTACCCATACCCCTACCGGTTTCCGCTCCCCGTCCAAAAACCAGGCGACGAGAGCAAAGTCGTTTTGAGGTACTTGGAGAATTTGCTCGTTGACGAACACTCAGGCCTAGATAATCCCGCAGGCATCCTCGTCGAACCAATTCAGGGGGAAGGTGGATACATCGTCCCACCTAATGATTTTCTGCCCGGGTTGAGAGAAATCGCCGACAAGTTCCAGATCCCATTAATAATTGATGAGGTTCAGACAGGGTTCGCCAGAACAGGAGCTTTCTGGGGTTGCGAATTAACGCATACAACGCCAGACATAATGTGCGTGTCCAAGTCAGCCGGCGCTGGCATACCCCTCTCACTTATCGCTTACAAAAAGGAATACGACGAAAAAGTCCCGGACGCATTCCACCTCGGCACGTACCGCGCTAACCCACTGGCAATGGCCGCAGGTGCAGCTAGCATCGACTACATCAAGAACGAAGACGTACTCAGCCACGTAACCCGGCTTGGACAAAAAGCCAAAGCAGCATTCGAGAAAACAGCACAAGCGAGCAAGAGCGTGGGCGACGTCCGAGGTGTAGGCTTCATGATCGGTAACGAGATGGTAGAATCAAAGCAAACGAAGACCCCCTCCAAACAAGCCGCTAACGCAACGCGCAAGGAAATGCTGGAGAATGGGGTTCTCATGCATACATGCGGCCACTATGGCAATGTTTTGCGGTTCATGGCGCCACTCGTACTTAGCGAAGAGTTACTCGACAGAGGACTTGAAATCTACGATAGGGCCGTCAAGAAAATCTCATGAACTAACTTCGTTCATTGAATGAACCGAAACGAACGATCAGACTGGAAAACGAAGCCAACTACTGGATTTTATTTCCAAGCCGTAGCTCAAGCACGTGCCCATCATAGTCGCAGGGCAGTATATGCAGACCACGTGCGGACTGACCCCACAAAAGTCACATGTCGCACAGTCGCCGTTCAAACAATCAGGAGAATTGTCTGTAGACGACTCCCTTGCACACGACAAAGTTGCTGGAGGCTAGCCACGAAATCTCGCATATAGGCTAATGTCGCTCTTGTCCAACCGTGGCATCCCAGACTTCCTAGCCCCGCAAGCAAAATCACTGAAGAACGCATTTCACATAAGTTCGATCGTTTTAATACTCAGCCAAGAAAAACGAGTGGGGAAGGAAGATTGACATTTATTCGGATTGACTTAGACGAAGGCCTATGCATATCTCATAACTTTGTTTGTGAGACGTAATTCAAAAACAGGAATCGTGTGGATACGAGCCGCCCCCTTTCAATCATTCACCATCTCCTTGCTTGCCTTCTCATCGCGATTGTGGTAAGCGAGCCGCTTGCTTCCGGCTCGTCTATTCAAACAGTGGATGCGGCTACGCGCTATTCGCAACTTGCTTTGGAATCGACAGATTGGATCACATCATTCCAGATCACACCGCTCAACGATTCATGGGGGATTCCATACCAAGACGGAAAAGCGTGGGGGTTGGATCCGTACTTCTTTGAGAACGGAACCATAACCGCCGGGGTTGGGAATATCACGGGCGGCGAGAAGCAAACAGTCGCTTACCTGATCGGAGGGCACGACGCTGGAGAAGGAGCCAATGCCGCTTTAGACGCTTACCTGCTGACCCGTGACTCAAAATATCTGCAGATCTTCGAAGTATACTACGCATATTTCCAAGCAGCGCAGATACCTGGCCCCAGAACAATAACCCCTGCCGAGATTATGACGAACATTGGCGGGCGAAACATAACTATCGACAATGCAGGGTACTGGGCAGAGCAGGCGAGCGTCTCGGCGGGAACAAATGGAACATACGGGAACAGTAACGATAGGACAAAACTGGAGGCCATCTATCCAGCTGCGGAGCATGGTAATCCAATCGCCATTACGCTGATTGGTTATTATCGGTGGTCACATGACCCGGCAACGCTCGCAATGTTGAACCGTTATGGCAATTGGCTCGTTAGAACACAAATCCACAGTGGAGAATTCGCTGGAGCCTTCCCCGTAACGCAGTACTACTGGGCTGTCGGTTGGAAGCCCAGAATGTACGAAACTAGTGAATCAGCCTGGGTGCTCACGGAATTGTACCAACTGACGGGGAACAAGACCTACCTCGACTCGGCACAGGCTGCAGGAGAGTATATGTTATCTAAGCAATTCGTTGGCCCCGAATGGCAGGACACACGGGTGTATGGCTCCCTACCCTACGAATGGAACGAAACGCACTACACCAGATCCGTTTCGACGAACCACGCCGGCTTTGTGATCCTAGCTTGGACACAACTCTTCAGAATAACTCGAGATGTGAGATACCTGGACGCGGTTAGAAAGTACGCTGATTGGTTACTGAGTTTTCAAGTGACAGAGCCGGACACTCCATGGGGCGATCACACCTTCGCCAATGACACGTTGGCTGTTGGCGGGTTCTATTATGGTTACAGCACAGACAAGCATGAGTTTGGTTGGCGAGTCGCTGAATCGTTGTGGAGCGCAGGCTACGCCATCCCAGCGCTTCTACTCTTATCTCAGATTACCGGCGATGCTAGATACGTAGAGTCAGCGTTGTTGGCGGCGGATTGGTTAACACGAATGCGTTACAGTGACCAATCACTCATCCCACTTCAAGCGTTGGCGATAATCAAGTATCCGCTCTCAAGTTGGTGGGGGCTTTATCCCCAATATTATCAGCCTGATATGGAGCAGGTAAGAAAAGCAGGCATGTTAGCGTTTGTAGATCAAGGCCGGGTGAGTCAGTCGTCGATTCGGAACCGAACTCCCACTTGGTTTGAACGGACATTCAACGTCGACTTCAACCTAATCGACTATGATATGGCCAGCCGCGGACCGACGTTTATGAAAATGATTTGGAGTTGGTGGCCCAGCGTAGGCTTCGAGCCGAGATATGGGGGAGACATAGCCATAGGAGCCTTCGCCATCTCCAACTTCCTCACATTCAATAGGTCACTGACCAATGCGCAAAATCTGTTGAATGAAATAGAACAGCTGACTGAGAACAAGACGATAGGACAACCGGAAAACATCACGCAAGCTTACAATCAAGCCGTAGAACTTATCAACGCTGCAGAAGGAAATTTCGAGGCAGGTTGGTATTCCATAGCCAACTCGCAACTTGCGAACGCATCTTCACAAGCCAGAACAGCCCTGAAAGACCTGAACATCGTTATTCCGCTCGAGCGGAACAACTTGACTCTCCTAGAAGGCGTTTCAATTATTCTGTTTGCGCTCTTAGTGTCGAACGTTTACTGGTACCGAAGGACAAGGAGCCTCACTAAACGTAGGAGAGTAGGCACCGTTCGAAAACGCAAGTAACGTTTTCTTTCAAAGAATCGATTGAAGCCTAATCTTCGCAGGAGAGGCTTTTCTGTGGGGCTGGGGCGGAACCATCGTAGCTTGACGAACCACTAATTTTCCTGCATATACCGTTCGGCAATTTCTCTTGCTTTTTGGTAAGCGGTGACCCAATCGTTTCGTTTTTCTGCGCATCCTTTGCCAATTACCTTTCCTTTCAAATCATTGCTTTCGTACGGGTTGCTTTGAAGGAGTATCACTGAATAACAACGGTTGGTCTGCGGGCTGAAGATGTTGATCATTACGTAGAGGCTTGTTGCGCGTTTCTTCCAGAGGAAAGGTTTAGCGTTGACCCCTCTGTCTATTACACGCCAGTTTCTCTTCAAGGCCCACGCCGACACGGGTGAGTTCATTACAGCCGTGTTGGTGGATACTTAAGTTTCCTACGCCGATTTCTTTCTCGCTCTCTCCGCGGCTGTTGAATCTATGCGCTGTGAATTCTGAGAAGGCTTCTTGTTGGTGGAAAGTAGTCTGTTGTGACGACGAGGAATGGGGTAGGGTGGATGATTGCAATTTGAATGGTATTGTTCGTGGTTAGTACGGTGGTTACTCCGTTTGAATCTACCTCGAAGGCTGCGCTTGCAGTGCCACCAGGAGGGGCGCCCAGAATCTTCCATATCTGTTGAGAGTAAGGCCCGAGGTGGTTTGCGACTAGACTATGCCCAAGGTACGCATGATTTAGTGCGGCGTCTTCTGTTAGACTAATTCCTGAAGCCGCCTGCGTTCCTGGGATGATGTGGTATGATTCACCCATCAGCAGGCCGCCTACGGGCGGATTGTAGTTTGAAGTGCCACCTGAGTTAGATGCGTACCAATTTACGAAATCGACCTCCACAGTCCAATCACCCTTGTAGTCCGGTTGTCCAGCTATCCCACTATTCGGGAAGTAAGCGGTTGCATTCCAGTGCGGTCCCGGATTGGCGTAGCAGTCGAGTTCGAAGCTGCATGTTTCCATCCGGCTGCCGCCATTCTGCGCGTTTATGTGATGTGTGAATATTGGGTCGCCGAAATATGGCCCACCCCAACCAGGAGGCTCCCC
>Ga0187771_10001122_pt1 | contig 17614 bp, 16 predicted proteins | sample 0116_SJ02_MP15_1_FD_133139 | JGI IMG/M metagenome (GOLD analysis project Ga0187771, IMG submission 133139) | Tropical peat soil microbial communities from peatlands in Department of Meta, Colombia - 0116_SJ02_MP15_10_MG | ecosystem: Environmental > Terrestrial > Soil > Wetlands > Peat | place...
ACTGGTTTGCCCAAAGGAGTTATTGACAAGCTGGGTCGCATGGCTTCCATTACCGGTAAGGTTTACACGGTTGGTGGAAGCAATTTCTTGACTGTCGAATCGATCAAGTGATGCCTATGTTCGGAACCATTCTTCCAGGGGTGCAGCACCTTCAAAACATCCATCCCTTGGTGGTTCATTTTCCCATTGCATTCTTAATGGGTGCTGCACTCTTCTATTTTCTTTCCTGGATTTTCCGTAATCAAGCTTTTGCAACGACCGCATTTTTATTGCTCATCCTCGGGACGCTTGCCGCAGGGGCTGCTGTAGGGACCGGCCTTTACGCCGAAGATGGGGTGATGGTTTCGCGCTCTGTAAGGGAGCATCTATTGGAGGTTCACGAAAAAATTATGCTTGTGACGTTGGGGTTAAGTGGAGGCTTAGCCATCTGGGCGGTCATTGCACGGCCCTTTCCCAAAAAACGCAGATGGATCTTTCTCTTATTGTTTCTGGTCTTGTTGGGGATCATGACAGTGGGCGCTGATTACGGCGCTCGAATGGTATACGATTACAACGCAGGGGGAGACGCGTGTCCCCAGCCTATCGATTTTAGAAAATAGGGACACATACCATTTTTGGGTAGATCCTAATTTCTCACCTCACAAATCCAAAATTGCAATTTTCTAATGACCCAAACTAAAAATATTGCTGGTTTTGACCATTTGTATTTCAGAAATCTGTGCTTGTTAAGGATGCTAAAATTTGGATTCAGAATGGGCTTATGGAGAGATTGAAAAGAAAAAATGGCATGTGTCCCTATTTTTGTACAATGAAAAACGCTTTAAGATTTTGGTACTTCTTATCACCGATTCCCTTCACATTTTTCAGTTCTTCAACCGATCGGAACCCCCTTCTTCTCTCTCTATGGGCTACCATTTCCCGAGCCAAGGATTCACCAATTCCAGGGATCAGACAGAGATCCTCCGCAGAGACTCTGTTGAGGTCGAGGGGAATGGAAAAAACGAGCAGTTTATTTGCAGCCATCCTTCCCATTTTAATTTTGACCTCCTGAGGGGATTCCTTTTTGATGGTGAGGAGGGTACCTGTTTCCACAAATTCTGAGGACAAACCTTTATCTAAGAAGGCCGGCTCCTTCAGTCCCCCTGCCTTTTCGATAGCGTCTCTTAAGGTGGAAGGATTTTGGAAGGTATAGATCCCTGGCTTTTGAACTTCTCCTATTACCTCAATGACCGTTTCTCTAATATTCTCTTCCTGAGGATAGAGAAGGGGATGATAATAAAACTTAAAATAGAGAATGCCAAGGATGAGAAGGGCTGATACAACAAGGGTCCATTGCTGGCCAATAGAAAAGTACTTCAATGATTTACTCTTTTTCTTCTTCTTTTAAAAGTTTATAGTCGATCGAATCGACTAAAGCCTGCCAACTTGCCTGGATGATGTTTTCAGAGACTCCTACAGTCCCCCATTTCGATTCTCCATCTCCTGATTCGATAAGAACCCTCGTCTGGGCTGCAGTTCCGTCCTTTGTCGAAAGGATCCTTACTTTATAGTCCAGCAGTTTGACCTTCTGCAATTCAGGATAAAATTTCTCCAGGGCTTTTCGTATCGCATTGTCCAAGGCATTGACTGGACCCTTTCCAATTGCAGCAGTGTGCTCAACTCGCTCCCCTACACGAACCATAATCGTGGCTTCTGAGAGAGGAGGGGCCTCCTCTTCTTTCTTCTCCACAATCACGCGAAATCCCAGCAGTTCAAAAAATTTCTTATGTTGTCCAACGGCTTTCTTGATAAGGATCTCAAAAGAGCCTTCTGCTCCCTCAAACTGGAAGCCTTCGCTTTCCAGGCGTTTCAGGTCATCGAGAATCTTTCTCACCTTTGGATCTTTGCTCTGTAAATCGATTTTAAACTCGGCAGCTTTGTAAAGGATATTCGATTCGCCGGAGAGGTCAGAGATGAGCACCCTCTGGCGATTTCCAACCCGTTCGGGAGGAATATGTTCATAAGTGGCATCACTCTTTCGGATAGCACTGACATGCACCCCACCTTTGTGAGCAAAGGCGCTATCGCCCACATAGGGAAGGTATTTATTATGAGGCAGGTTGGCCAACTCGGAGACGAAGCGGGAGACCTCTCTGATCTTTTTCAACTGGGCATCTGTGATACAATCCATTCCCATTTTCAATTTGAGATTGGGGATGATGGAACAGAGATTGGCGTTGCCACAGCGTTCGCCATAGCCATTCATGGTTCCTTGAACCATAAGAACGCCTTCCTTGACCGCCAGGATGGTGTTAGCCACCGCCATCTCGGTATCATTATGGACATGGATGCCAAGGGGGACAGTGATTTTCTTCCTTACTTCATTGATGGTAGACTGGAGCTCATAGGGGAGAGTTCCCCCATTGGTGTCGCACAAGACGATCCAATCGGCCTTGGCCGCCTGGGCTGCTTTCAGTGTAGAGATCGCATATCGGGGATTGCTTTTGAATCCATCGAAGAAATGTTCTGCATCAAAAATGACCTCTGAGACCCTGTCCTTAAGAAACTGAACCGATTGGTGAATGATCTCAAGATTTTGATCGAGGCTGATATTTAATGCTTCAATGGGATGAATGTCCCATGATTTTCCGACGATGGTTACCACCTGTGTGCCAGCCTCGATCAAGGCCTGGATATTGGGATCCTTAGCGGGCGTGGTCCCGGGCCGGCAGGTGATTCCAAAGGCCACGATCTTTGCATGAGAAAGCGAAACCGACTTGATCTCTTGAAAGAACTGGAGATCCTTTGGGTTGGAACCTGGCCATCCCCCTTCAATATAATGGATACCCAGTTCGTCCAACTTTTGGGCAATCCGAATTTTGTCCTCTACAGAGAAGGCGATGTCTTCAGCCTGTGAGCCATCCCGGAGAGTGGTATCGTAGATCTTTATAGAATCAGAATGAGTCAAATCAACAACTCCTTCATTAAACGTTAAACGATGGAGGTTGAACGTTGAACGATGTACGATAAACGATGAACAATGGTAGCGGTTCACAGTTTATCGTTCATTGTTTATCGTTCCTCTGTGACCACTGGTTTATCCAACTCGAATGCATCATGAAGGGCTCGAACTGCCAATTCAGTATATTTGGAGTCAATGATACAGGAGATTTTGATCTCTGAGGTAGAGATCATCTGGATGTTAATCCCTTCTTTGGCCAATGCAGAAAACATCTGGGTGGCTACATTGGAATGACTCCTCATCCCTACCCCCACAATCGAAACCTTTGCAATGTCTTCATTAGGTTTGACTTCTTTCCCTCCAAGTCCCATAATCGTGTCCTTAACAATCTGAAGGGTCTTGGCGAAATCAGATTTGGGGACGGTGAAGGCCACATCTGCACAGCCCTTTTCTGTACTGGATGTCTGGATGATCATGTCCACAACGATATTCGCATCGGCAATGGGCTTAAACAATTTAGCAGCCACCCCGGGAACATCAGGGAGACGCATGACCTCGATCTTAGCCTCATTCTTATTATAAGTCACACCAGAAACCACAACCCTTTCCATCTCCTCATCCTCCTTACAAACGATGGTCCCAGGATTATTATTAAAAGATGACCTGACATGAATGGGGACATCATATTTTTTAGCAAACTCCACAGAACGGATCTGTAACACTTTGGCACCCAGACTCGCCATTTCGAGCATCTCGTCATAAGAAATCTTGGATAATTTCCTTGCCTTGGAACAGATGTTCGGGTCAGTTGTGTAGACCCCATCGACGTCCGTATAGATTTCACAGACATCTGCCTTCAGGGCTGCAGCGATGGCAACGGCTGTGGTATCCGATCCTCCCCGACCAAGGGTTGTAATATTGTCGGATTCATCCACGCCCTGAAACCCTGCCACCACGACCACCCGCCCGTTTTTTAAGTCGTTAAACATCCTCTCCGATTCAATGCCTGTGATACGAGCCTTCCCAAAAGCGCTGTCCGTTGCAATCTTAATCTGGAATCCTAAATAGGATTTTGCATCAGTGCCCATGTCCTTAAGGGTGATGGTAAGCAAAGCAATGGAGACCTGTTCCCCTGTGGAGACGAGCACATCGAGTTCCCTCTCATCAGGGGTTGGAGTAACCCGCTGGGCCAGACGGATGAGTTTATCCGTCTCTCCGGCCATCGCAGAGACAACGACCACGACCTCATGGCCCTGATTTTTTGTGTTGATTACTCTGCTGGCCACATTTTTGATGCGATCAATATCCCCTACAGAGGTACCCCCGTATTTTTGAACCACCAGTGCCATCCGATCACCTCCTCTTTCAAAAAGGTTTAGCGTAATTAGTTCAGAGTTCGGAGTATTGAGTTTGGGGTTTTAATTAGGTTTTTTGCTCCGAACTCCTAACTCTGAACTCTGAATTTGGTCTACCAAATTCAGATAACGTCTGCCCTTTCCTACGATGTCTATGGATCGGGTATGTTTTCCAGTATAATGGATGTGAATCCAGAGAATCTCTTTCGGGAGCAGTGAAGGAATTTTATCCGCCCATTCGATCGCTGTAATCCCTGTGCTTTGAAGACATTCATCCAGCCCAAGCTCCTCAGCCTCCTTCTCTGTCTTCAGACGATAAAGATCGATATGGTAAAAGGGTATCTTTCCTGTATATTCATTGATCAGTGTAAAGGAGGGGCTTGTAACATACGTGGATTTCCCGACTCCGACCCCTGTGGCTACTCCTTTAATAAATTGGGTTTTACCCGTACCCAATTCACCTGCTAAGGCTACCACATCACCAGGCCTTAGATGTCCTCCAATTCGTTTTCCAAGTCGAATCGTCTCTGATGTACTCTTGGTCTGGATAACCACCTTATTTGTTACCGCTATGCACAGGGCCCTAAGCGCTTAGCGTTTCTCATGGGTTAGGCTTTATATTTAAAGTCATCTGGATTGAGCTTTTCGAGCCATTCCTTCAATTGATCTCCCTGTTTCTCCATGTCGATGGTTCGTGCCTTTTCTATAACCTGTTTAGAGACGAAGATCGGAGCATCCACAGAAAGTGCGATGGCGATTGCATCGCTCGGTCGGGAGTCGATGACGATCTCTTCTCCTTTTCGGTTGAGATGGATCAATGCGTAATAGGTATTTTCTTTCAAGTCATTGACTACAATCTTCACCACCTGGGATTCAAGGCCCTTCAGCAGGTTGTTGATCAGATCATGAGTCATTGGACGATGGGAGCCTATCTTCTTCAGTTTCATGGCGATGGCATTGGCTTCAAAAGGACCTATCCAAATAGGAAGTCCTGTTTTATCTGATAGATCCATCAGGAGCACCACAAATCCATTCGATGTGGAATCAAAAGTCAAGAACTTCACTCTCATTTCAACTAACATGCGTCTCTCCTTTTTAAATGCGGATCCATTTTTTCAACGGGACAAGCGAAATCTTAATAAAGCCCCCACGCCGTCGTTCCCTCTTAGGACGCCATTCTCTTCAACCCATTGGACCTCCCCATCTTGCCGGAGTGCTGACCTCATCATCTCCTCAGCCAAATCGACTGTTTTAGTTTTCCCTTTACAGAAGGGACATGAGAAGGATAGACCCCCTGGAGAATGGGTGAGACTGAGTGAACCGCATTGGCGGCATCTTCCCCCTAAAAGGGAGAAGGATGTCAAGAGATAGAGGGTGTGGACTTGCCCTCCGTTTAGAGCTTCCAATGTCCCGTTCAAGCCAAAAGTGGCCACCCCACCCTTGTACGCCCTTTCCATCAATTCTTGAATTTGATGATGCACCTCCTCCTTTTCCTTCAGGAGGAGTCGTTCAAAGACTCGTCTCAATACCTTCGACCGTTCTTCTGAGAAGTCCACAGAAAAGGTGTCGGCAATTGACAGTTTGACCCGCTCAGGGAGAAAGGCCTTAAAATTGGCAATGATTCGATCCTGACCGATGAGGACGACCCGTTTCCATTTGCCAGAATCGAAAAGCTCAGTGATATGTTCGGCGACTTCTTTATGGTGTCTATCCATATGGTCTTTGATATGGCGTTGGTATCTCATCTGAGCCCATCCCCCTTGGTCATGGCGCCCCGGGACATAGCTCTCAATAGATGATTCTGCCATCATGCCTTCCAATGAGATCTCAAATAATTTTGCCGAATCGGTTTCCACCATGACAACCAATGTGCTCTGATATTGCGAGGAGAGTCTGACGAGGGGTCGTAAAGTGGGAAGGTCGGAGAGAAAAAACTCGTTTTCAAAGGGGACGATTGAAGGGTAGGTGAGGAAAGTTCCTGCACCACTGCAGGAGAAGATGACGAATCCGTTTACCCCTTCATCATAGGCACGCCGCACCAACCCTTCCACATGCTTTTCAATCTGTTGTTGGTCTTCGATAAAAAACTTTCGCCAGTCCTCTCGCTCTTTGAGTTGATCGTAACCCTTTTTCAACTGATTCTTGGTAAAGAGGCGAATGCGTTCCCTTTGCTGTTCGTCATCCCATTTGGTATTGAGGTAGAGGGAAAGAAAAGGATAGGGACCCTCTTCAATACGGGCTAATTTTTTGATCTCACTCCTCATCTCCATATTAAAATCTCCACCACCTCTCCCCCCATCAGAGGGAGAGCTTGCTCTTGACTTGTTAAACTTAATCCAAAGGGTGAAGACAGAAAGGTAAAAATTGGTTTTTTATTTATCTTAAAAGAAGAAGAATTCAAAATCAAATCTTTCCCTGGAGGAGAGGGGGAATCTTTCCGATGATGTCTGTTGCGACCAAGGATTTCTCCCCCATTTCCTGAGCGGCCTTATCGCCAGCCAACCCGTGCAGATAGACAGATATCTGTAAGGAGGTAAGAATGTCAAATCCTTGGCAGATCAACCCGCCGATCATGCCGGTCAACACATCCCCTGTTCCTCCTGATGCCATTCCTGGATTGCCTGTTGGATTGATGAAGACCTCCCCCTTGGGACTGGCGATGAGGGTGCGAAATCCTTTCAGGACGAGGTGGACATGATTGGATTGAGAAAACTTGTTGCTGATACCAATCCGGTCTTCTTGGACTTCTTTGGCCGTGGAGTTGATCAGCCTTGCCATCTCTCCTGGATGGGGGGTGATGACGAGGGACCGATTTGCTGCCGGGAGGGTCTTGGGTTGTGTTGCCAGAGCGGTCAGTCCATCAGCGTCGAGGACGATCGGGATATCCAATGTTTTGATCAGCTTGAGGACGAGCGATTGGGTTTCCTTAAACGTCCCGATGCCAGGACCGATGATCACCGCGCTCTTTTTTTCACAGAGGCGTAAAAGTGAATTGAAGGCGCGGAGACCGAGGGTCTGTTTTGGGGTTTCTGGAAGAGGTTCTGTCATCACCTCTGTCAATTTCATCTCCATGATCGAATTCAGGCTCTTTGGAATGGCGAGGGTAACCAGCCCCGCCCCCATCCTTAGGGCAGCCTCACAAGCCATGGCTGCTGCTCCGGTCTTGCCTACCGATCCGGCGATGACGAGAAGATGCCCATAGTCTCCTTTATGGGTGTCCAGGCGCCGGGGGATGGATAGCCATTTTCTAATCTCCTCCTCTTCCAAGAGGTGGGTTTGAATCTTCTCCTCATCCACTAAACTCCTGGGAATCCCGATATCGATCACTTTCACCTCTCCCACATAATCTATTCCGGGAGAGATGAGATGTCCCACTTTCGGTAGACCGAAGGTGATCGTAAGAGAGGCCCGGATTGCTGTGCCAAGTGGTTTACCCGTATTAGCACTTAACCCGGAAGGGATGTCGATGGCGACGATCGGTTTTTTGAGGGTGTTGAGGTGGTCGATGACCTCCCTGTAATAACCTCTGACCTCTGCATCAAGTCCTGTTCCAAAAATGCCGTCGATCAGAAGGTCGAACTTCTCCAAATCCCTCTTCACCTTTTGATAATCTTTGGAAGAGGGGATCGAAACCACTTCCCCCTTCATCCGGGAGAAGATCTGATAATTGGTCTCTGCATCTCCCCGAAGCGACCTGGATTCGGTGAGCAAGAAGACCTTGGTGGAGATTCCTTTATTTAAGAGGTGTCGGCCGATCACGAAACCATCCCCCCCGTTGTTCCCCTTTCCAGCGACAATGGCTATCCTCTTCTTCTGAAGATCGGGGAAGACGTTGGATATGACTTCCGCAGCTCCTCTTCCAGCATTTTCCATGAGGACGATCCCTGGGATTCGGTATGTCTCAACAGCCTTTCGATCCAATTCTTGCATCTGTTCAGCGGTCGCTACTTTCATCATTTCTTTCCTCTAAGAGCACATGGGCCACGGCGTAAGGACGATCGTGGGAGAGGGTGAGAAGAGACTTATGGATTCGAAGGGTTTTAATAACCTCCTTTGCCTTTCCATGGAAAGAGAGCAAAGGTTTCCCCATGGGATCGGTCTCCACCTCGATATCCGTCCATTGAATACCATTTCGAAGTCCCCATCCAATTGCCTTGAGAAAGGCCTCCTTTGCTGCAAAGCGAATGGCAAAACATTCAGGGGGCCGAGTCCGCTGCTGACACCAGACGATTTCCCTCTCTGTGAAGACTCGATTGAGAAAGAGATCTCCCCATCGAACCATCAGGCGCTCGATCCTTTGGATATTCACAATGTCAATACCCGTTCCAATAACCATCCATCTCGTTTTGCGCGTAGCGCTAAGCGCTTAGCGTCCTTATTTGATGAGGGTGATCATCTCTCGCACGGCTTTATCAAGGCCCACGAGGACTGCACGAGCGATAATGCTGTGACCAATATTGAGTTCTTCAACCTCCTTGATTTCTGCAATCCGTCGGACATTGACATAGTTGAGACCATGGCCTGCTGCGATCTTGAGATTTCGGTGAAGGGCCTCTCCAACCGCATCGAGAATCTTTTTTAGCTCCTCATCTTCCCCAGCAAGGGTCTTTGCATCGCAATAATGACCCGTATGAATTTCGATCGCATTGGCCCCCACCTCTTCCGAAGCTTTGATTTGATCCTTCTTAGGATCAATAAAGAGGCTGACTGAAATGCCTCCTTTCTGAAGCCGCTCGGTCACCTTTTTAAGAGACTTGAAGAATTTGATCACATCGAGACCTCCCTCGGTCGTCAATTCTTCCCTCCTTTCAGGAACAAGGGTGACAATGTCCGGTTTGGTGGCCAAGGCAATGCGAACCATCTCCTCTGTTGCCGCCATCTCCAAATTCAATCGAGTTTGGATAATCTCTCTGAGAAGTCGGAGGTCTCTATCCTGAATGTGCCGTCGGTCCTCTCTCAGATGGCAGACAATCCCATCCGCTCCAGCCCATTCGACGATTGCGGCAGCCGTGACTGGATCTGGGTACATCACCCCCCGTGCCTCTCTCACCGTTGCGACATGATCAATGTTGACACCCAGCCTCGGCATGATTCCTCCCTTTCGAAAGTTGAAAGTGGAGAGTCGCTTAAACCACTTCCACTTTCCAATTACCCAAGATGTTTTTTCAACAGTTCTACTAGGTCTTGTGCGATCTGATGAAGTTTTGTTTCATCCTCTGCCTCGACCATGATCCGAAGAAGAGGTTCAGTTCCTGAATAACGAACTAAAATTCTTCCGGACGAGGCGAGTGACTTCTCAATCTCTCTGATTCTCCTTTCAATCTCAGGAAATTCTGAGAGATCCTTCTTCTCTTTAACCTCCACCGTATATTGCACCTGAGGAAGAGGTTCCATCACACTGGCCAATTCGTCTAACGGGGCCTCCTTCTTTTTCATAATGGCGAGGATTTGGAGGGCCGTGAGGACGCCATCGCAGGTCGTATTATAATCTAAAAAAATGGTATGACCTGATTGTTCCCCTCCAAGGTTGTAATCTCCCCGGACCATCTCTTCTACGACATAACGGTCTCCCACCTGAGTCCTCACGACTTTTCCACCCATATTTTTTATGGTTCGGTCCAGTCCGATATTACTCATCACAGTGGTGACCAAGGTCCCCTTTTTCAATCGATTTTCTGATAAGAGTTGAAGGCCACATATGGCCAGGATATGGTCCCCATCCACCTGTCTCCCATGATGGTCCACAAAAACTATACGGTCTCCGTCTCCATCAAGCGCAATGCCTATGTCTGCCCCCTTCTCAAGAACGATCCGGCTGATCACCTCTGGGTGGAGGGAGCCACAATTCGCATTGATATTCTCACCATTGGGTTCAACCGCAAATGGGATGACCTCTGCCCCTAATTCCTCCAGAACCGTTGGCGCCACCCGATAAGCAGCTCCATTGGCACAATCTAAGGCTATTCGAAGTCCATCCAAGGTAAGACGGTTAGGAAATGTGTTTTTGAGAAAGACCACATACCTACCAATGGCGTCATCAATCCTGTGTGCCTTCCCCACCGCATTTGCTGTGGGTCGAAGGGATTGGAGGTGGTTTGAGAGGATCAATTCTTCCATCCGATGCTCCATCTCATCGGGAAGTTTGAAACCATCCTGAGAAAAGATTTTGATCCCATTATCGTAGTAGGGGTTATGAGAGGCTGAGATCACTACACCGGCATTAGCCCTCATACTCGTGGTGATGAAGGCGATCCCAGGGGTTGGCAATGGGCCCACTAACCACACATCCGCTCCCATGGAACAGATGCCAGAGGCCAAGGCCGTCTCGAGCATATATCCAGAGAGTCGGGTATCCTTTCCCACCACAATCCGATGCCTTCCTTCCACCTCTTTGAAGATATAGGCAATTGCCCTGCCAAGCTGCATGGCCAATTCACCGGTCATCGGGTCCACATTGGCGACCCCTCTAATCCCATCCGTCCCGAATAACTTACGAATCATTCTGCCTCCCCCACTTCAGTACCGGTTTTCACTGGAAATTACTCATCGTTAGCATAATTCTTAAGAAAAAATCAAGTTTGGTGGTTTTCTTTGTTTTTACTCGCGTCTCTCAACCACGAACTCTGAGCTTTGATTTCCTGCCTGACGTATCGCATCTGCAACAGCGATTGCCTTTTTTGCCTTGGGCACATCATGGCATCTAATGATATTAGCCCCGTTGAGAACTCCAATGGCGATGCTTGCAAGAGATCCTTCAATCCTTTCGCCAACATCTGCATTGAGAATCTTTCCGATGAAACTCTTCCGGGATGTGCCGAGGAGTATGGGTTTCCCAAGTACTTGAAATTCTGATAGATTTTTTATGAGGAGGAGATTGTCCTCAACTGTTTTTCCAAATCCAATTCCAGGGTCGATAATGATCTGTTCAGGATCTGATCCAGCAGATTCTGCCCTTTGAATGGAATCTCTTAGGTACTGAAGTATTTCAGAGAAAAGAGAGTCATAATGGACATCCTTCTGCATTGTCTCAGGAGTTCCGCGCATATGCATCAGGACAAGGGGAGTATCCTCTTTAGCAACCACCTCTGCGAGCCCTGGGTCAAAATGTAACGCACTGATATCATTTACCATTTCAGCTCCTGCCTCAATAGCTTTCTGTGCCACGGCCGATTTATAGGTATCGATCGAAATCGGAACATCCAACTCCTTGGTAAGAGATTCGATCACTGGTATGACCCGGCGAAGTTCTTCCTCCAATCCAAGGGGTTTCGAGCCTGGCCTCGTCGACTCCCCTCCAATGTCTAAGATATCCGCACCTTCCTCAACCATCCTCAAACCTTGAGCAATAGCCTTATCTTTATCAAAATAGATACCTCCATCAGAAAAAGAGTCAGGAGTGATATTGAGGATGGCCATCAGAAGAGTTCGTTTCCCCAGTAGGAATGTTCGCTTCCGACAACGTATGGTGTAGTGGGTCCTGGAAATGTTTCTAAACGTTTCCTTTAGGGACTGGCTGAGGGGTTGAAGGCCCGGGTATTGATCCAATTTGAGGATCAATTGTTTGAACTGTTTTTGAGTGCCCGTGACAATAACATCTGTCCATTTGCCACTGCAATCGAGTCCCCTTCCGGCGACAGCGATATCTCCGCCCAGTGAGAGCATTTCTTGTTTGAGGAGGTTAGCAGTTCGAGGGGCGATGCCTTCCACTTTGAAATTAAGATGGAGAGTTTTATCTTTCATCAACTTGATGCCAGTGGCATCCACCCCTACCTTGCCCATTTGATGGATGGCCTCTCTGGCATTGGTGATGTGAAGGCATCGAATTAAGTGCATCCAGACTAAACCATCTCGCCCTTTATAATCTGATCAATCTGATTTCCGTCGAGGGCCTCTTTTTCGAGAAGGGTATTGGCCAATTGATGGATTGTGGCCATATTCTTCTGGATGATGTCTTTAGCTTTTTCGTAACTCTCTGAGACAATGGCCCTGATTTCATCATCGATGAGACGGGCCGTCTCCTCGCTATAATCTCTGTGCTGAGCGAACTCCCTTCCCAGAAAGATCTGTTCCTCTTTTTGACCGAAGGCCAGGGGCCCCAGTTTTTCGCTCATTCCCCATTCACATACCATTTTCCTGGCAATCTCTGTGGATCGTTCAATATCATTTCCTGCCCCTGTCGTTTGACGGCTCATCACCAATTCCTCTGCTGCCCTTCCTCCCATCATGACCGCGATATTGTTCATGAGGTAGTCTTTTGGATACGTATGCTTTTCATCGATGGGAAGTTGTTGGGTAAGACCCAAGGCTCGGCCCCTGGGAATGATCGTCACTTTGTGAATCGGGTCTGTTCCGGGGATCATCTTGGCTACTAAGGTGTGGCCCGCCTCGTGATAGGCTGTGATCCTCCTTTCTTCAAAAGGGATGATCATCGATTTTCGCTCAACGCCCATCAGGACCTTATCCTTAGCCTGTTCCAGGTCGACCATCTCGACTCGTTCCTTTTCCAGTCGGGCAGCGAGCAGAGCCGCTTCGTTTACCAGGTTCTCCAAGTCGGCTCCAGTAAACCCGGGCGTCCCCCTGGCCAATATGGCGAGATCGACATCGTCTGAGAGGGGTGTTCGTTTGGAGTGAACCTTTAAAATTTCTTCTCTCCCTTTCACATCAGGGACAGGTACGACCACCTGCCGATCAAAACGGCCTGGCCTGAGCAGGGCAGGGTCCAAGACATCGGGCCGGTTCGTGGCGGCGATCAAGATCACACCTTCATTCGATTCAAAACCGTCCATTTCAACTAACAATTGATTCAGGGTCTGTTCCCGTTCATCATGGCCTCCACCCAAACCTGCTCCCCTATGCCTTCCAACAGCATCGATCTCGTCGATGAAGATGATGCAAGGGGCATTCCGTTTTCCTTGGAGGAAGAGGTCACGTACCCTGGAGGCCCCAACTCCAACAAACATCTCCACAAAATCAGAACCACTGATACTGAAAAAGGGAACATCAGCTTCGCCTGCAATGGCTCGGGCCAGGAGGGTCTTGCCTGTTCCAGGAGCGCCGATGAGAAGAACCCCCTTTGGTATTCTCCCTCCGAGCTTTGTGAATTTTTTGGGATCTCTGAGGAAGGCAATAATCTCTTGCAGCTCGTCTTTAGACTCATCAATTCCAGCTACGTCCTCGAACGTGACATGATAATGTTCTTTGGTCAGGATTTTTGCCTTGCTCTTTCCAAAGGAGAGGGCCTTTCCACCTCTGATCTGCATCTGCCTCATAAAAAAGAGCCAGACACCGATCAGGAGGATCATCGGAAACCAGGAGATAAGGATGTTCTGCCAGAAAGGGGATTCATCATTTTTCTTTGCATTAATCGTCACCTTCTTTTCCCTGAGAATTTTTACCATCTCAGGATCTTCAGGTGCATAGGTCTTATAACGTTTTCCATCCACATCTCTCCAAACCACAGTTCTTCCGCTGGCTTCAACCTCAAGAACACGGTTATTTTCCACAGCAGAAATGAAATCGGAGTAATTTTTGTCTAAGGTTGTCTGACGCGGTTTGCTGAAAAGATTGAAGAGAAAGATCATAATGATTATGATGATGACCCAGAAGACGAGGTTTTTATAAATGGAATTCAATTTTTACCCCGTTGTTAATTTTTGATTGAAAATAACATAAATTGTGATTATTTTCAATATTAGACTTCTTCACATGGTATCATCATAACTACTTAATATCTTTGATAATAGTTTGCCAAAGGAAGTAATAGGAATTATGAAATTGTGTGAGATTAATAGGAACTTAATTCATTTTTACTTGAAAATATAGGGGAAACCATGTAGATTCCAAAAGGATACTGGAATAATGGAAGGATAGTGTTTTCCCATTTTTCAAACGTTCCATTATTCCATCGTTTTTTCTTGGAAGGCACTCATGTCTATCCACCTTTTAAAAAGATGTCCCCTTTTTTCTGGAATGAAGGAAGAGGATCTGAAAAAGATCACAACCACTGCATCATCCAGGCAGATTAAGAAGAAGGAAATCCTATTTTCCGATGGGGAAGAGGCAAGGGGGTTTTATGTCATTCTTTCAGGGAAGGTCAAACTTTATAAGGTTTCCCCAGAAGGGAAGGAGCAGATCCTCCATATCGTTTCTGCACCGGATGCCTTTGCTGAGGCAGCCCTCTTTCTTGAGGGAAATTACCCGGCGTTTGCTGAAGCCTTGAGCGATAGTCGACTTCTCTTCTTCCCCAAAAGGGAATTTATCCATTTGATTGAGAAGAATCCGCAATTGAGTATTAACATGATCATTACCCTTTCCCAGTATTTAAAGAGATTTGCACTACTCATTGAAGAGCTCTCCCTCAAAGAAGTCTCCTCAAGAATCGCAAAATATTTCATCGATCTTTCATTGAAATCGGTAAAGGAAGGGAAAAATCCGAAGGAGGTTGAACTCGATCTAAGCAAAACCCAACTGGCATCAAAATTGGGGACAATCAGTGAGACCCTGTCAAGGACGTTGGCAAAGATGAAAGCCAAAGGGATTATCGATGTAAAGAGGAATAAAATCCTCATCCTCAAGCGAGAAGTTTTAGAAGAACTTGCTTCCGGCTTGAAATTGTAGCAACCTTTTTTCCCATTCTATATCTATTCCTGTTTTTAAGAAATTCGGAGTCGTCGCCCTATCGCCCGAGACCGGAAATGAAGTGGTTTCCCAGTCGGCTTAGCCTTAAAGATGATCGTAGCATCCACTGCCACTGGTTCGCCATCAACAATCAGAAGTGGATTGACATCGATCTCTTCGATTTTTTCAAAATTCATTGCAAGCCATCCCATCTTGAACAACCAGTCAGCCAGAGCCTTCATATCCACTGGCTTTGACCCCCGGTATCCTTTGAACAGGGCCTGGCCTTTTAGCTCCGAAACCATTTCAAATACCTCGTTTTCATTCAATGGAACCAGTCGGAAGGCGACATCCCTGTAGATTTCAGCCTGAATTCCACCCATTCCAAGCATGGCTGCGACCCCAAACTGGGGATCACGAATGATTCCTGTGATCAGTTCAAGATCTCCCTTTAACATGGGTTGAATCAGAAAAAAAGATGAAGGTTGACGTTTAAGTTTGAGCATTTCTCTATAGGCTAATTTAATCTGATCACCATTCTGGAGATTTAACTTAACCAGTCCGGCTTCGGTTTTGTGGATCTGTCCTTCAACCCTACCTTTGAGCACGACCGGATAGCCCATTTCATCTGCAGCCCTGATGGCTTCCTCAATGTTTTCAACAATAACCTCTTTAACCGCGTTGAGACCCAAAGCCTGAAGCCACCTCTTGGATTCATGCTCATCTAATACACGGGCTCCTTTTTCATCCGTTTGTCGAACTAAATCTTTTAGTGAATCAGGGATCTTTAATTTAAGAGCAGGAACCCCTAAGCCTTTTCTTTCACGCCTCGGATGTTCAAAGAGGCTGGCCATTACCCGGACTGTCCGATGAATCTCATTGAATACAGGCCAACCCTCCTCCTCCAAAGCTAATCGGGTGATCTGTTCACCTTCTCCAGGACCTATCAACCAGAATAGGATGGGCTTTCTGGGCTTCTTGATGCCGGACATGACCTCTTTTATATTTAGAGACCAGATTCCAAATCCTGCGAAGAGGTGAGCGATAATAGCATCCACCTCTGGATCATCATGAAGGGCTTCCATACCGATTTTATAAGCCATTGCTGTTCCGCTCTTCTCTATTGCAGGCCAAAAATCAACAGGGTTTTTAACAGGCATCCAGGCAGGGGATAACCCCTCCAGACGTTTTCGGGTTTTCGTCGATAAACGGGCAAGAGCCAAACCGTGTTCTTCCATACGATCCGTGGTCACAATTCCCGCAGCCCCACTATAACTCAAGACAGCGATCCTCGGTTTTTCTAAGGGTTGTTGCAGATGGAAATCCTTTTCAAGAGTTCTGGCTATGTCGACCATCTCAAAAAAGTCATCTGCCTGGCGGACACCAGCCTGCTTAAGAGCGCCTCTTATCAATTCGTCATTGCCAGCCAATGAAGCTGTGTGGCTGGCTACAGCCTCTGCTCCTGAGGGGCTTTTGCCTCCCTTGAGGACAACAATGGGCTTATTAGATGTGGCACAGAGTTCAAAAAAATGGCGTCCTTGAATGAAAGATTCCAGGTAGAGACCGATCACCTCGGTGGCTGGGTCTTTGAGGAGATATTCTAAGAGCTCGGTTTCTTCAACATCGCTTTTATTCCCAATGGAGCATACCTTGGCGAGGCCAAGGGTTTTGTTACCCATCAGGGTGGTAATGAGGCCCCCTGCCAGAAGCCCACTCTGAACAATGAGAGAGACACGACCCGGATTCATCACTCCTTGCCAGGCCTCCGTAGCGATGAATGAAAAGACATATCCTTTTGATGTATCGATCAACCCCATGCAGTTAGGCCCCCAGATTCGCAATCCACTTTTCCTGGCAATGATAAGGCACTGATCTTGTAAGGCCTTCCCTTCAGGCCCTGTTTCAGCAAAGCCGCTCATTTCTAAGATTGCCCCTCGAACGCCTTTTGTGACGCAATCTTCTAGGACTTGAGGAACAGCTTGGGCTGGGACAAAAATCAAAGCGAGATCTAATGGACCCTTAATATCCGATACTCGGGAATAACATTGAAGGCCAAGGATCTCTTTATATTCGGGGTTGACGGGATAGATCGGTCCTTTATAACTTAGAGCAACATTGGCTATTAGACTATATCCACCACTTTTTTCTGGAGTGCCTCCTACAAGTGCCACTCCCTTTGGTTCAAAAAAGAAATCCATGGCCACTCAAAAGAGATGTCAAATTTCGAAATCCCTGCCTGTGGTAGACAGGGAAATAACCAATGAAATTCAACGATCAAAAATTTTTTTAACCTACTATCTTGACTTAGGTCAAGGGTCTATACCTATTCTGAGATTAGAATAGTAGAAATTTCTAACAGGGAGGAGTAGGAAGTCTCAATAAAGGAGAAGATGTCGGAGAAAGAAAAATCCGATATTGGGACGTTGATTAAATTTGTAGGAATCTTCTGCTGGAAGAATCACAATGGGGAAAAGGCCCCTTTTCCCTTCAAACTATTCGATATTAAGGAGATCGAGAAAAGGGAGATCTTTCTATGCCCGAATTGTAAGCGACTTCTCAATTACGGACTTACGATGAGGATAAGATGTCCCCACGATCCTAAGCCGATGTGCAAAAAATGTGAAACCCAATGTTATCATGTGAATATAAGGCAAAGATTCGAGAGGTGATGAGGTTTTCTGGGGTGCATCTAATAAAACAT
>Ga0187771_10001123_pt1 | contig 17609 bp, 15 predicted proteins | sample 0116_SJ02_MP15_1_FD_133139 | JGI IMG/M metagenome (GOLD analysis project Ga0187771, IMG submission 133139) | Tropical peat soil microbial communities from peatlands in Department of Meta, Colombia - 0116_SJ02_MP15_10_MG | ecosystem: Environmental > Terrestrial > Soil > Wetlands > Peat | place...
TCGATGACGCCATCAAGAAGGCGTGGGAAGAAAAATAGCGAAAGGAAACTATTTTGCTCGGCATGGCGTTGCGTGGGCCTAAGCGGGATTTCAGAGCATGGATTTTCACCTCTTCCTCCTCAAATCCCGGCGTGAGTTGCGTTTCCTCTTTGCCACCTGCTGCCGTTCATGTTCAATCTTTTGCTGCGCCTTCCAAGCCGGACACCATTTACCATGCCAAGCAATAATCCTGCCGATCGTAGTCGCCGGATTTTCACGAGAGTATCGACACAGAAAGCAACCATCACACGCCATACCCAGGAATCGTTCAATACGGTTCACTTGTAACCTCCAGTGCGGCTGAAACTTCGCGGGACGATGGCAACCCAATTTGCAGACAGAAGTGATAAATACCCCAGGCATTATAGGAATGGACAAAAGGAATTCAATGCTTATTTATGATCCCATAGAAGAGATCACAGGCGGGGAGCAGGATTATGCGAGAACGACCGAATGCAGTCACCATGCGAGGCAAGCCCCTTACACTGGTAGGCCGCGAGATCAAAGTGGGCGATAAGGCCCCCGATTTTGAAGTGATAGACACGGGCCTGTCTCCGGTGAAGTTGTCGTCGTATGCCGGCAGAATAGTTGTTATTATATCGGTGCCTTCTCTGGACACTCCGGTCTGCGACCTGGAGACGCGCAAATTCAATAAAGAGGCCGCCCAGTTAAGCGAACAGGTCATTGTGCTCGCCATCAGCATGGACCTCCCTTTCGCCCAAAAAAGATGGTGCGGTTCAGCAGAGATTTCGCATGTAACTGCCCTTTCGGATCATCGGGAAGCGAGTTTCGGTTTAGCATACGGGCTGTTGATAAAAGAAGTCCGCTTGTTGGCGAGAACGGTCATCGTGATCGATCGGGGTGGAGTGATCCGGTACCTGGAACTTGTAAAAGAAATCGCCAGTGAGCCGGACTATGACGCCGCGCTTAAGGCAATAAACGAGTGCGTTGCCGAATAATCCCGCGTTAGAATATTCTAATCTTTATTTAATCATACCTTAATCTTGCCTGTTTATCCTCCTTTGGAAAGATCGTTAGGATTTTGGCAAAAGCCTTTAGCCGACAAAGGAGGAACAAAATGCGTGAGAAGACCGCTAAGTTTTTTGGCAAACACTCGAAGATGTCAGCAGTTGCTGGACTGGCGGCGGCTTTTTTTATAGCCGGCCTTGCCGCATCCGTGACCTTAGAGGTGCATGCCGGGGCTTCAGGCGAGGCCGCCCCCGCTTACTCCGGCAGCACACAGGAGCTTCCGGCTCTTACCAGCCCTTTTACAGCCCTGGCGGAAAAGTGCACCCCTTCGGTCGTAAATGTCAGAATAACCAAAGTTGAGAAGACCGGATTGGGGGAAATGCAGGTCCCGTTTGGCCGATTTCGGGATTTTTTCGACAATCCCCGGTTTTTTGAGCAGTTTCCCCGGGATCGAACCGTTCAGGGCGCCGGATCGGGCGTAATCATTTCCAGGGACGGCTACATACTTACCAACAACCACGTGGTGGAAGGCGCCAGGGAACTCTCGGCGACACTGGCCGACAAGAGGGAATTCAACGCGCAGATCATTGGAAAAGACCCGAAGACGGATATCGCCATAATCAAGATTGATGCAGGTGAAAACCTGCCTGCGGCAACCATCGGCGATTCCGACCGAATAAAAGTGGGCGACTGGGTGCTTGCTATTGGAAATCCCTTCGGACTGAGCCAAACGGTTACCTCGGGTATTGTAAGCGCAAAAGGGCGTGTGATCGGCTCGGGCCCTTATGATGATTTCATTCAGACCGACGCTTCGATCAACCCCGGCAACTCGGGCGGCCCTCTATTGAACATGAAAGGAGAAGTCATAGGGATCAACACGGCCATCGTGCCTGACGGCCAGGGAATCGGATTCGCCATACCCATCAACACGGCAAAACCCCTTATTCCTCAGTTGGAGAAGAGCGGAGAAGTGACTCGCGGCTACCTCGGGGTGAATATTCAGTCCATAACCGCCGATCTATCAAAAGCCCTGGGGCTGGAAGAGAAAAAGGGTGCGCTGGTTGCCGATGTCGTGCCCGGCGGTCCCGCCGATAGGGCCGGCATCAGGTCCGGCGACGTGATCGTCGCATTCGACGGCAAACCCGTAAGCGACAGCCATGATTTACCGGCCATAGTTGCCGGGACAAAGATCGGCGCACGGGTCCCCGTGGCTATCGTGCGCGACGGCAAAGAGATCGAGGTCTCAGCCGTCATTGCAAAGCAGGAGCCGGACGGGACGAGGCTCGCGCGGAATGCGCCCCCTGCCCGGGGCAAATGGGGTCTTGAGCTTCAGGACATCACCCCCGATATGGCGCGGCAACTGGGATTGGCCGAAAACCAGGGAGCGGCGGTCAGTGGTGTGCGGCCCGGAAGCCCGGCAGACCGCGCATCCATCCAGCCGGGTGATGTCATAATGGAAGTAAACCGCCGGGCAGTGAAATCGGCGCAGGATCTCAAGGCAAAAATGGCCGCCGCGGGCGACAGGGACCATTTGCTGCTTTTGGTGAAGAATTCGCACGGCAGCCGGTATGTGGTGCTCAAAGGATAGGAGCAGGGTGCGGGAATTAAAGAGCGAAGAGTGAGAATCGTGAGAAAACCGCTTTGAGGGCGCCGCGATTCTCCAATAGAGGAGGGGAGTGGGGTGGATGGACGGGGGATGGGTTCTCGCTGTAATCGCTGTTAATACAGGGAAATTCACTCTTCCAATCCTCTAACAAGTTGATTTAATTAGTCTTTGTGGCGTCTATTTTCCAAAATAACAGTGGATAACAGCGTGGGAAAAGTGCGAATGTAGAATGTAGAATGTAGAATGTAGAATTTCGAATGACGAAGGAAGCGGAACTACTTCTGCGGTCGGAAATTCTACATTCTGCGGTTCGAGATTCGCTTTTCCTCGAGCCGACCTATGTCTGCGGCTGTTTTAGAGGTTTTCCGGGCGGGTCACCTGTAAATACAGGCGCAATTCAGGTGCGCGGCCAGCAGCAAGGGGCCAAAAAGGCATCAAGTATTCAGTTGTCAAAGAACGCAACCAGCGCGGTTGCTTTGCGAGTGAGCGGCGGTTTCGCGCGGAGCGCGGGATTTAAAAATCCGCTCAAACTCGGCAAATATTATACTTCGCGAAGTGAAGTAGTGTCAAGAACAAAATGAAGCGATTTGTTAGATTTCTTGCGTTCGGGCACCATTGAATAACGAATAAGGAATGTAGAATAACGAATGATGGATGCTTGATGATGCACCGCCATGGTGTCTTCGTACCCTTTCAGTCCTTTGCGGTTGAACAGAAGCGGCGGGTAAGAGGGATCACCACGAAGGTCACGAAGAGCCACGAAGAATATAAAAGTCAAAGGCCAACATGAAAGCTTTTTGCTTCAAAGAAGCAATAAAGTAAATCCCTTACGTCCAAGTTCAGTTTTCGCAAAGCGTTTGGTTAAGACCTCCACGAAGGGAGGACGAAGACCACGAAGGGGAGCGCGGCGGGTTTTCGTGCATCTCCGCCGGGTGCTCATTTGCCGGATGAACCCAATTTTTGAGGTTGGCGGTTACAAAAAGTTACAGTGGTTTAAAGGGCGAATCTGTATTAAAAGGAGGATTGAGGGGCATCTGTGTCCGCCCAAAATATTGAAGGCAATGGGGGTCTTCGCCATGTTGAGGCATTTCACGCTTGAATATTGGATGGATGACGGCTGGTATGTCGGCAGGCTATTTAAGAGAAGTCCCCGGTGTTTTCAGTCAAGGTGAGTCAATGGAGGAGTTGGAGGAAAATATCAGGGACGCTTATCAGATGATGATGGCAGATGAAGAGACAGTGGTTCGTCCAGACGTTCACACCAAAGAACTCGTGGTGGAAGTGTGAACCGGCAAGCCTTGATTCGTGAACCGGTTCAAGCAGGATGCTTCCTGAAACGGTACGGTGGCCGCCACGACATATACATGAATCCGAAGACAGGCAAGAAAGCCCCCGTTCCACGACATTCGGAACTGAAGGACAGCCTCTGCGATTTGATTCGGAAACAGCTATACACAGCGTCATAAATAATTGCGTAATGAATTCGATTCCGTCATCCCAGCGAAAGCCTGAATTCCTTGCTTTTCCAGTTACTTAATGTCTGGACCCCGACTTTCATCGGGGTGACGTAAAGCGCAGATATTATCTTCGCTGTGTATAGAAATTGCTAAAGAGTGATTGGCAGAGGCCGAGCCACGGGCAATGTCCTTTAAAGAAATACCGGCAGGAAGGCGCAGTTACGCTGCTATAGCGGACGACAGAAAGCCGGCCCCCGAAGTGTATCTAATCGGGGGTCGGATGTCGGAAAACAGACAAAAACATCCCAGGGGCCGTAAGATCGTGTCAACTTTCTTTTGAGGCTTGCTATAACCTGAGTTGAGGAAGGCCGCCTGTAATGAAACGCGCATTGCATCACAGGGGTTTCGCAGCACTCCGGGCCATCTCCTGTCGAATCCCACGAAACGCGGGACAGGGTCCAGGGTATTCGAACCCCGCGGACCACAGGGCCGTGAGACGGGTGACTGGATTCCGGCTTAAAAGCACTCAAACACGGAATGACGAAGTAAGGCTCATCACTGTGACCGCACGTCTTAAGTTAACGGCATTGGGCGAGGCCGCCCCGAGCGGCTTGAAGTTGATTTTAGCGTCAGGCTTCCCTGCACACGGAAATTCGGCCGGGATGGCGCACCGGCTACAATGCCTTGCTGTCTTCGCGCTCTTTGCGCCCTGTGGTTGAACAAAAACGGCGGGCGGTAGGAGTCACCACGAAGGTCACGAAGAGCCACGAAGAAGATAAAGAGTCAAAAATCAACATGAAGGCTTTTTGCTTGAAAGAAGCAATAGAGCGAGTGCCTTACGTCCCAATTCAGTTGGGACAGCCCTGCCAGGGGGCGCGGCGAATCGCGTTCACGGGGGCTGTGGAGAGGAGGCAAGTCCCTGTATCTCTCCTCTATCCCTACCCTTGAGCCTATGTGTTTTGCCGTGTCTATCCGTTTCCGGCGGCGCCCCATGATTATCGCACCATTTTCGCCTGAGTCCTTCCTACGCGACGAGGGGCGGGAAGCGAGCGATTAACCGCGAGAAAGGCGGCATGTCCTGAGATTGTAACCGACTCCAAAATGCAGTTCGGGACGCATGGCGCCGGCTTGATGCTTCTTTTTGGGGCGGCAAACAATCTTACGGAGTAATCAATGCCCTACGATCCGGGACTAGCGGTCAGGCTTGAAGAATTGTTCGAAGGTCATGCCGGGTTTGAACATAAAAAGATGTTTGGCGGAATATGCTGGCTCCTGAACGGCAAAATGTTCGCCGGTGTTTACAAAGATCGGCTGATTATTCGTGTTGGCGAAGAAACAGCGGTTAAAATTCTTAAAGAGAAGCACGTCAAACCTTTCGATATTACCGGCAAGCCCATGAAGGGGTGGGCAATGGTGGCGCCGGAAGGGATCGAAGATGATAAGGCCCTCAAACGTTACCTTTCTCTTGCGGAAAGGTTTGTGAAGATTTTGCCTTCCAAAAATTAGCCATGACATCGCTGCCCCGCTGATATATCTCGTTGCCAAACGCCCCTTCTTCTTGAAAAAGCAAGAATAGGAGCGGAAGTCCGCAACTTGCTTTGCTGGTTCCGCTCCCCAATTCCCGCTTCCAGCCCGATCCGGATCACAGGGCCATTGCGCAAAGGCAGTTCTATGCTACTGACTCAGGGATTTAGGAACCGGTGCCGCAGGGTTGCCGGATTTTGCACGTAGCAAGTAAAGACCCGTCGTGCGCCCTGAATTTCTTGACGACCCCCTCGGTGTTGGCGACCCAGGTATTTAAAAAAGGGGGCGTAAATATTGCTCCCTCTATGTGATGGACGCCTTATTCAAGCGCTTGTGGGGAGGCGGCATGTCCATGTTGCTACGGCTTTTCCGTTGCCCCTTACCATCGCATGTTATTGGCCTCATGCCTGCCCTATCAGGGTGGTGGGGAATCGCGTTCACCAGCTTTGATGAGGAGATGAGTCGATCCTGAAGTCGAAAGAATCAATCTCATCCAGGTTTCACTTGCGTATTCCGCCTGGGAAATTGTATGCTTTTGAGGATTGTGGAGCAGATCAGAGGGTTTTGGGGCAAAAATCCGGTCCCAACATGCAGTTCGGGCGCATAGCGCAGAAGTTTATGCGTTATCGCGGTTCGATTCATACTTCTTGCCCTTATTCAGGCCGGGTCCGCAAATCGAGACCCTGGAATGGAGGGAATCATGAAGAGTTTTTCGATCTCCAAGGCCGCTATTTTCATTTTGTGTGTGCTTTTCTGCTGCTCAATGCTCAGGAGCGCAACCCAGGTCAAAGCCTCAAGCGGGGGCGCCGCTTCAGCCTCATTTCCCGCCTGGACCTACGAGATGAAGGTGTGGCCTTTCGACGTTATCTATCCTGAGCATCGGTGCGATCCTACCAACCCGCCCACCACTTTCCAGGACATTATCGACAGGCTGAACGTCGCCCAGGCCAAAGGCGCAAATACCGTCATTTTCTACATAGACGACGAGCAGATGTATAATTCGTTCGTCGATGACACGGGCTTTGACCAGGTGCTTACCAATATCGAATATCTCATCGAACAGGCCCACCTGCGGAATCTTAAGACGATCTGTTATCTGAACGGGCTGGAAGTGATGGCGTGCGGGGTGTGCAAGGCCGCCAACGGGGCCTGTAATTGCCATAGCTCTGTAGCGACGCTCTCCAACACACATCCGGAATGGCTGCAAGAGAACATTTTCGGAAAGACGATGGTTTGGCGATGCATTAAAAACGACTGGCTTGAAAAGAACATGGAAGATGCGTGGGCGTCTCCATACAGCGGGTTCAGGGACCTTTTCAAGAGCAGGTTGGAGGTCCTTGGCAGCAAGGGGCTTGACGCCGTCTATATCGACCAGGCTTCTCTTCCCGGAATGCAGGACTACGGAGATCAATGGGCATCGAGCGACCCAGGGTTTGCAGCCGCTTTCAAGGACCTCTACGGATTCGATGTGCCGAATAAAATCGACTGGAATTCCGTCCAGTGGAGGAAATTCATTTATTTTCGACACCAGGCCGTTCAAGACTACCTGCAAGACCTTGCCGACACTGCTCGGGCCAGCGGGATTGTCCCTTTTTTCGAATCCTCGGCAAACGATACGTCCGATGGGACGCTTTTGGCCAACGAGCCCGCTCTTACCGTCCTTGCCGGGATCGCCTGTTCCCCGGAGATCGATATTGACGTGGGATATCCCGATGCTTTCAGAATGGCGAAGTTTACCAGCGATATCGCGCAGGCTTTCCCTATGCTCTACCTGGGGTGGCCCGGGGAGCTAGCGACGGACGAGGCCAACCGAGCGGCGGCCAGGAAAGAATTAGCCATCACCCTTTGTGAGTCGGGCAATTACTATCCCACGGCCGATACGCTTTATCCGCCGAACACCTTTTCATTCATGGATTCTATACGAAGCATTTTAAACAACCGGGTTCATTATCAGACGACCGGCCTGATATACTCGGCCCGCAACAAGGACTGGACTTATGCGGACCGCAACGATAACTGGCCTTATCCGGACCAGGGACGCGCATTCAACCAGTACGCAACCGCGTTTACCACGCTGGCCAAGAGCCACCTGCCTTTCAGGATCATCCCCCTGGAGACATTGTCCAGTGAAGCGCTACAGGGAGTGGGGGCGCTCGTTATTGCGGGCGTCGAATCGATTTCCGATGCCGAGTTCAGTCTTCTGAATTCCCATCCCGTGGTCCTTACCGGGAGCAACGGAACGCGGGACGAGTGGTTCGAACCCAGGTCCGTACCCCTGAAATTCCAAACGGTCATCGGTTTTCAATCGCTCCAGTCAGGGCTGCCCTTCACGGTGCAGGCCCCGGCCTCAGCCAGGATAGAATATTATGGGCACCAGTCGAGCCAGCGCCATTTCACCCTGTTTGTTTTCTCTCCGACAACCGGGGGAAAAGTCACTCTGAGCCGCGCCTCTCCAATGCAAGCCACGGTTTATGAACTGGACCGCGCGCCGCGTTCACTAAATGGAAGCTCCATCGCCGTGGGGATCGCAGATTATCTCGAGGTGATCGATCTGAATTATTAAAATTACCTAGGAGAAATTGTTTTACCCGTTTTTTCGTCAGAATCATCAGATTTGCCGTTTGAGCCGTCAACGAGGGACTTCAATCCGCCAACACAGGCCGTCATTTGTTCCGCCTGCTCATTCATCTCCTCAGAGGCAGCAGCGGATTCTTCGGCATTTGCCGCATTTCTTTGGACAACTTTATCGAGGTCTGCAACCTCGTTGCTCACCTGGGCTATTCCCCGGGCCTGCTCCCTGGAAGCTGCGGCGATCTCACGAACCAATTCTCCGGATTTTGAAACAGTGGTCACGACAGAATTAAACTCGTTGTTTGTTGTTTCAACAAGAGAGGAACCTTCCTTAATTGTCTTGACCGTTCCCTCGATAAGGTTTGCCGTGCTTTTGGCAGCTTCGGCCGCACGCATGGCCAGATTTCTCACCTCATCGGCCACAACCGCAAACCCGGCGCCTGATTCCCCCGCTCTTGCCGCCTCTACCGCCGCATTGAGGGCAAGAAGGTTTGTCTGAAAGGCGATCTCATCGATGGTTTTGATAATTTTCTGAGTTTCCAGATTTGCCCTGGAAATCTGGGTCATGGATCCGGTGAGCTGAGCCATGGACCGGTTGGCCTTTTGGACTACATGCGCCGCTTGTTCCATCAGTTGATTAGCCTGGGTGGCGTTTTCCGAATTCTGTTTTGTCATGGCCGAAATCTGTTCCAGGGAGGCAGATGTTTCTTCTATTGAAGCGGCCTGTTGAGCCGAACCCTCAGCGAACTGCCGGCTTGCCGTTGAGGCCCTGGTGGAGGCCGAGGAAACCTGGCCGGCCCCTTCGATAAGGCCGGCAATGGAGTTTTCCAACGCTTTATTGATAGATTTGGATATCAGGAGACCGAGGCCGCTGAGGAAAATGATTGCGCCAAGCGATACGATCAGGCTGACCCTGTCGGTTGACCTGTTGCTGCTCTCGATGATTGCCCTGGAGGATTCCGATATGCTCTTTGATTTTTCGTGAATCTTTTCTGCCGTTATCTGGAGCGTCTTCCTTAGATCATTATTTTTGCGCCACTGGTCGACCATGATCTCTTCGATGCGACCGATCTCGGTCAACAGGGGTTCCGAAGCCTGCCACTGTTGAGCGAACTCTTTTACATTGTTGGTTACTACCAGTTTGATGTTTTGCCTTTCAAGCTCCTGTTTCTTTTGAATTTCCCGCGCGGCTTCGAGGTATTTCGCATTGTTTCCGTAAAGAAAAAGCTCCTGGATGTTCATTAACCTGTCTGACAAAATCACCATGATATCGCCGACATTTTTGCGCAATCCGTTTTTGTCGAGCGTCAGTGTTTCACCCTGGGTAAGAAGATATGCTTCTTCTTTTTCCAGGACAGCGACGATCTTTTTCAACTCAGAGTTGAACGATTCGATCCCGGCCAAAAGATCGGCCTTGTTTCTGGTCATATCATTGAGGCTCTGAGCTATCTGCTCAAATACACGGGCATGTTCGGCTTCGGTTTGAGACATGCCTGCGGCTTCATTTGCTATCCCCTCGCCAGAGCCTGATGACTTCATGAAGCTAAGGGCCTCATCGAGTGTCCGGCGGTATTCGTTAAGGCCGGACAACTCCTTTGAGTCCTGAGTGTTAATGAATTTTTCCTCCGCCATCATGATTTGAAGCATCGCCGTTTCAACCGCCCGGCTTTGCTGAAACACATTCATGTAAGTGTTTTTCTCTACGGCGGAATATTTCGCAAACCCTGAAACCGCTGCTACGCCAACTATTCCCAAAACCACGAGGGCGAGGATCCGGCTTCGAATGCTCAACGATTTGAACCACCCGAGAGTTGACATACATGCATCCTCTAAAACTTATTGATAAATCCCCGCCCCTACAAACAGATTTTCTCCAGGCACCCGCAGTACAAATGAGGTTTTGGGCGATGGGTCTTTGTCGCCCAGTTTGGGCCACATATAGGAAACCCAGCCTTCACCGGTAGTAGTAGCGATCTGGAGCATTTCAGCGTTAAACATCTTGCCACTGATGTCTTTATTGCCTTTCATGGACTTTCCCACCAATTTTGGATTTGGGTGCACGACCATGAGCTCGTCAAAGTTCTGGACGAAAACGTAGCTGTCTTTCCACACGAACGGGCCGTTCGGGTCTTGAAGTTTGGCTTTAGCAGCTTCCAACCCGATTTGCTTAAGGAGGGCAACAGCCTCCCTGCACTTGGCCACGCACTCCTGCTTTGTGGCTTTCTCCTGCGCGACCGAAACTGCAAGTGAAAAGGCAAACAGGAAAACCAGACACGTCGTAACCGCCGCTGCTCTTTTCATTTAGTCCCCCTTTCTGATATGGTTTTGGTTGAGCCAAGATCTCCGCACTAATGCCGGTCGGGAGGGGCAACAGGCCGGGAGAGCCATGTTTCCTCGAGACCCAACTAACTTGCAGTACAAATCGGAGGTTTTCGGCGTTTTCATTAATATTTCGTCGGAATGTGAGGCTTTTTTCACAAATTTTCGGGATGAGATCATGGAAGTAAACCTGGACGGTGCGTCAACTTGACTCTCTGCGAATTACGCACCGCATTTCGAGGCGGGTCCAGCCCGGAAAAACGCACCGGAAAACCCAAAAGACCGCATAATCATGGAATTTCCCAAGAAACAACCTTCGACGTAAAGTCACACGTCCGTCCTTGCGGCAGTCCGGAACGCGGCGCCTCGAGCTTTAGCCTTTTCCCGATATGCGGAATCAATGTCCACGTTCCGCGAGAAGATTCAGGGCGAGGTGCTTCAGCATAAAGTCGGGCAACCTGTTGGACTTTGCCATCAGCCCCGGAAGGATGTTTTGTTTGGCGATCTGTTCGACCCCGCCGGAGTCAAACCTGAGCAGTCGCAAATAATCGTCGAGATAGGGGTGATCGAAGGCGTCGAGGGACACTTTGTTCAGATGGTCGCAGGCGGCATGGGCAATATAGAGAAGGGCTATATTTGCTTTCTGGTCCGATGGTATCTCGGAGGCGGGACAGAAGGCCGGATATGCCTGATATTCTATTGTCCGCCATATCTGCTTCGGGATGTTCCACTCTTTGAGAAGCATAGCCCCTAACGTGGGGGGATCCAGCATCTCGATAAAGAGCGACCATTTGGGATTTTGCTTTCTCAACAGGAGAACCACAGTTTTTCCGATATCATGCAGGAGGCCGATCGCGCTAAGAAGCGGCGCCTTCTTCCTGTCGTATGACTGGCACAATTCTGAGGCAACATAGGAGAGGAAGAGCGAGTGGCGGTGAACCTCCCTGAACCCTTCAGAATCCGGCATCAACTTCATGAGGCAACGGGATAAGGCAATTTGATAGACCTCGTTGAATCCCATGTACGTGATCGCGTAGGCGACGTCGGTTACTTCCGTCTGGAGTGCGTACCTGGAGGAGTTTATCGTCTTGAGGATATCGACCACAAGAGAGGGGTCCTGTTTGGCAAGCGCAGCCACCTCTTTTGCGGAAGCCCTCTCGCTTGCGAGCAGTTCGATGAGGTGTGTGACGTGCAGGGGAAGTCTCGGAATGTTCTTGACTATATTGACAATTATTTCCGAGCGCGCGTAGTTTCCCAAAGGTTCCCGGAATTTTTTGATATATTTCGTTAAGGCGGCTTCACGAAGCCGGGCGGACTCTTTCTGCGGCTCGAGGGTCTGCACTCTCGAAAGCGCCATGTCATGAAGTTCCTTGAGAATTGCCTCTTGAGTCTCGAACTCCAGGGAATCGAAGGCTGCCTTGCTCAAGCAGAATACGGAGGAATTATTTTCCGCAACGACCGATGATATCCTGCCATCCCGGTTTGAAAGACCGGTCTCCGCAAAGAAGTCACCAGCCTTGAACCTGAAGCCTGGACTATCCGTATTGCGGGACACGACTCTTAAAGTTCCGCTCAATACGCAATATATAGTTTTGTCAGACGTTCCTTTTTTGAACAGAAACTCATTTTCGGCAAGTTTGCGTATGGTTCCGGTATTGAATAACCTGATTGGTTGCTTGTCACCCAGCTTTGAGAAAAAATTCGGCGGAGCTCGATCTTGGGTCCGGTCTTTTTGAAGCAAGGCATTTTTCCTCGATTTAGAGGGGTAGACGAAAAAGGCGACAAATCGTCTCTACACACGACATCGACTTACCGCCAACGGGCGCCTGCCGATAAAGCTCGTGTTTTTCGGGACATCAAAATTTCATTCGGCAGGATTTACAAATTTCATGAAGAAACTTTGAGTTTCCAAAGAAAGGGACGCAGCTGCATATCATGGCTCATGCGGCAAATGAGTACCTGCGGTGTTCGACCAAAAGCCGCTGAGATCCCCTTTCGTGGCTCTACGCCCTCACTTCACGGGCTGGTGGTCCATTGCGACCGCGTTTTTGTTCAACCAGGTCACGAAGAGCCACGAAGAATATAAAAGTCGAAGGCCGAAGTGAAAGCTTTTTGCTTCAAAGAAGGAATGAGGGAATGCTTTACGTCCGGATTCCGTTTTCGCAAAGCGTTTGGTTAAGACCTCCACGAAGGGAGCAGGAAGACCACGAGGGGGGAGCGCGGCGGATTTTCGTCGGTCTCCGCCGGGTGCTCATTTGCGGGATTAACCTAAAATGAGGGGCAGCGGAGGGTTTCTGCAATAATTGCGGGTGTTGATTGGCAAAAAATCTGGTCTGAGCCCTCAAAATCAGCCAATCTATTGACCCCCAACCGATTTAATGTAGAATGGGTCAGTTTTTCTTGCTTCAAACTTGAAAGCGAGATTATGCATGACCAGGCCTAGATTACCATTACAGGGCATGGCAGAGCGGCATTATGGCGTTACCCCTGCCATTGCGGAATCCTATTTGGAGGCCGCACGTGTATGCCTTGATCGCAGTCACTCGCCACCGCAGGATTTCGCTATATTGAGCTCCGATTTTGAGCATGTAGCACTTGTAGATTGGGAACCAGTTGATGCCAGGGTGAGAGGCGGATGGGCGAATGTCGCCGATGCAACGCGTGATGGAGCTTACGCATTTGCGATTGCTGCGGTCGAGTTGACAATGGGCTGGTTCGCTGTGAAACGTGCGGAAACTCTTACGGGGGCTGATTACTACATTGCTTCCACGAATCGTCAAGTCGAGGATTTAGAGGGTTGCAAACGGCTCGAAGTTTCAGGGACCGACTTGAGCAGATCAGGTATTAATTCGCGGCTAAAAGAGAAAGTCGAACAGACGAGGAGCGGTAGAAGCAACCTCCCAGCTTTGGCGATTGTAGTGGGATTCAAAGTCAAAATGATTTCGATGCAAACGGTGGAATGAGCACATGAGCTGGCTTGTACATCATTCGCAGAGCGAAATTCATGCAAGCGAAGCAGAGGTCGCTCTCAAACAAGGTCATCGTGAACGCGCAGCGGATCTGTACCGTTTGGCGGCAGTTGAAGAAACTAAAGCTGTCTCTGGCATTGACCCTGGCGCTAAGGCACGAACTTTTGGCATCACTTCAGTCAGTGCCGCATCTCTTTGGTTCAAAGCAAACGAGCTGGAACATGCTCAGAGGCTTGCTTTGAAATGGCTCAACAGCCAGGGGCTGCCGGATTTCGCTTTCGATCAGCTGAGGACTATATTGCAGACAATCTGGAACGAGATGAGCTATAGAAAAGCGGGAATCGAGTTCGTCAAAGGTGAAGTTCTGGTATCAATAGACGGAGGTGAGGTGGTGTCAGGTGGTGCTCCCCTTGACCTAGTCAACCGGAAGGTTTCTGAGGTTTCCAGCTTCTTTTACCGCACAATTGAGTGGGAGTTAAAGCAGCCATTTCGAAAACGCGGGTTGCCAAGCCAGGAAATACAAGAGCAGTTCCGCCCTTATCTATTTCAGGCCCCTGCTGGCAGCTATCAGTTCGCAGTCAGGGTTCAGAAACCCAAGCAATTATCGATGTTTGCGGATAGATTGCCGAGAATTGAGCAAATCACAGAGCGTTTCTTTGAGGTGATTCGCGCCACGTGTGATCCGAGTCTGGAACTGAAATCTATTGTACCAGACAACCGATACCGAGACTCATTCCTAAAGCTAGCGCGTAATTTTGCCCCCTCCGGCCAATCGTTCCGCAGGGTTGAAATTAGGACGGCGTCAGGGACAATTACGCCGGTAGTGCTGGTTCCTGAGTCCCGAGCAGTTATCAATGATGTCCTCAAAAAAGCTAGGGAGCCTAAGGAACCTTCAGAACACAAGATCGACATGGTAATCGGTATACTCCGAGGCTTACATCTTGATCAGGATTGGCTGGAAATTTCATTGCCCGGAGGCACACCGGGTACGCTCAAGATATATGAAGCAGGTGACGTCATTGACGATATAGTGGGACCAATGGTGAATCATCGAGTATCCGTAGAAGTTGCAATCCGAAAGGACGGGAGACATCTCTTCCAAGATATACAGCCTGTAGAATAACCTGCTTTTCTTCCAAAAAGAAAGGCCCTACTCCGAGTCAGGTCGAACGGTTCGACTTGTTGAATCTCTCTAGAGCTCACACTATTTATACCTTTTAATATTTTGTAGGAGGTATAGTAATGTCGATTTTGATAAGGGAAAAATCCAGGATAAAGCTATTTACAAACACGGATGATTACATTACTTACAGAACGCAGGATATCATATTCGATCATATCGATGATATTCACGTACGAATAAGTAAATTATTTCCATTCTGCACCGAGACTGAAGAACCTGGCATTGAATCGTTTAAACGCTTTCATCTCAGATTTTACATACCTATATCTGTATACCAAGACAAGCTTAAGAAATTGGACAAATGCTTCATTTTATTTAATGGTTTAGATGAAATAGATTATTTTACTTTATACGATCAAATTGGCAAGGGGTTATGCGCACATGGCTATGGCGCTGTACTACTTCCGCTGCCAGATCACCTCAATAGAAATATGGCATACCGTAAAAATGAGGAGGCTGACAGAAAGCGTCCCTCTGCTGCATTTATCGACGAGCCTGATACGATTTATGGAGCCTATATTCAGGTTATTAATGAGGTGGCAATACTGATATCACATCTCCTTGGCAGATGTGAGTGCACAAATACTAAAGAGTGTTGTTCTTTTTTTAATCTATATTTTTCAGATGAAATGCGAATATCACTACTTGGATATTCTATTGGAGGTTTAGCCGCACTCAGCAACCTCTTAGTACATGATGTACAATTCAATAGTTGCATTCTTTTGAATGCAGGCGCAAAACTTAGCGATATTGATGTAAGTGAATTTCAAAATGCTCGCAGATGGAAACAAACTGTTAAAAGTTTAGCCGACAAACATTATGATAGGCATGGTAATGTATTGGAAGATAAACTCTTCGATATGATCTTTTTGGGTAATAGGCTCATGTTTCTCAAGGACGAACTCCAAGATAAATCTAGAAGAGTTCTCTTTATACTGAGTGGTGCAGACACTGTAAGCAAATACCGAAGCATCAGAGAGATTCAGCCTGATAAACATGGCCTGGCTACTTTGCTGGTACCCGGACTTCACCATTTTTTGTCGGTTGACACTCATTGGGACCAGTGGTTTCCTGTTGTAAATGAAATGATAAGAAGTTTCGATGAAAGCGCATCAAAGGAATCATTGCTACCTAACGATATATTGGGTAGCTTGGCATATTTTCAGCTCAAATATAGGATCTCTGAAAATCTCAACCATTACGACATTAAGCGCGTTACAGATAATTTTGAGCGCAATCTGCTATCCAGGACATTGTATGCTGCTAGAGGCACCTATGGAAATGTGAGCGTAGCGCTTGCTGAATTATATCAGATGATGTCACGAGCGCAGAAGAGACCACATCTGTACCCAGATTATATTGTAGATCAATATTCTTTTCTCTTTGGTTCAATTGCACATAGGAAGTTTAATATTAGTATAGAAACGATTGAGCAGGTGGTAAATGATCAATTTGCTGACATTAAAAAAGGAGTGTCTGTAAACAGAATCGGCAGTTTGCTATTCAATAAGGGTTACCTTAGTGAACAACAAATCGAAGAGATAATCAACGAGCAGAAATGTAATAGGAACTAAAGTGTTTGTGTTGGAACTTGATGATACAAAAAATGTCCGGGGTGTGTTGGGACGCCCTTCTTTTGTATTTTGGCGAGTGGGGGGGGGCCACGTCAACATGGTTATAAGTAAGGTTATGGAACGGGGTGGGGTTTCGGAGGTAATAGCGATCGGAATGTCCATGAAGATCTGATAGATGCCTGTGTCACCGTCGATCCGGAATTGCACTAATGATGGCGTCCTGGAGCTGCTGGCTTCCTTGCTGCATTTTCTGCCCAAAGATTCCGCATAAGGTTTTCTTCTCATGCTTTTTCCTCCTTGATTCTTTTTCTTCCGGAATGGTTCGGTTGGCCGACGGAGGTTAACGGTAAGTGGCAAAACGAGTCAGAGAGCGCAAATGCCCGTGCTGTGGGGTGTTCTTTACCCCCGACTACCGTAACCGGAAACGGCAGAGATATTGTTCCGAACCCAAATGCCGCAAAGCGGGGAAAGCGGCCAGCCAGAAACGCTGGCTTAGCACTACTACGTTAAGTGATTGACATCTCCTTCTTGCTGTCCTATATAGGTACCGGGAGGGATACCTATGGATAGCAAGGAACTACAATCGTGTCGGAGCAGGCTCGAAGCATTCCTTGCGGAGCTTCTTGAGCCTGTGGGGCGCCTCGAAAGGCGCCGGTGGGGTAACGCTTACGTTCGTGGGTTGCTTCTTGATGGCGAACGAAAGTCCATCGAGCCTATGGCTGCTAGGTTGCCGGACGGCAATGTCCAGGCGATGCAGCAGTTCGTGGGTCAAAGTCCTTGGGACTACGGCCCTGTTAGAAAGAAGCTTGCCGAACGGATGGCCGATGCAATGGTCCCTGCGGTTGCCTGGATTGTTGATGATACGGGGTTTCCCAAACAGGGAAAACACTCCGTAGGGGTAGCCCGCCAGTATTCGGGCACTCTGGGTAAAGTAGGAAACTGCCAGATTGCGGTATCGCTCAATTTGGCTACAGCCGATGCTTGTATGCCGGTCAATCTTGAGATCTACCTTCCGAAAGCTTGGGCAGACAACCCATTGAGGTTGAAGCGAGCGGGTGTTCCAGACGGATACTCTTTTAAGTCCAAATGGGAGATTGCTCTGGATCTGATTGACCAAGCGCGTTCCTGGGACATCCCAAAGGGTGTCGTGGTCTGTGACTGCGCTTACGGAGAGGGTAACCCCTTTCGGCAGGCTCTGATCGATCGGGAGCTTTCTTATGTGACGGAAATCGAAGCCAAGACCATTGTCTTTGATGAACCCTCGAAAACAAGGCGCCGAGTAGGCGACCCGGCTCCCGATAACCACACTGACAAAGTGAGTGTCCTTAAGGTTAAAGACTTTGCTCTCAGGCTTCCTGCCTACATGTGGAAGACGATTAAATGGCGTGGAGGAACTAA